>JGI12109J20283_11792990_pt1 | contig 29436 bp, 28 predicted proteins | sample ElkSlonscriptome_12_FD_20283 | JGI IMG/M metagenome (IMG submission 20283)
GCCCCGGAGCGGGAGTCCCGGCTTCAGCCGGTTCCGGCCACACACCGGCTGAAGCCGGGACTCCTGGGGCGCTGTCCGGTGTCTCAGAGCACCCAGCATGCCGTGGGACCGACGCGAATCATCTTTTCAGACAGTCTCTAATAACTCAGGGCAGCAAATACCTGGGCCAGCGTCAGGTGGGGAAGCCGGCTGGGAATAACTTCCGGCACAACTCCTTATCACGCTGCCTACCTCACGCCCCACGTCTCACCACCGCACCCTGCATCCCGACCTGCTCAGCCAGCGCTGCAATCGGCTGATCCCATCCCGGCGGCACCAGGTTGGGGGTAATCTCGGCCAGCGGGATTAGAACAAAGGCGCGTTCGGCGAAGTGGGGGTGCGGAATAACCAGATCGGGAGTGTTCAGCACTGCCTCCCCATAGAACAGAATGTCCAGGTCGATCAGGCGGGGACCGTAACGTAGGCCGGGCTGCCGACCAAGCGCGCGCTCCAGATGCTTCAGGAACGCGAGCAGAGCATGGGGCGACAGCGCTGTCGTCCCCCGCGCCACCATGTTCAGGAAGTGCGGCTGCTCGGTGACATAGGCCGGTTCAGTCTCGTAGACTGCGGAGCACTGTTCGATGGTGACATGCTCCCGCAGCATCTGAAGCGCCGTCGTCAAGTTGCCCTGCCGATCTCCCAGGTTTGTACCCAACGCCAGATAAACCGGCTGCGGCGGCTCCGACGGCCGGCTCACAACGCGATCTCCTCACGGTAGATGCCCGACTGCCCGAAGGTCTCTTCTACCTCGACGGCCATCTCGGTCAGATGACTGAGGCGATACTCCCCGGCCCGCAGTTCATCCTTGAGGCGTTCGCACAGATAGCGTGCCAGCATCTCTGCCGTAGTGTTCGGGATCGGCAGCAGCGTCACATCGGCATGCGGAAAGAAGTAACGCCGGCGGGTGGACCCCTGAACATGAACCCAGAGACCCTCCGGTTGCTCCTCCAGCGTGATCAGGGGGTTGTGCAGCGGCAGCAGCATACGATGGTCCAGTTCATCCACCAGCCGCTTCATAATGCGCTTGAGCGTGACAAAATCAAAGACATACTGATTCTCGTCTACGGTGCCGCCGAGCCGCACCGCCACCCGGTAGTTATGCCCGTGCAGTGTTTCGCACTGGTTATCGCCATAGGTGATAAAGTGCCCGGCGCAGAACACCAGGTAATCTTTCGTAACGTAAGTTTCAAAGTCCCCCATGCGTTATCTACTCCTTGTTATGGTTATCGCACCAATGCATCGCTCATACGCGCAACCTGCGCATTAAGCTGAACATTATGCACCCGGATAATATCGGCTCCTCGCTGGATTGCCAGGCTCGTAACCGCCGCCGTCCCCGCGTCCCGTTGATCGGCGGGGACATTCAACACCTTCCCGATGAATGATTTGCGCGATGCGCCAATCAGGATCGGCAGTTGCAGCGCACGCAACTTCGCCATATTTCGTACAATATCCAGGTTCTGTTCAGGGGTCTTCCCAAACCCGATGCCCGGGTCAATAATTATTCGCTCACGCGGGATGCCCTGCGCGACGGCGTATGCGACCTGCGTCTGAAGTTCGTCAATAATCTCGGCTATGAGATCGGTATAGTTTACCGCTGGATAGTGCGCGCCGACCGCATCAACGGCGGGACGCGCGCGGCGGTTATGCGTCAGGACAAAGGGCACTGCTCGCTCCGCAACAACCTGGGCCAGGGGCGCGTTCCAGGTACCCTCGGTCGTCCAGAAGCCCCAGATGCTGTTGATCAGGTGCGCCCCGGCAGCGAGTGCGGCGGCGGCAGTCTCAGCATGATAGGTATCAACCGAGATGGGCAGCGCAATTTCGCGGGCCACCGCGCGGATGACGGGCACGACCCGCGCCTGTTCGTCTGCCGGCGTAATGGTCGGCGCACCGGGAAATGTCGCCTCACCGCCAATGTCAAGCATGTCGGCCCCTTCTGCCAGGGCGGTTCGAGCCTGCGCCAAAGCCCGGGGTACCAGATCGTCAGTCGTTGCCAGGCCATCCCCACTAAAGGAGTTGGGCGTAATATTCAGGACAGCCATGATGTAGGTGCGCTGCCCCCAGGCAAAGGTATGTCCGGCCAGGGTCAACGGACTCAGGGTCAGATGCTCATGTACTGGTTGATTATGCATAGAGTACCTCTTGCAGGGAAATGCAGCAAAAAAGGCACCACCGCAATGCGAGGTGCCCAGCCCAGGCGAACGACTGTTTCCCAAACAACTCCAGGCTTCCTCGTGGTAGCCACTCGATTCGCCAGTCACCTGGAGACATATATTTGTCATACTAACAGTATACAAAAGTATACCGCGCACACGGTTCCGGTGTCAAATATGAGATCTACCTGATATATAGTCAGGTACGTATAGGAATGAACCACAGGTACCAAGCGCTATCGGTCTGTTTAGGCTATGGATGCATTCGGCAAAGCATGCTACAGTCATTAGAAAAGATACACAATACTTTAACAAAATTTAACCAAAAATCTGTGTCCGACATGCATCGGCACACTTTTTGCTTACGTCTATTATAATAGACCACGATAGACCGACCTGCGCAGAAACATCATATCTGCCGGTTGCCGAGTTCTTGTTGTTTGCATCCTCTGGAAAGGAAATGGCCTATGATCAGGAAGCGCTATTTCACGCCACTCCTCGTCGCCTTAGCGGTCGCAATGCTGTTGCTGCCGCCGGGGACAACCTATGGTCAGTCCGCGCCGGTTGAAAGTGAAGATATTATTGCCGATCCGTTTGTTAAGCACTATTGGGGACACCAGGGACTGCGTGTTCTGGGGTATGTGCATTCACACCAGATGAATGCCAATGGTTATCTTGCCCAATATTTTGAAAAGGGCCGGCTGGAAGATCACAGCCACGAAACATCTGATCCGAACTGGGCGCTGATGTACGGGCGGTTGACGGTGGAGTTGATGGAGCAGGCGTCCTGGTTCCCGGTGAATGGGACAACAGTTACCTATGGCGACCTCTGGTACTACTCGGCAACGAAGCATCCCGCGCCGGTCGGGTTTACCGGCGGAACGATGGTTGTAGAGGGTGGCACGTTCGTTCCCTTTGATGCGATGCTTAACCCACAGCCGGGGTATGTCGTCCCGGACTACTTCTGGGCCTATATCAATCGCCAGGATCTCTTTCCGGGCGGCTGGATGCACGACATCGGCCTGCCGCTGACCAATGCCTTTGGCGTGCAGACAATGAAGGATGGACAGACGCGCATGATCACGATGCAGGCGTTTGAGCGCTCCATCCTGACGTTTGATCCGATGAACCCGCCGGAGTGGCAGATCGAGCGCGGGAATGTCGGCACCGATGCGCTGGTGGCCGCCGGGCAGACACCGATGGGGGTCAAGCCAATCCGCCCGACCGGACCAAAGCGCATTGAGATTAGTATTGATAACCAGTGGTTGTATGCCTATGAAGGCGACTACATGGTATTTGATGCCCCGGTTTCAACCGGCCGAAATGGCTTTGAAACGCCGCGTGGATCGTTCTCGGTCTACTCCAAATTGCGGACCCACACGATGCGCGGGTCTGCGGGTGGGGAAACCTGGGATGTCCCCAATGTTCCGCATGTGATGTACTTCCGCGCAGGTGGGTACGCCATTCACGGGACGTACTGGCATAACACGTTTGGCACAGGCGCACGCCTGAGTCATGGTTGTGTCAATCTACCGCAGGATAAAGCGGCCTGGCTCTATGAGTGGACGCCCAGTGGCACGCCGGTTATTATCTATTAGTTTCTCCGGTATTTTCAATACAGTGAGCAGCGGCCCGTCACATTGATGTGACGGGCCGCTGCTGTTAAGGTACACGCGTTACGCGGTGCAGCCTATTTTGGTCTGTTGACCGCCCCAAAAGCCGGATTCGCCTGCGGCAGCGTGGTGCTTCTTTTGCTTGTTCACAAAAAAGTTGCACGTTGTGCAACTTTTTTGTGAACAAGCAAGGGATCTTCCGTCCTGCCGGAGGCGAAATTGCCTGTCGGGTCAGCGACCGTATAAGTCGTGTTAAGGTACACGCGTTACGCGGTGCAGCCTATTTTGGTCTGTTGACCGCCCCAAAAGCCGGATTCGCCTGCGGCAGCGTACAAAACATTTGCACAGAGTGCAAATGTTTTGTGACAAAGAAGAGAATCTTCCGCCCGGCCGGAGGCGATATCCCGTGCCGAACGCGGGATCACCTGATCCATGGCAGCATTGGCCGTTTCGCGGGGTTCGCGCATGTCGTGGTGTTCGTGGTCCCAACTCCCACCGCGTGACGCGTGGTAAGTTACACGACGTACGTGGTGGGCATTCAAATCAGGCATTTGCCGGGATGAACGGCCCGATTCGCCTGCGGCAACATGGTACGTTTTTAGCTTTATTCACGAACATTTGGCTCGGAGAGCCAAATGTTCGTGAATAAGAAAAGAAGAGTACCATGCCGTCGCAGGCGCGACTACTTTTTAGAGCCTGTCTGAAACGGGTTGGTCATGGGGCTACGGCCCCGGCGCGGGAGTCCCGGCTTCAGCCGGTTCCGGCCACACACCGGCTGAAGCCGGGACTCCTGGGGCGCTGTCCGGTGTCGCAGGGCACCCAGCATGCCGTGGGACCGACGCGAATCATCTTTTCAGACAGTCTCTTAGATGATCAAACATCCGGTTTGAATGCCCACCGCTCCGATAGGGTGAGCAGCGGCCTGTCACATTGGTGTGACAGGCCGTAGTATTCGCATAATGGGTCATCCTGTAGTAGAATACCAACGACCACGAACGGCGGCGGGCGCTGGACCACCGACCACAATCCTTCGTCCGTCGTCGTGTGGATACCATGATCAGGCTATCAAGGCGATCATGTCAGCTTTGGAATAACTTCCTCGCCAAAGACCTTGATAAACTCCTCCTGATTCCGCCCGACATTGTGAACATGCACTTCGTCAAAACCCAGATCGATAAAGCTCTGGAGATGCGCACGATGCTCATCAAGATCTGTTGAGATCAACACGCGCCCCTGAAAGTTTTCCGGACGGACAAGTTTTGCCATCGCTGCAAAGTCTTCCGGTGAGCGAATATCCTGCTTGGGGAAGCTCATGCCGCCGTTGGGCCATTCGGTCAGCGCGTTTTGCAGCGCGTCCTCCTGCGTGCGGGCCCACGACACATGAACCTGTAGCAATCGCCGGAGTTGCCCCGGGTCGCGCCCGGCATCACGCGCACCCTGCGCCAGATTGTCCAGAATGCCGCGCAGTTTCTCCGGGCCGGCGGCGGGAGTAATCAGGCCGTCACACTTCTGACCGGCGTAGCGCACCGTTTGCGGTCCGGTTGCGCCGATGTAGATTGGCGGCGGCGTATCCGGCAGCGTGTAGAGCCGCGCCTTCTCCATTTTGAAATACTCTCCACGATAGCGTACCGGCTTGCCACTGAACAACCGCTGAATTATCTCGATGCTTTCGATCAGCATCTCCATCCGCTCCAGCGGTTCAGGCCAGACCCCGCCGACCACATGCTCATTGAGCGCTTCGCCGCTACCCAACCCCAGCCAGAAACGCCCGGGGAACATCGCCGCCAGCGTTGCCGCTGCGTGCGCGATCACCGATGGATGGTAGCGAAAGCTGGGGCAGGTGACACCGGGGCCAAAGGTGTGATTGGTAGTTGCGCCCAGTGTGCCCATCCAGGCATACACAAAGGCACTCTGGCCCTGCTGCGGCACCCAGGGCTGAAAATGATCGGCGGCCAGGACGCCGCGAAACCCGTGCTGTTCAGCCAGTTGACAGTAGTGCAGCAGTTCATTCGGATGAAACTGCTCCAGCGCTGCGGAATAACCAATGGTTGCCATGCTGTATCCTTTCCAGAATGGTCTATCACATTCAGGGTTTATGTCCGATACTGGGTAAAATCCTCCGGCGTGTCCACATCCAGGGCCAGTGTGGGTGAGGCATAGATCCGGGCCGTCAATCCCAGGCGGCGCGCCGTTTCCAGATGGTGTGCAAAGCTGTCAGGTCCAAACTGGAATGGTAGCGGCGAGGGCAGGCGCAGACCCAGGGCATTGGTGCCGTGTCCGGCGCGATCCGGCGCGATGACCAGCGCGGAGCCGGCCTGTAGGGATGCAGTCAACCCGGCCAGATCAGCGGGTGTAATGCGGGGCACGTCGGCGGGAATGATCAGGAGCGCATCGGCACCGGTAGCAGTGACAACCGTTCTAGCCCACTCCAGGGCAGCATTCAGATCAGCGGTCGGGTCATGCAGCGGACGGGCACCAAGTTCGGTTGTCAGTGCCAGAATGGTCGGATCGGCGCTCATAATCCAGACGCACTCAATGTCAGGTCTAACCTGGTGCGTTCCGGCAGGTGCCACGGTTCCATGGTGCTCCCTTCCCGGTAACAGCGTTGCCAGCACCCGGCGCAACATTTCTAACACGAGCGTGCGACGTGCGTCGGGTGGAAGTATTTCAGCCAGGCGACTCTTGGCGCGTGCGAGATCTTTTATTGGAATAACCAGATGCAGGTGCCGAATGCTGGATTGCGGCTCGTGGACTGCTTCCATAGTTGGAGAATAATCCCGAATCTAGCGATGCTGTAGGGCCACGCGTGCCAGGTTCGCCTTCTCTGCCGGCCCACGCATAATGGTATCGGTGACAATGGCGCGGATACCCAGTGCCTCGACTGCGTCTTTCAGGGCCGCATCCACCTGATCAATCACCAGCACATCCAGCAGATCACGGTAGGTCTGCGCTATGCCCACCGCTGAGATTTCTAACCCGGCGGCACGCATCAGCGGCACAGCCGGTCCTTTGATAGCGGCACCACCCACAATCGGGCTGACCGCCACAACCGGCGCAGATGTCTGGCGCAGAGCGGCGCGTATGCCCGGTACTGCAAGAATGGGACCAATACTCACAATCGGATTACTGGGGGCCAGTATAACCGTCTCGGCTTCCAGGATGGCGTCCGGCACACCCGGCGCGGGTGCGGCCTGCTCAACACCGGCAAAGCGCACGCCCAGCACCTCGTCGGCGGCGCGGCGCTGCACAAAATATTCTTCAAAGTGAAGTTCGCCCGCCGGGGTCAACACATGGGTCGGCACCGGCTGATCGCTCATCGGCAAAATCCGTACCGTCACGCCAAAAGCCCGGCGAAACTGCTCAACCACCTGACTCAGCGTGTGTCCGGCGCGCAGCAGCGCGGTACGCTGAATATGCAGCGCCAGATCACGGTCGCCCAGGTTAAACCAGGTAGGCGCACCCAGGCGGCCCAGCCACTCCAGGCAGGCATAGCTATCATCCGTAATGCCCCATCCTTGCGCCCGGTCGATCACGCCTGCCAGCGTGCAGGTGACAATATCCAGGTCCGGTGCAATGTGTAAACCGTGCAGTTCAAAATCATCGCCCGTGTTGACAATCGCCGTAATAGTTTCGGGCGGCACCACCTGCACCAGTCCTTCGAGGAAGCGGGCTGCGCCAACCCCACCCGCGAGTGTGACAATCATACAATTTCTCCCGGCATCTCAGGTATCCGGTTGGTCCGGGTCGATCCCCAGGGCACGCAGGCGGGCGGCCAACCGCTCGGCACGTTCGCGTTCCTGCTCGGCACGTTCGCGTTCCTGCTCGGCACGTTCGCGCTCCTGTTCGGTGCGCCGCCGTTCTTGCTCAACACGCCGCTCTTCTGCTTCGGCACGCCGCCGTTCTGCTTCCCACTGGCGCTCCAGTTCGGTATAGCTTAGGAACCGCTGCCCATCGGGACGATAGATGTGAAGCGTATCGGGCTGAAGCGCGAAGCGGATACCCAGGCGTGGGCTGGTCCACTCCTCAATTGCGTCAATCATCCGTAGTTGCCCTTCGGAACGCAGCCAGCCGCTCAGCTCATTTTCATCAGGATCGTAGATATAATACTCCTCAACACCATAGTCATTGTAGAATTGCAGTTTTGTAGCCCACTCTTTCAGCGTGTTTCCCGGCGATGCAACTTCAAACACCACCTGCGGCGCAATCTGGTCCTCTTTCCACTGCAGGTATGCACCCCGGTCGCCTTTGGGACGACCAAACACAACCATGGCATCGGGCGCGCGCCGGATCGCCGGCCGGCCTTGAACCGGGTACCAGAGCAGGTCGCCGGCAACGAACACATCCGGAGCATCCCGAAAGAGGGCATCCAGGCCACCCTGGATTGTGACAATCCAGCGAAACTGGCGGGTATTATCAGCCATTGGTTGTCCATCACTGGTTGGGTAGGTTATTTCGCCGCTAACTATTTCGGCCGGAAGGGTTGTGGTCATACAACTATATCCCTTTGTTCGAACTGATACTTTTAACAAAATCCCGCAACTGCTGCCATTCTGCCAGCCAGGTCCAGACATCTTCGAGTGAATTTTCTATTCCCACAAGAATGCGCTCACGAAACGTACCGGGCGTACCGAGATTAAACCTTACCAGATCTGTCTCCATAGCCCACAGCAGATCTTTACCGGCAAAGAAGGTCAGGAAGTGCTGAAAACGTTGTCCACCTGGACGGCAGGCAGGAAGGAGAGCATCAAAATTGTTCAGCACATCGGCCTCTGGCACTATTTGATCCTGCTGGTACTGCCGGACAACTTCACCCATAGACCGACGACAATCTGCTTCCTGGCGATCATCGGGGAACTTATGTTTATCTCGTCCCCGTTCGACTCCCCAGGAGTCATCCAGTGGCGCAAAGCGAACACGGCAACATGTTAACGCAGTGCGTGCCGCCGTGTAGTCTGCTACACTCATTGCGGCAGTCTGTAACGCTGCTGTGTAGGCAGCAACATCGGGTGCTTTTGTTCCAAGCGCACGGGTTACAACCAGCGGATCGATCAAATAGTTCTCGATCTCCTTACGTTCCCAGTACCACCCCAACCAGATCGTATTATTCTCAACACGCCATGGTTGGGGTGTATGTGCAGGTAAAGCATGACTATCATCAAAATCACGATCACGCAGTCCAGCGATAACCGAACCGGTTCTGATCGCCCGTGCGAGACGAATGGCCTGACCAAGACCATATTTGCTTCCAACTGGCTCAATGGTACAAATTCCAGCAAGTAATGTTGTGAGCAGACGGATGTCGGGACTCTTGGAGCCGCCTTCGCAGTAGAGCAGGTTTACAGACACGGGGAACCTCCCGGTAGACGGTAGGTTTCCTCCTGGCTTATGACATTACTTACGGCTTCAGAATGCGTTGTGATAATAAACTGACAGGTTGGACCAATCCTGGAAAGCTGACTGACAAGTAACTGGGCTATCGGTGGATGCAGATTCAAATCAATCTCATCAATCAAAACGACAGAGTTGGCAATCTGCAGGCGCACAAATTCATACAGAATTGGGAAAATTGCCTGTTCACCAGCCGACATCTCGACAATGTCATAGGTGCGGTGCCCATCGTCAAGTAGGAAATAAAAGTCTTTCGGTGTTGGTCCATCGACTCCTGGCATTGGTTCCACTCCAGCAAACGAACGCCCAGGAAAAATCTTTGTATAGAGTCGCCGTAATTCTACCAGGTAATCGACGGCATATGTTCGTGACTGCTGTGCCAATGTCCATCCATTCAGGTATTCTCGCAAGCGTGCCACACCAAAATCATAAGCAATTCGACCGCTATCTCCTCGTTGCCAATCTCCATTTAAGTCAAGCGGGTACAGGCTTGAGCCAAGATTACGAAATTGATCAAACCAGAACAATCCCGGCAGTCTAGCAAACAATACCTGAACTGATTGATCCATTTTTAACAATTGTCTTGCATAGTAACGTCCCTGAAACTGGAGATACTCGGCGTGGGTTCCCGCACGACAGGTTTCACCATCCAAAGACAGTCGAACTATATGATTATTACCTGGTTCAATATATAGAGTTCTTGACTGGAAGTCTTCCGACTGTGCCTCATACCAGCGTTGAGCTACTTGCTGAGTTGCCTCAATCTCTTCATCTCCAAATGATACCACTAATTCAATATGAGGACGTCCCCACCGCAAGAAACGCCCTGGAAGAAACCCGACCCAATCAAAATCAGCTATACTACGAATCTGTCTGGTCGCCAACGCCAGCGGTAACGCAATTGCCTGGAGCAGAGTTGTCTTCCCCGTACCATTGTCGCCGAGTACGAGAAAGCGATTACTCACCTCCTGAAGGGTTGCGTTCTTAAAGGATACTTCAAGATTGTCAAAGAGTTTGAAGTTTTGAATAGAGATTGATTCAACCTTCATATAACACCGTGTTTCGGTAGCTCTGCACAAGCTTGTGCAGAGCTACCACGTTACTTAATTTCATGTTAAAACATATCCGGTATCCATGGGCGAGGCCCGGCAAAAACCTGACTCATCGTCAGCAAGTCCTGCTCCGATGCAGTGATAGCGCCCACAGACTGCACTTCCAAGGGGGTCAGGTAGCCGCTATAAAGCATTGCCAACTCGCGCACACCCAGACGAATACGCCCTGCACCACCCGGATGCACTGCGGCCTTCCCTGCGTCAATTTCAAATGTAAACCGTCCGTTGTTCCAGGGCAGCAATTCGTCATGGACTTCCAGATGTAACTCGGCACGCAACCCGGCCGGGTAGCCCCGCGCGGTCAATGCGCCTGCTACATCGACGATCCGCAGCATCAGATCAAGCGACGAGGTCACGGTATACTGTGACTCCGGTGTCAGAAAGATCAAGGGATCATACGCGCCCCCGGCCCACTGGACCGTCTTGATCGTAGAGCGGTGGGCCGCCAGCATTGCCAGCAACCGTCGCCCGGCGTCGCGGGTCAGAAAGCAGATATCGCTAATCGACAGCGGATTGTTCCAGTCGCTCTGCGTGAAGATGATATACCCTTCCGGTTGACCATCCCGCAGAACTATATATTTGTAAGCGGTTTTATCGGGCGGTTCCAGGTAGTGTTCCCAGAAGTAATCCGGCCGGTCCAGATTGCCTGCTGTTCGCCGCGCCCGCTCGCTATAGATCTGCCGGAGTTTTGCATAGTCCGCCGGTTCAACCTCCACTATATCCGGCTCCTGCTGCCGGATGGTTATGGCCCGGGTCGGCATTTCATAGACGGTGCGAGTCGCGGCGCGTTCGTACCCAAGCCGCCGATAAAAGGTGACAGTGGCCGGGTAGAGGGAGGAGAGCGGCACGCCGGTGGTATGCAACTCCTCCAGCGTATGCTGCAGCAGAGCCAACCCGACGCCGCTACCACGATACTCCGGCGCAACCCCAACCGCCGTAATCCCGCCAGTCGGGATGCTCACGCCGCCAAACCACTGGCCCATCGGTATCAAGCCCAGGCCGGCGATGACTTTGCCATGTTTACGCGCCACGCGTCCCTGCCGGTATCCCATTTTTATCCAGGGGCGGCGCATACGCTCAAACGGTAGGCCAATGGCCTGAGCAACCAGGGCAACCGTGCGCTCAAATTCGTCCTCGTGCATGGGACCGATATCGAGATCGGTATGCTGGTTCATTGCTCTTCCTCACTCCCGCTCCTACTGCCACTGTACCACTAACTCCTCCAGTGGACGGCGTTCGCGGCGTAGCGGATCTCTGGCCGCATAGCCGATGGTGAGAAGCGCATGCGGAGTCAACGTCTGCTCCAGATCGAGGGCGGCGCACACGGTCTCGGGGCAGAAGAGCGGCGCGCACATCCAGCCGCCATCCAGCCCCAAACTGTAGGCCATCAGCAACATATTCTGCGCGGCGCATCCCAAACTCTGGATCGCCATAATCGTCTCGGCGGACTGCCGCTCCGGGTCGGGATAGTGGTCCAGGTCTTCAAGATAGAGGCAGGGAATGATCAGCGCCGGCGCATTCAGAATGCGCTGACGCGACTTCTCCAGGCGCAGATTAATCACCGCTTCGTCCTGCCGGTCAAGCGCTAGTTGCTGCCGCCAGGTTGCCCCCATCGCAGCGGTCAGACGGTGGCGCGCTTCGGGCCGGGTAATGACCACAAAGCGCCAGGGCTGGCGGCCATGCGGCGAGGGCGCCCAGCGCGCGGCCTCCAGGATCTGCCGCAACTGCTCTTCCGGGACAGCGCGCGGCTGGTAAGCTCGCACCGAGCGCCGCCCTTTGATGATCTGCATCATATCCATAAGCAGAGTTGAACTCTCATACAAAGATAAAACCACCCGCAAAGGTGAATGGCAAACAGAAAGCAGTAGACAGAAAGCAGTAGACGGAAGGCAGTAAACAGAAGGCAGAAGGCAGTAGGCAGACCAGGTGATTACTTACTTCCACCTGTGAACTTATCAGGGTTTGCGATCATGCCACCGAGCATTCTACCAACCTCTTCATAGCCTCTGGTGAAAGTTTCTTGTTTCTCCTTTGAGATATAACCACAATCATAAGCAAAATCGATCCAGACTTGCGTTTCTGTGGCTTCACCATCAGCATCAGCCAGTTTACTGACAAGCATTTTTGGATACTGACGTTTTCGGAACCCCTCCGCAATATTTGCCGTAACACTACGTGATGAACGACGTATCTGATCAGTTAGCGCAAACCGTTCCTCTTTTGGGAACACTTTTGACTCATGGAAAATATCCATGTCCAGCCTGTACGCTAACTGGTACACCTTCAGATCTCTGAAACCATGCATCTGCCTTCTGCCTTCTGCTTACTGCCTTCTGTTTACTGCCTTCTGTTTACTGCCTTCTGTTTACTGCCTTCTGCTTACTGCCTTCTGCTTACTGCCTTCTGCTGTCGATACTAGCGAAACAGATCCTGCTCGGGTTTGCGGATGAGGCGTTGGGCGCTGCCCTCGGTCGGTGTGTAGGTGTACCCCCGAATAATCGCGGCGGGTACTGCGTCAATCTTGCCCATGACCAGTTCAGCGGCACTTGCCAATTCATCGCCGACGGCCATAGCACTGGCCTGCATCTGGTAGCCGTGGGAGTCCTGCATGCCGGCATAATCAACCAGCGGGTCCAGCCCGGCCACGCCAATGGCAATATTGACCTGCCCCTCACGCCAGGGTCGCCCAAAGCTATCCGAGATAATCACCGCTACCGGAACACCCGTATGGGCAAGCAGGTCGGCACGCAGGTTGACGGCGCTCCGGTCAGGATCGGCGGGCAGCAGCGTGACCATCTGCCCACCGCCGACATTCGACTCGTCTACCCCGGCATTGGCGCAGATCAGCCCCTGGCGATTCTCCGTAATCAGCACGCCGCGATCCATCTTGACGATGCGACGCGTCTCGCGCAGCACGACCTCCTGGTAGTGGGCATCCTTGCGCCCCTGCGCCGCGACAGTGTGGGCAAACGCCGACGGCTCAACCGTTGCCGGGTTGACAATCCGCCCCTCAACCTTGGAGACGATCTTCTGGGTGATAACCAGCACGTCACCCGCTTCTAACACCTGGTTGTGTTGCGCCAGTGCAGCCAGCAGCAGCGTGACCAGATTATCGCCCGGCCCGACTTCAGCGATACCGTATACAGGAATAATACGAATTTCACCTTGCATATGTTATCGCTTTTCCAATACCTATTTTCAACAGAACTTACGCGTTCACTGACCCGAAAGGCATTTCAGCCTCCGGCAGGGCGGAAGAAACCATGTCCTGTTCACAAAAAAATTCGCAACGTGAATTTTTTTGTGAACAGGACTTACGCGGTGCTGCCGGTTCCAGCTTGGTATCAGACCTGAATGCCAGCATCGCCTGCGGCAGCGTGGTACGTTTATATGCTTTTGCACAAAAAATTTGCACAACGTGCAAATTTTTTGTGCAAAAGCATGGGATCTTCCGCCCTGCCGGAGGCGAATCGGGCCGGTTGTCCAGGTAGACACCTGGTTTGGAACCGACCGCATAAGTCCTGGTGAAAAAGAAAAAAGACCATTGCTACCGCAGGTGAATCGGGCTTCCATCGAGTGAAACATCCGGGTTGCATGTCAACCGCGTAACTCCTCGTTTTAAATACACCACGATCGGGACAACCGATAAAACATTTGACATTTTGTTGAATTCAGGCAAAAAGACCAGGCCGGATTCATTATACCCGATTATCAGATCTCTGTCGGGAGCAGTCTATGCGACTGTCGGGCCTGCCTGTGCGCGAACCCTGCGACTCCCGCGCAGATGTGCTATAATCGACAGAGATGACCACAAGTGATGCGACTCAGCAGGGAGAGAACTATGCCGGCGGGCACCAGTCGTAAAAAGACAACGACCCAACGCAAGGGAAGCACATCCCGCACATCCAAAGCGAAAACTTCTAAAGGAAAAACCGCGCGCAAGACGACCCGGAAGCAGGAACCCCCCGTATTTGAATTATCGTTGCGCCCCGAACATCAACGGGAACTCTTTGCACTGGCACTGATTACTCTGGGCCTGGGGACGCTGCTCTTTTTTATTACCGGCACGACCGGCGGTATCGGTAGCGTCTATGTGCTGGCGGTGCAGCAGGCGTTTGGACAGGGCGCACTGATTGTGCCGCTAGTTCTGGGCATGCTCGGCGTGGCGATCCTTATCCAGGAGCGCATGCAGGAGGCGCATCTGACCGGGGCCAATATCATCGGTACCCTGCTGGTGCTGGGGATGCTACTGGCGATTCTGGAGTTTCCCGTGCATGCCGTTCCGCTGGAGGATCGTACCGGCAGGGGCGGTGGGCTGATTGGCTACACACTGATCAATCTACTCGACAGCGCGGTCGGTCGTCCGGTGGCGATGCTGCTGGTCGGCGTGATGCTGCTGGCCGGGATTATGTTGACCTTCAATCTGACCCTGCGCGAACTCACCCTGGGAACAGCGCAGCGGATAAGCAACTTCTGGGCAGTGGTCTGGGGCGCTCCCCGCCGCGAGGACGCCCACCACGCGCTGCTGCCGCCGTCGGCGCAAGAACCAACCGCCTTTCTGCCGCCGCCCGGCGCAACGGATGAAAATGATTTTGTGCCGACGCCGATTGCTGCGCGGTTGACGCGGGCCAGCCTGTTTCAGCGACCGGCGCGTGAGGACGAAAAGCCACTTGCTCCCCAACCGGTGCCGCCGGAGCCGGCTGATGCGGCGAAACCCAAAAAAGCCACACCTGCCGCGGATGCCAACCAGAAGCCACAGGGCAAAAAGAGCAAGAAGAGCGCCACTCCGGCGCAGCCTCCGGCCAAACCGGCCTCCGCCGGGCCCGCATCCACCGATGATGAGATGACCCAGGAGCCACTGGAGGGCTTTGATCTGCCGGAGGTGCATCGCGCCTGGCCGCTGCCGTCGTTTGAGATGCTGGAAGCGGCGGTTGAGGGCGGGATCACCGACGAAGAACGCCGCGAGCGCGCCCGCCTGATCGAGGAGACGCTCGCCAGCTTTAAGGTGGAGGCGCGCGTTGTGGGCGTCAACACCGGGCCGGCGGTGACGCAGTTTGAACTACAGCCGGCGGTCGGCGTGAAGGTCAGCAAGATTACCACGCTGGAGAAGGATCTGGCGTTGGCACTGGCCGCGCAATCGATCCGCATCGAAGCGCCGATTCCCGGCAAAGGTGTGGTGGGGATCGAGATTCCCAACTCGGCGATCTCGATGGTGACGATGCGTGAGGTGGTTGACAGCGAGGAGTTTGAGCAGCACAAGGGCAAGCTCAAGCTGCCTCTGGGGAAAGATGTGAGTGGTATGCCGGTAGTGGCGGATATGGCACGCATGCCCCATCTGCTGGTTGCCGGGAGTACAGGTAGCGGTAAATCGGTGGCGATTAATGCGTTTCTCTGCGGGTTGCTGCTCAAGCATACCCCTGAGAATCTCAAGCTGATCATGGTTGATCCCAAGATGGTCGAGTTGATCGTCTACAACCATATCCCGCATCTGCTCTCGCCGGTCGTCACCGAGCTTGAACGGGTGGTGCCGACGCTGAAGTGGGCTACGCGCGAGATGGAGCGGCGCTACAAGGTTTTTGCGAAGCATGGGTGCCGCAACCTGGAAACCTACCGGCAAATGGTTCGCCGCCGCGCCGACCTTGAGCCGATGCCCTACATTTTGATCATCATTGACGAACTGGCCGACCTGATGATGATGGCCCCTGACGAGATTGAAACGCAGATCTGCCGTCTGGCACAGATGGCGCGCGCCACCGGGATTCATATGATTATCGCTACGCAACGCCCGTCGGTCGATGTGATTACCGGCCTGATCAAGGCCAACTTTCCCTCGCGGATGGCGTTTGCGGTCTCGTCCCAGGTAGACAGCCGGGTGATCCTCGATACGCCCGGAGCGGATCAACTGCTGGGGCGCGGCGATATGCTCTACATGGCCGCCGATGCCGCCAAACTGGTGCGTATTCAGGGAACGTTTGTCTCGGACCGCGAGATCGAAAAGATCGTCTCCTTCTGGCGGACGGCGACCCCGCCGGAGATGACCAAAGAACAAAAACCAAAGGGCCAGGATTCGCGCTCAAGGAACCCGCAACCCGCAGCCGGGAAGCCGGCGGCAGGTACAGAAGCGCAGGATGACGGCGGTGCTCCATCCGCTGCCGAGCGGGCCCCGGACGCGGATGCGTTTCGGCCACCGGCGGACTTTCTGAGCGTCGAAGAGCAGGATGACCTCTTCCCGCAGGCGCTGGAACTGGTGCAGCAGCATCAGCGGGCATCGGCCTCGCTGCTGCAGCGGCGGTTGCGGATTGGCTACAGCAAGGCCGCGCAGTTGATCGACCTGCTGGAGCAGCAGGGCGTCGTTGGCCCCGCCGAAGGTGGGCGGTCACGGGAGGTGCTCCACCGGGATGAAGCCTAGCTACCGATCGAGTGGTATCCCCTCAACAAAATGACGGGTAATAACGTCCTATAGCCGACAACCGTTTTTGTTCGTTAACACGAGTTACGCGGTTCTGCGTTTGGCAACGAATACCGCCGCCGGCAGGCTAGAACGGAACAGGCTTTTTCACAAAAATGTTGCACGTTGTGCAACATTTTTGTGAAAAAGACAGGAAAGTACCATGCTGCCGCAGGCGAATCCAGCTTTATGGTCCGTCAACAAGCCGGAATAGACTATACCGCGTAAGTCGTGTCGTTGAGAGGAAGAATCCTATGGCTGTAGAAACGTTCCGCGATAAAGCGCGCTTTATCTTGACAAATCTGTTGAACGAGTCACCTCAGATTGAGCGTGAGCAATTAATTGACGCGTATGCCGATATTCTGACACAACTGCACGCAACCGAGGCACATAGCCTGCTGACCGAAGTTATCGAAGATACACGTACCCGCCTCGACGCGCGCCTCTCGCCTGACCCGCTCCGCCAGACAATCGCCAGCGTCCAGACAACTATGCAAGATCTCTGGCGCTCGCTCTGGCGCGAGTAGGCGTAAGACCGTGTAACAGCGGTATCAGGTTCACCGCTTTCCAAATGGCTCCACGCCACTGGCGCGCGAGCCTTTTTTTATCTATTGCGCCGTTTATGTCAGGTGTTTTTTATGTAATTACTATAAGTATAAAGCTCTCATTTCGGTAGTGTTGACATCGGTTTGTGATTTTGCATCATGCAGTGCCGGCTCCGTTCAATACTGTTTGGTGAGTTGAGAGGTCATAACAGGATAGCGAGAGATGCAGCAGTTCCAGACTGTAACGTTGCAACGGCAAGCGTGTCGCCACCAGGCGCGTCTGCACCTGCGTGCCGGTCTGCTGGGCCAGCAGGTGCAGATTGCCGAAGGCGGACGGCACGCGCTTGGCCGTGTGGCGCGCGGGTTTTCATCTTCGAATTGTGCCCGGCATCATGCCAATCTGACTTCCAAACTGCCACAATCGGACGAACTACGAAGAACACGAAGGAACAGAACGGCGGCACATTGGGGGCGATCGCGTGTGTGAGTCCGGTTCATTGCTTCGCGCGCTTCGGGGCCTTCGTGGGTTTCTTGCAGGTTTAACAGGAACGTGGTATGAAACCTACAAACGTGGAACGTTCTCAGAGACTGTCTGAAACGGGTTGCTCATGGGGCAATACCTTTCAAATAGCAGAACCTGTGCGGTAGCATGACAAACCGGGTGGTTGCTCCGATACAGAACGGTTCCGCCTGCGGCAGCATGGTACGTTTTTATCTTTTTTGTGAAAAAAGGATGATTTCTTCCACCCTGCCGGAGGCGGTATCCTCTTCCAGGTAAGGAATCACGTAAGCCCGGTTATTTGAAAGGTATTGGGTCATGGGGCGACGGCCCCGGAGCGGGAGTCCCGGCGTCAGCCGATGTGTGGCCGGAACCGGCGGAAGCCGGGACGCCTGGGGCGCTGTCCGGTGGCGCAGGGCACCCCGCATGCCGTGGGACCGACGCGCATCAGCTTTTCAGACAGGCTCTAACGTTAGAACGTTCCAACGCGAAAACGCGAAAATGCAAAACCGTGGGAGGAACCCATGCGTACCAACCGCGCGCTGGCCCCACAGATGGTCGGGCGGCAGGCGCACCTGCGCGAACTGGAGACGCTGCTGCACGCGGCATGCCGGGGCTCCGGCCGGCTGGTCTTTCTCGCCGGGGATGCCGGGGTGGGCAAAACCCGGCTGGTGCGCGAGTTTCTGCATCACGCCCGCGCCCAGGCCAATGTCGAGATCCTGGAGGGCCACTGCTACGACGAAGATCCGGCGGTGCCTTACGGTCCGTTTGTGCATGCCATCCGCTTCTTTATGCACACGGCCGGGACGGCGGCAGTTGCCCGTGTCAGCGGTCCCTGGACGCGCGATCTGGCGATGCTGCTGCCGGAACTGGGCGCACCTGCCGCGCCTGAGACTGCCGAGCCGCAACTGCGCAAACAGCGCCTCTTTGCCGCTATTCATCACATCATTCGCCCGCACGATCCACACCACTGTCGCGTCATCATCCTGGAAGATCTGCACTGGTCGGACCAGACCAGCCAGGAGTTGCTCCGTTACCTGGCGCGTGCAATCAACCGAGATAGCCTGCTGATCCTGGCAACCTACCGCACCGACGAACTGCATCGCCGCCATCCGCTGACCCATCTGCCGGCACAATTGACGCGTGAGCGGCTCTATCATGAGCTACGGCTGGACCCGCTCTCCCCGACGGAACTGGCGGATATGCTCCAGGCCACGCTGGAGCGCCCATTGCCCCCCGCGTTTGTCCAGATGCTCTACACCCACACCGAGGGCAACCCCTTCTTTGTGGAAGAGGTGCTGAAGGCGCTGATTGCCCAGACTGAACTCGATACGCTGCTCGAATCCATCCAGACCGGGCAGGGCAGTGAACAACTTGCCATTCCGCTCTCGATCAAGGATAGCATTCTGCGCCACACCGCCGAGCTTGACCCGATCACGACGGAAGTGCTGACCTATGCGGCGGTGATTGGGCGGCACTTCGATTTTGAGATCCTGCTGCGCCTGACCGGGCTGGAGGAAGCCGAACTTCTGCGCGTGGTGGCGCTGCTGGTCGAGCGGCAACTGGTCGTGGAAGAGCCGGGTGCGGACGAAGATCGCTACCGCTTCCGGCATGCGCTGACCCGCGAGGCCATCTATGATGATCTGCTGGGGCGGGAGCGGCGCATCAAACATCGCCGCGTCTTGCAGGTGCTGGAGGAGACCTACCCGGAAGACCAGGAGCCGGTGATCGACCAACTGGCCTACCACAGCCTGCATGCCCGCGAGACGGCGCAGGCGGCCCACTATGCTCGGCGGGCGGCGGAACGCGCGGCGCGGATGTATGCCTACCGTGAGGCGGTAGCCCACTACGAAGTAGCGCTCGAACTGCTGGACAGCGCTGATCTCGGCGAGCAGGCCGGCCTGTACGAGCGTCTGGGCGATCTGGCCCATCCCATCGGCGACAGCAACCGCTACCTGCGCTACTGGCGCGAGGCACAGCGCCTCTACCAGCAGGCGGGCGAAACGATGAAGGTTGCGGATATTCATCGGCGGTTGGGGCGGGTCTTGTGGGATCGTGGGGACCGTGCGGGCGCGTTTGTGCATGTCCAGACCGCGCTTGCACTGCTCGAAGCCGCGCCACCCGGCTATGAACTGGCGATGGCCTACAGCACACTCTCGCAACTGCATATGCTGGCATTCCAGCAGGAGGAAAGCATTGCCTGGGGCCGGCGCGCGCTGCACCTGGCCGAGCAGTTGGGCGATGTGCGGGTGCAGGCGCATGCGCTCAACAACATCGGCACTTCCCTGGCCGAAATCGGCACCATTGAGCAGGGCATTGCCTGTCTGGAACGGAGTATGGCCCTGGCCCGGCAGGCGCACCTGACCAGCGATGTGGTCCGTGCCTACAATAATCTGGCGGATCGGCTGGCGTTTCAGGGGGAGTTTAAGCGCAGCGCGGCGCTGGCGCGTGAAGGGTTGGCTTTCGCCGAGCAGGTCGGTCTGGAGGAGTTTACCGGCAAGTTACGCTCCATCCTGGCCTGGGTCGAAATCAGTCTGGGGCATTGGGAGGCGGCTCGCCGGTTGACGGATTGGGCCACGGTTGATCGTCCCGCAGACAATCCCTGGATGTTAATCAGCAAAGGTGAGTTGCTCTTCTACCAGGGGGAGCTTGCAGCCGCGCGGCAGATGCTGGAAGCGGTGCTGCCCATCTGCGAAGCTCTTCATGAACCCCACCTGCTTGACCATGCCCTGGTCAATCTGGCCCGGGTTGCGCTGGCACTGAATGATCAACCGGCGGCGCGGGCGGCCATGGAGCGCTATACCGCGATAGTCCTGCATGGCCCGGTATCGGCGTATGACGGGAATGAATTTTACTATGGGATTGAGGTCTACCTGCAGCTTGGCGCGGTTGCGCCGGCGCACACGCTACTTGCGCGACTGGCGGAGTTGGTTGAATGCAAACCCACCCGCCTGACGCATGCGCTGCTGGCGGAAGCCCGGGGACTGTCGGCACTGAAGGCGCAGCAGTGGCAGGAAGCCACGCGCTTTTTTGAACAGTCTGTCGCGGGCTGGCAGGCCATGGAATTGCCCCTGGACGAAGCCGTCGCGCGCCGTCGCCTGGGGCAGAGCCTGCTCCTGAGCACCGAGCCCGCCGACCAGGAGCGTGCCTGGCAGGAGCTTGCTACGGCCCGGTCACTCCTGGCGCAACTGGGTGCGCCGCTGGAACTGGCAACAGTTGATGCCCTCCTCGAACAGCGTCCGGCCGATCCGGCTGCCTCGCCGGTTGCCCCGCAGCAGCACGAGGAGCTAACCCCGCGTGAGCGGCAGGTGATTGCGCTGCTGGCAAAGGGCTACAGCAACCGCAAGATTGCCAGCGAACTGGTTATCTCAACCAAAACCGCCGAGGTGCATGTTCGCAATATCCTGGGCAAGCTGGGCTTTTCGTCCCGCACACAGGCCGCCGCCTACGCCGTCGAGCAGGGGTTGGTGGAAGGGGCGTAGGGCTGCGTCCGGATACTCCATTCCAGGGGAAATCCGGATCAGATTGCGCCCCGGGTGAATTACCGCCGCATCATGCTGCTGCGCTTGCCGATGCCTCTGGATCAATCCCCAGTTCCCGCAGTTTTGCCGCCAGTTGCGCCACGCGCTGCTCGGCCTGCCGGCGCGATGAGCGTGCGGGTCAATGACGCTACTCATCTTTGCTTCCTCCTCCGTTGGGCCGTATACATCAGTCATTCTAGCGCACTCGGGTCACGTAGTAGTACCCTTAGCCGGTTCCAAAGAAAAAATAAGGGTTGGCTTATGCCCGAACTACCTGATTCGCCCGATGTACGTGCGTACACTACCTGATACGATAGCGGCAGAATGACGCAAGCCAGAAAAAAGAACAGGAGGGGCGCAATGTTACGTGATTTAAACCATATCGAACTGGTCACCCGGATGCGGATGCAGGAACGGCTACACGCAGCGGAGCAGCGCCGGTTGCTGCGGCTGGCACGTCAACCGGCGGGTGCGGTGCAGACCGCTCGCCGGGAAGGGCGCGGCATGTTCGGCCGGCTGGCCGGTCTGGTGCCGCTACGCCGGCGACAGCAATCCGAGGTTGGTGGGCGATAATGTCAAAGCTGCGGAAAACTACGCGAATTTCGCACTACGCTGTCAGCAATAAATGTTTCGCCTCCCGCAGGCTGGAAGCTACCATCCTTGTTCACAAAAAGTGGCTCACAGAGCCACTTTTTGTGAACAAGAAAAGACGTACTATGCTGCCGTGGGCGAAAATTGCCTCTCATCTGACAGAAGTTACGCGGTGGGCATGCAAACCGGGCGTTTCACCCGATAGACGCCTGATTCGCCTGCGGCAGCATGGTGCTGTTTTTCTTGTTCACACACATGGTTGCACAACGTGCAACCATGTGTGTGAACAAGGATGGTTGCTTCCACCCTGCCGGAGGCGGAATTCTCTTCCGGGTCAATGACCGCGTAACTCGTGTCCTCTGATCACATGCCTGGTTTAAATCGCTATCGCACAACTACAACCTTAACGCCGACATTGTGGCAAACACGACGCCCCGGAGAGGCGCGCCTCTCCGGGGCGTACGTTAACGTGACACGCGCCTCAGCGCGGCATTACAGCCGGATCAGCTTTCTTCCGGCACAATCAGGCCATAGTTGCCATCGTTGCGGCGGTAGACCACACTGATGTGCGCGGTGTCCGCATCCCGGAAGACAAAGAAGCCATGCCCCAGCAATTCCATCTGCTCGACAGCTTCATCGCTAAACATTGGCCGGAGCGTGAACTCCTTCGTGCGCACAATCTGTGGGACGTCATTCTCGCCATTGAGTGCATCCTCGTAGGTTGCCACCGGCATATCAACCAGGGCCGGATCAACCATGGTTGGCTCGGTCTCCACAAACTTGCCCCCCTGACGGCGCATGCGCCCCCGCCGCCAATGCTTTTCTTTGTAGCGCTTGATCTGACGTTGGAGGTTCTCCTGCACCACATCTACCGCCTTATAAATGTCAGGGGCAGACTCCTCAGCCCGCAGGATGATGCCATGCTCACCCACCAGCGTAACCTGAACCCGGTGTACCTCACCCGCGTTGCGCCGATTTTCGGTTAAGACCTCGACGGTAGCGCTGTTGAGTTGGTCCAGATAGCGTTCGAGTTTGCTGAGTTTGTTCAGGATGTGTTCACGCTGTCGTTCGGACACTTTCGTGTTGTTGCGGTTCTTGATGATCAGGTCCATCGTGCTCCTCCATCTGGGCTTTCGTTGACCAGAACAGGGTAACTTTATTTCGCCCGGCAACGATTGCCATAGAATCGACAAGGCTCCTGAGCACACGGAGTGCCTGGAGCCCTGGTTCTCACTATATTGCGGCGATTGTCTGAGTCGTGCAAACGAGTTGTTTTGTCATCGTTCGCCACCTTTCTCCGTGCCGCGATCCGCGTCATCGCGGACTAGCAAGCGGAATTTCATAGTTATTCTATATTGTACTACGAGATTCTTTGCTGTGCAATATTGTGATGGTTCGTACAGGTTTTGCGCATCAATCGGGAGCATCCGGGAATGGCAGCCATCCGCCGCGCTTATGGGTATCTCTACCAACAAAACATCCTCTCAGTGCCGACTCACCGAGAGGTGCATGCGCAGTTCGCTTATGACAGGCCGGCTACAAACAGCACGCGACACAGATATTCCCGTCATTGCCGGCACATCCGTGCCGCGTAGTGCCTGTAGCGAAGCCCCCCTTCGTAGATACAGTCTAGCCGGTCCTGATGACGATAGCTTGACAGGTATATGCTCACCGGATGAGAAGATAGTTAGCGCTTGAGCGGTATGGTACGAACAGCGCCATACTCGAGCGCCGTGGGCTACGCTGGATCGGTCACGCCGGAGCCACGCGTTTTGTGCGCCATCCTGGCCCGGACCAGCGGCGCAGTCAGACCACGGAAACGTAGCACGGCGACCAGCAAACGATTCTGCAGGCCGGGAATGCAGATTACCCGGTTGCGGCGCAGCGCCTCGAGTGACGCGCGCACAACCTCATCAGTTGAACTCCAGAAGATGCGCGGGATTGAGGTTCGTGCAAAGCCGGCATATTCGGGCTTGTCGTGGAACTCAGTGTAGGTGAAGTTGGGGCAGAGCGCCTGCACCCGCACCCCGGTCCCCTCAAGTTCAGTAGCGAGCGCCTCGGTGAAACTGGTCAGGTAAGCTTTGGTGGCACAATAGTTAACGCGGTTCGGCAGCCGCAGAAACGCCGTGACCGAAGAGACATTGATGATCCCCCCACGCCGACGGGCCAGCATCCGTGGGAGCGCGGCCCGGCAGAGGCGCATACTGGCCGTCACATGGACCTGGATCATGGCGGTATGTTTGGCGATATCAACCTCGGCAAAGAGGCCGGTAGTGCCAAACCCGGCATTGTTAATCAGAAGTTCCAGCGTATCCAGGCGGGCGATCTGCTTTTCGAGCCGCTCGACATCGGCGGGATTGGACAGATCGGCGACCAGCACCTCGACATTGACCGCGTGAACGGGCTTGAGTTCATCGGCCAGACTGCGCAGGCGATCTTCACGCCGGGCCACCAGCACCAGATCATACCCCAGGGAGGCCAGGTGCCGGGCAAAGGTTGCGCCGATTCCGCTTGATGCGCCGGTAATCAGCGCAGTGCGAGGACGACCGTTGGTTAACCCGCTGTTGCGGACGGGTGTGCGCAACCGCCGCCAGGCAAACAAACCACCCAGCAGACCGGCGAGCAGGCCCAGCTTCGACCACCAGTTGCCATTTTTGTGCGCTTCTGTGGTATGTGTCATTGCAGCCTTCCTCATTACTCTTTTGCTTCCAGCCGGTCGGTAGCCGCCTCAATCAGTTCAACCAGTCCATCAATCAGCGCCGGATCTGCATTCGGCAGGGCGGCACGCCGAATCTGCATGCCCAGTTCGGCGGCACGCTGTGCGGCCAGGACATCAATGGCATAGAGTAGTTCTAGATTTTCATAAACTGTGCCAATGGGCACATACAGCACCCGGCGCACACCCTCCGTATACAATTCATCCAGAATGGCAACGACATCCGGTCCGGCCCACTGACCCATTGACTCGGCACTGTGGAAAGCCAGCCGCCATGAACGCAGGCCGGTATGTTCAACAACCGTGGCACTGCCGGCCTGCAGTTGCTGTCGATAGAGATCTTCGGGCTTGCGGCTGCTCTCGGGTACGCTATGTGCAAAGAAAACGGCAACCACCTCAGCCTGTTCATCCGGTACAAAGCGCGCCAACGCCGCCTGTGTCTGTCGGGTGTAGGCATCCAGAAAACCGGCACTGGTATGCCACTGTTCAACCATGGTCAGCACGCGCAGTTGGGGATGCTGTTCTCGCGCCTGATCAAGCGCGCGGCGGTAGTCACGCAACCCGACCTGCGAGGCATGGGGCGAGAGGGGCAGGGCAATAATGGTCTGGACGCCTTCCGCCACCAGGGTACCCATGGCGGCCGTAATTGATGGTGTCCAGTGGCGAGCTCCCAGGGCCACCCGGTAGCGTGTCCCGTGGCGCTGCCGTAGTTCCATTGCCAGGGCGACCGCGATACGTCGCGGTGCCGGCATCGGCGGTGTATCGCCCCAGACGCGGAGAAACCGCTCGCGCAGGTAGGCAATATCTTCCGGCGGTGGGGTACGTCCGCCATAGTGCCCCGTGAGATACGGCGCAACTTCGTCAAGGCTGGTGGGTTCGCCATACTCCATCAGGAGCAGGCCAACCGGCGCTGCGTGATCTGGCTGTGGGTGCATACAACCTCGTGTTCAGGGAACTATAGTTTCGTCATCAACTCTGCACCCATCATACCAGATTTTAGGCGGTGGCGATGCGGCAACAACCGGGTCAGCGTCTCGTTGACCCGACTTAACCGGTGGGTGTGCAAACCAGGCATCTGCCGAGACAATCGGCGCGATTCGCCTGCGGCCGGGCGGAATAGGACATCCTTGTTCCGGAACAGGTGGCACGCTGCCGCAGGCGACATACGCCGTTATCGGGAGCAAACGGCCCGTTTGCATGCGCACTGCGTATGTCCTGTAACTTTGTATTTGACAACAGCGCGGTTTGCGATATGATACAATGTATCACTTCTGCCGGGCGGGCATGCCTGATCATACCCGGCGACTACGACCACTGAGATGTGAAAATATTGAACTGATACTACCGACGCGCCCAGGTGACGCAACAGCGCCTGTGCGTGTCAGCGGATAATGCTATGCTCAAGGAATTGCGCAACACTGGAAAGCTATTTCGCCGGCATCACCCGTCGCACCACACCGAGGATACTGTTCTGCAACTCGTCGGGTTGACCGTGCGCTACGAACGTGTGCCGGCACTGGAGGATATCTCCGCCGAACTGCGGCGCGGCGAACGGGTGGCGGTTGTGGGGCCCAATGGAGCCGGGAAGAGCACCCTGTTCAAGGTGATTGTCGGGACGCTTAAGCCGACGAAGGGCCAGGTTCATGTGTATGGAACCGCACCGGATAGCCATATCTGTATCGCCTACATTCCCCAGCGCAGCCAGGTTGACTGGAACTTCCCGGTCAGTGTGTTCGATGTGGTGATGATGGGGCGGGTGGGCAAACTTGGCCTGTTTCGCCGTCCGGGCCACCACGACCGGCAGATTGTGCGGGAGGCGCTGGATCTAGTGAACCTGACCCCGCTTGCCAACCGGCAGATCGGGGAACTCTCCGGCGGGCAACAGCAGCGTATGTTCATGGCGCGTGCCCTGGCCCAGGAATCGGAGTTGATGCTGCTGGATGAGCCCTTCGCCGGGCTGGATATAAAATCGCACGAGGATATCTTCCGCATCCTGGAAGTGCTGCGGCAGCGCAACGTGACGGTGCTGGTGGCGCTGCACGATCTGCAGATGGCCGCCGAGCGCTTCAACCGGGTGATGCTGCTCAATAGTCGCCTGGTGGGATTTGGCCCGCCGGCGGAGGTGTTTACGCGCCAATGTCTGGTCGAAGCCTACGGAGGCCATCTGCAGCTTATTGCCGACGGCAATGGCAACGGCTGGATCGCCCGCGCCGATACCTGTTGTGATGGGGGAACCGCACATCATGATTGATCTGATCCGGGAACCGCTGCAGTATGAGTTTATGGTGCGTGGCTTCCTGGCCGCGATCATCGTCGGTGTTGTCAGCGCTACGCTGGGCACCTATGTGGTGCTGCGAGGCATGGCCTTCCTGGGTAATGCGCTCTCGCATGCGATTCTGCCGGGGGTCGCCGTCGGCTATCTGATCGAAGGCGGTTCGCGCGGGTTGCTCTTCTGGTGGGCACTCCTGGCCGCGATCATCAGCTCAATCGGCATCGGAACGATCAGCCGGAACACCCGCGTCAAGGAGGACTCGGCGATTGGAATTGTATTTGCCGGAATGTTTGCCCTGGGGATCGCGCTGATATCAACCGTGCGCAGCTACAGCGTTGACCTGACGCATTTTCTGTTTGGGAACGTGCTCAGCGTGGGCAGCAGCGATCTCTGGTTAATTAGCATCTTCGGCGGGCTAATTCTGCTGACCATCCTGGCCTTCTACAAGGAGTTGCTGGTGCTCTCATTTGACCGGGTGCTGGCGATTACCCTACGTCTGCCGGTAACGCTGTTGGACTACCTGCTCATGGTCCTGATCGCGGTGGCAATCGTTGTCTCGCTTCAGACCGTCGGGATCGCGCTGATGGCCGCGATGCTGGTGACACCTGCCGCCACCGCGTATCTGCTCACGCGCCGCCTGCCGGTGATGATGGCGATTGGCTCCGGCATTGCGGTGCTCTCCAGCATTGTCGGGTTTTATCTCTCCTACTACCTGGGCATTGCCTCCGGCGCGGCGATTGTGTTAACCAGTACCCTCTGCTTTATGCTGACATGGGTGTTGCAGGCGGCCCGGCGCTATCTGGCGATCCATCGGGAGCCCGTAGCCGAGCGGCCGGTCACGCCGACCCGTCCGGCAACCAGTACACGCACCGAGCAATCCGAGGTAGAAGAGCGCACGGGTGTCGGTAGTTAGGCTACGGGCCGGGGATCAATCCGCTCGTAGCGCTAGCAGATCCAGGTGATGCGGCACTTCCGGCCCGGCAAAATGGGCCATAATTTGTGCATTGCTCTGCGGTGTAGCGCTATGTCCGCCGGTTCGGTGCAACACAAACAGATCATAGCCCGGCTCGCGCAAGAGGTTGAGATAGTTTTCGGGCGCAATCGCCGAGATACCTGGCAATGTACGTCAGCAGCGCCGCATTTTCCGTTCCCGGCTCGAAGGCCATAACCTTCCCGCTGTTACCGACGCGGGACGCCGCCAGCAGGCTGTAGTATCCCATGTCTGCGCCAATATCGACCACAACCATACCCGGCCTGAGCAGTGAGCGCATAACCCCGGTAACATGCGCTTCGTAACTCCGTTTCAGGGCAATCCGCCCCCCGATTGCCCAATCATCAAGCCGAACATACAGCCTGAAATCGCCCAACTTCAGCAAAACCGGGCGACGGATGAAAACAAAGCGTTTCAACCAGGAACGTTGGAAAAGAGAATCCGACTCAATCGCACGCGCATATCTGTCGGCCTTATGTTACTGCCGAGGGCAGTTGTCAATTCGGTGTGGTACCTGTGACCGTCAGCGTATTGCTGATAACAAAGCCGGCGCGTGGCTGAGGTTCCTACCCCTGCGTATGCAACTTCGCCGCGATCAGCGAGAGCCGCCGGCGGATCGACTGCTCGGTCAGCCCCAGTTGTGCGGTGATAGCCGGGGGCGGTGTCCCCTGCATGGTGAGGTTCAGCAGTTCCTGATCGTGTACCTGAAGATGCGTCAGGCCGTTCGATACCCGCGGGTCGCTCTGCTGGTGACGATACTCGTCAAGGATCATGCGGGCCATTAACGGTGTAACCACAATCTCACCCGTCGCTACGGCGCGGATCGTCTGCAGCAACGTGTCGCTGTCGGCCTCCTTGACCAGATAGGCCCGCGCGCCCGCCTTGAGCGCCTGCAACACATATGCTGCCTGGTGGCAGACCGTCATAATGATCACGCCAATCGTGGCGGTATCGTCGGTGTCGGTTAGATGGCGCGTGGCCTGCACGCCGTCCAGCAGCGGCATAGAGAGATCCATCAGCACAACATCGGGATGGAGCAGGAGCGCCATGCGGTAGGCTTCATCGCCATCGGCGGCCTGCCCGATCACCTCGATGTCTGGTTCCGCCTCGCAGACCTGGCAGAGTGCCTGCCGGACCATGGGATGATCGTCAGCAATCATAATGCGAATTGGATGTGACATTGGGTACCTCCATGCTCCATACACCTGCTCATACAAAAGAGCGACCACCGGCGGTGGTCGCTCACCATTTCTTGTTGCGCTGACGTTGCGTAACTTATGCAGTTTCAGGTTGGACCGCAGCAGCGGGAGCTTCGACCTTCTCGGCGGCGCGGTCGCGGAGCCAGGGCTTGCCGACCGGCAGCACATCGCGTCCGAACACGTCCGCAAAGATCAGGTGGGCCATCACGTACCAGGCCAGCAGCGCACAGACCATCAGTTCATAGCCGGCGACCACCGTCATGGCCGGGAAGCCAAAGTGTGCCAGGTCCAGCAGGATAAAGCCGATCAACAGGGTGGTAAACGTCCAGGCCAGAGCACTGTTGATGCG
>JGI12109J20283_10014035_pt1 | contig 29431 bp, 18 predicted proteins | sample ElkSlonscriptome_12_FD_20283 | JGI IMG/M metagenome (IMG submission 20283)
ACCGATTGGCTGGTGGCGTTGGGGTACCCCCCAGCACCCGCCACCACGGGACAAGAGCCAGCGCCATGCGCGGTGCCCCTGGCAGCGTGATCGAAACCTGTAAAGTAAACCTGAACCATGTCTGTATGTGCATAAGCTGTTTTATCAAGACAACAACGTCTACCGGGCTACATATGACCGGAATATCCTGAGAAAGTAGAACTGAAGATGGTTCCGAAACAGATTCGGGTGCATAGAATTATTATCGTAAGCCTGCTCATGATGTACACATTGAGTTGCCGACTGGACAGCGCATCACCCCAGACAACCCAGGCCGCGCCATGGAATACGCCGGTTTTAGAAGATAGTCAGGCAGGGGACACGATGCAAGCGGTGCCGGAGCATCCACGCCTGTTCTTCAGTGCGAACGATATCGCCACTCTACGCACCCAGACCCAGACCAGCCACGCGGAGATCTGGGCACCAATTGAAGCGTATGTCAACGCCGAGATGCATGCCCGGCGGGCCCGGTTAACCGAACATACTGAGCCACCGGCAGACGAGAATGAAGATGCCTTTCGTAACTTCGGCAACCGGATGCTTCCACTTGCGTTTGCATGTGTCATCACCGAGAACACTGACTATTGTAACCTTGCACGAGATTATTTATTAACCATGGTCGCTATGGATCAGTGGGACGAGGAGGGGAAGCGTGATCTGGGTCACAGCCATATACTGATCAGTAGTGCGCTGGCCTACGACTGGCTTTACCGCCATCTGACCCCGAACCAGCGCGTCACCATACGCACAGACCTGGCCCGACGGGCACAGGAACTCTATACGGCCAGTGTCGAGCCCATCACTTCCGATGGTGACAACTGGTGGCAACGCTCCTACATCCAGAATCACTATTCAACCAACCACAGCGCAATCGGTCTGGCGGGACTGTCACTTCTGGGAGAAGATGAACGGGCGCAGATCTGGATTACCCATGCCAATCAGAGGTTAACAATCTGGCGTGATCTGCTTAACAATATTGGCGATGGAAGCTGGCACGAAGGAATTGAATACCAGAGCTATAGCCTGACGATGACTTTACCTTACCTGGTCAATCTGCGTACGTTGCAAGGGGTCGATCTATTTCCACACACCTACCTGCAAAACTATCCCTACTGGCGGATCTATAATAGCCTGTCCAATGGTCAATTTATTCTGTCATACGGCAATTTTGAATGGTCATGGGCCAATAGCTACGACAGTCAAAATATCCTGCGCTTCATTGCCGCAGCCTACAACAACGGCCATTCCGAGTGGATGGCCCAGAAATTAATCGCCGACTTTGGCCGACCGATCAACGTCTGGCATGTGCCCTGGAATGTTTTCGAGTACCTCTACTATAACCCAGCACGTGTTGCAGAGGCACCAGACGATCTGCCGCTCTCTCGCACATTTTTGGACCTGGAGGCCGTTATCTGGCGCACCGGCTGGTCTGCGGATGACCTGGTATTTGGTTTGAAGACCGGAGCCTACGGCGGGCGGTTCGCATTCAATAGTTTCACGCAGGGTCGCTATCCCTGGGAAACATCGTGTGTCATCACCGACTGTGAGTATAACGTTGGACACGAGCATAACGATATCAACGGATTCTACCTCTATCAGGCCGAGCAGTGGCTGGTCCCCGAAAGAGTCGGCTTTGAGCACTCAGCAACATCATTTCACAACACCCTGTTGATTGATAATCAAGGACAGGAGCAGCCACCGGATAACCGGCAAAGCCCGGTCGGATTCCTTGGTAGCGACGGATTTCTCGAAGTCACCACCAGTACACCTGACTTTAACTATGTTGCCGCCGATGCAACCCGACGCTACCGTAACATCCCCGGCATAAAAGACATCACTCGCCATGTGGTGTTTGTACGCCCCGACTACTTCGTGATGCTGGATAATATCGCCGCCGAAACGGCCCATACGTACGATTGGATCAGCCACTTCAGTACAGACGTTTCTGTTGAGGGTAACTGGGTACGAGGCAATGCCGGTAACGGAGCGGTTCTTGGTATTGCAGTGGCCAGGCCGCAAGTATTTACCTTCAGCACCGGCAATGACGGTCAATCTTATATTCGCATTCGTCCAACAACACCCACTGCCAATCTGCGCTTTATACACATTTTGTATCCAACCAGCGACGCTGCATGGGATACACGCCCCGCTGTGACGGTATTGGCAGATACAGGGGAGGTGGCTGTAGTGCGCGTTCAGGCAAACGATGGGAACGAACAGAGCGATGATATTGTAATCCGGTATGGTCAGACGAACGGGGCTATCTCTGCCGGTTCGTATACATTCGATGGACAGATCGCCGTAGTCTGCCGGCAATCTGCGACACAGATTGAAACTATCTTTCTGTATGGCGGAACGACCCTGTCCGACCAGCAAAGTGGCCGCGTCCTCATTGCAAATGCCGACAGCCGTGAGCCGTTCGAAGTCACATTTTCCGAGAATGCAACCCTGGTCGCCGTGAACGGCAGCATCAATACTGAAGTCACACTGTATGCACCACAGGCTCAGACGCTAACCCTGAACGGAGTGACAACACCTTTTAGGCGAAATGGTGATGTCATTGTCTTTAAGCGCTTAGAACAGCCCACTTCTGTTCCAGAGTCCGTCCGTGATCAGCGCAATATAGCAGTCCTAACTGAGTTGTAAATCGCAGCTTTTACTCCAACGCTTCCTAATGCCAGGCAAGACATTGAGAAGTTTACAACCAATTTAGGATTGCTATACAAGCCGTTGTCCGGAAACTACGCAGAATAGTTTAATGCAATACTACCTTCCCATTATCACTGCCCATTTAGCTATTTCTATGCAGCAAGCACAGAGAATAATGTGAGAACCACGCTTACCTCCATGTAAGCACACCAGATAAGGCAATATAAACGATGCAAATAGCTAGTGTATAAGACATATCAAAGGATATACCTTATACAGTTCTTTCGGCGAAAGTGAATATTGCCCTCAGCAGGATAAAACATGACATGTTTTGTACAGAAGATAAACAAACATCATGCTACCGCTTCATAGTTTACCGCTCGGTAAACCAGATAAGTCTGAAACGAGGAACCCGAATATGAAACCAGCCATTGTGCTTTCTACACACACCATGGGACTCGGCGTCATCCGATCTCTGGGAATGATGGGAGTTCCCATCATTGCGATGTATTACGACTCGCGTGACATGGGATTTTGCTCCCGGTATGTACGCGAACGTATCCCTGTGCCACACCCGGAGCAGCAAGAGGATCAATTCCTGGATCTGCTCATTGCACTTGGGCACCGATTGGGCGATAGTATTTTACTACCCGTATCTGATGCGGCTTTGTCTACTTTATCAAGGCATAAAATCATCTTACAAGAACACTATACGGTTGCATGTACTGACTGGGGCATTACAGAACGATTTATCGACAAAAAATTAACCTATGACATCGCCGAGAAAGCAGGCGTATCGGTTCCGCACACTATTACGCCACATTCCATTGAGGACATTGAAGCATACGCACACCTCCTTCAGTATCCGTGCCTGGTCAAACCGAGCCAGAGCCACCGCTATGTTGCACTGTTCAAGAAAAAGATGGTCCAGGTTGATACACTTGACCAGTTGCTGACGGCATACCGGCAGGCAGAGGCAGCCGGCATCGAAGTGATGATTCAGGAGTTGATCCCTGGCCCGGATAACCATGTCGTAAACTATAATGCCTACTTCGCCGATGACATAGCACTGGTTGAGTTTACGTCGGAACATACCCGGAATGCCCCACCGATATTTGGGTCACCACGGGTCGCGCAAAGCAAACCCATCCCGGAGATCATCACGCCAGGACGGGAGACTCTCCGCGCACTCGGATTCTACGGCTATGCCTGTACTGAGTTCAAACGCGATGCACGTGATGGAACATACAAACTGATGGAAGTCAACGGCCGCCATAATCTCTCCACCCTGCTGGCGGTATCTTGCGGTATCAACTTTCCATGGTTACACTATCGGCATTTGATGTACGGTGAAGTGCCATCTGCAACCACTTATCAAGCCGGGATATACTGGATCGATCTTGAACGGGATATTGCCCACAGCTTTAACCACTACACTATGGAAAAGTATGCTTTCAGAGAATATACATTTCCCTACCTCAGTCCGCACGTTTTCGCAATCTTTGACTGGCGTGATCCGCAGCCATTTTTGAAAAGATGCAAAGATCTCGTGCAGTCCGTATGGCAGAAGTTTGTGCATTCCCAGGCGGGCGTTCCTGCAATGCTTTATCTACGGCGGCCTCGTCATCGCAAGTCACCGACTCCAGATTCCTCCAGCAATAGATTGGGCCAATCTACAGTGATGTCACATTCGCTGATCGAGTATGAGCAACATTCCGATCAAAAGCGATAGTGTGAGTAACCCGCCGGCTCGATATGTTCTCTATAGAGAATATAGAGCAAAGAGACCATTCTATAGATATCCATTTCTACTGCAGATGGTGGCTAACGTCAAAAAATCCTCCTTTATAATAGGATTAATAGTATGTGGAAAAATGCTGTCCAGCTTGAAGAAACGCGACTACAAAATGTTCGGACCATAGCAGATTATCCTGCATTTCATGAGCGACATCGCATCTTTCCGGCAGTCTTTGAAAACCGCAACCACCACAAAATACTTGATCTGTCGGCCGGTGTCGGTTGTGTTGCCGAACGCGTTCGGAATAACTATCCTGCGTTTCTCATATGTAATGATATCAGTCCTACATGCCGTCAAATCCTCCATCAGCTTAATCTAGAAACGACCTCGTTTGATATCAGTCAGGAAGATCAGTCGTTTCCATTTTTTGATGGTTACTTTGATGCGGTTATTACACTGGCAACAATTGAACATATAATCCATGTCGATCATTTCGTTCAGGAAATTCACCGTATCTTAAGCGATACCGGGTATCTCTACATATCTGCGCCCAATTACGCGGCATTGCTATATCTGTGGCGCTTCCTGGTACGAGGGAAAACATTCCATGATCCATTATCTCCCGCTTCTCGCTATGAATTTTATGCGCACGTACGCTATTTCACATACTACACACTCCGTGAATTCATAAGTTCTTTTGGTTTCGTACTTGACACAGTCTACCTGGCACTCCCACAGCAGAGTACACGATACCGTGAACTTTATGCCGGATCGAAATTCAAGGCCTTATCTTATCGGTATGTAATGATGTTGATTTACACCTTCGGTTCACCCCGCTGGTCAGCCGAACCAGTCCTCTGTTTTCGTAAGGTGTCGCAACCACAGCAAGACTCGGGCAAACTGCGCAAAGTTGTTCTCTAAGTTTGGTTTATCATTACATACATTATGCGGTGGTTTAGCCGACGAAAGAAGAACATGATCTGCGTAATTAGCTTGTAATGCTAAACTACAGGAGTTACACAGTGCGGCAATCAAATGCCTGATTTAATTGCCGCACTGCGGTGTTTCGCCTGCGGCAGCATGGTACTTGTTTTATTTTTCACAAAAAATTCGCTCTGAGAGCAAATTTTTTGTGAAAAAGATTGCCCCTTTCCAGTCTTTTTGGGACAAATGTGGCTACGAAAGCCACATTTGTCCCAAAAAGGATATTTTCTTCCGCCCTGCCGGAGGCGAAAAGAACTCGTTCACGGAGGACCGCGTAACTCTTGTAAACTACTCATCATCAGGCATATATCAGAAGGAGCAACCAGATATGCGTGTACTTGTTACCGGGGGGGCCGGTTTTATTGGTTCACATCTTGTACGCCGGCTTGTGGACCAGGGGCATATGGTGCGTATCCTCGACAATCTCAGCAGTGGACAGCGTGAACTCCTCGGCCCGGCTTTGACGATGGTCGAATTTATCACAGGAGACATCCGCGATTGGGCTACCGTTCAGGCAGCAACCCGACACATAGATCTGGTTTTTCACCTGGCAGCCCTGGTCTCCGTCGGCGAGTCAATCGAGCACCCGCTACAGACACATGCCACGAATGTCACCGGCACCCTGCATGTGCTGGAAGCAGCCCGGGCGTCCGGTGTAGGTCGTGTGGTGCAGGCATCCTCCTGTGCCGTCTATGGCAACACCACGACGCTGCCGGTAGGGGAGGCAGAGCCGCCCCAGCCGCTCTCGCCCTATGCGCTCACCAAACTGGCGGCTGAGCAGGCCGGCCAGCTCTACACACAGCTCTATGATGTCGAGACGGTAGCCCTGCGCTTCTTCAATGTCTATGGGCCACGCCAGGATCCGGACTCACCTTATGCCGCAGTCATCCCACGCTTTATCGCGGCCCTGCTGGACGGGCAGCAGCCGCGGATCTACGGTGATGGACACCAGTCGCGTGATTTTGTCTTCGTCGGTGATATTGTGCGTGCGTTATGGACCGCCGCAACAACACCAGGCATCGGCGGCGCAGTATTTAATGTTGGTTCTGGCCGGCACTGGAGTATCATCGAATTAGCGCAGGCAATTGGGGCGACTCTCAATACATCGGTTGAGCCACAGTTTGCGCCGGCCCGCAGTGGCGAAGTACGTCACTCATGCGCCAGCACTCAATTGTTTGCGGAACGAACCGGGTTTCATACCCAGGTTGATCTTCACCATGGGCTGACGGCAACCGTAGACGCATGGAACAAAATAGCGCGACGGCGTGACGAGGCCACGCTGTTGCAGCCCAACTTTACCGCAGACAAGTTCATCAGGAAGGAATAGTGATGTGATAAGTTTCATTCTCTTTGAAGATGAACTCTGGCGCAACTTCACCCCGCTGGTCTACACCCGTCCGCTTTTTGACCTGCGTTGTGGCGGCTTCACCCTGCGTGAGCGGGTGGCCGCCTGGCATGCCACGCATCGGCATGATACCTTCCTGGTGCGCGAATTTGGCAATACCACGCAACCCATGTCCATTCCCATTGCCGGCAATACCAGGGGCGAACTGACCATCGCGGGCCTCTGCCGGTCGCATTTGATGGGCTATTATGGACCTGCTGGCGGGATGCTTAACTTGCTGAGTGACAGCACACCGCTGACGCTGATCAACGGGCGCGCACTTGATCTGGACTGGCTGGCCGACTTACTCGCCGCGCCGCTCAACACGGTCTATGTTGCTGATGGCACGCTACTGGGCGCGCGCCTGTCACCGGCTGTCGCCAGCGCGGTGCTCTACTACCTGGGGGCACAGGCCACCGCCGAGGCCGTCGCGGAGTTGCAGCGCTTTGCCCGGGTGCAGGAAGTTAATGCGGTGCTGTTGCAGTATCCCTGGGATCTGATCACGCAAACCGGCGAACAACTGATCCAGGATCTGCCGCTGCTGGCGGCACGGCTGCCCCGCTACAGCGCCGCTGATCCGCAGGTGGTGGTACGCGGCGACACACATGTCTATGCCGATCCATCAGCACAGCTTGATGGACCGCTGGTGTTGGATGCGCGGGACGGCCCGATTGTAATTGACCAGGATGCCCGGATCGAGCCCTTTAGCTTTATCCAGGGGCCCGCCTACATTGGCGCAAAGAGCCTGATCGCCAGTGCCCGCATCCGGGGCGAGACCAGCATCGGCCCGGTCTGCCGGATCGGCGGCGAGGTTGAAGCTAGTATTGTTCAGGGCTTTAGCAACAAACATCACGACGGCTTCCTGGGCCATAGCTGGGTAGGCGAGTGGGTTAACATTGGCGCAATGACGACCAATAGCGATCTAAAAAACACTTACGGAAATATTCGCGTGGTGATAGAGAGCCTGGGGCAACTTGACAGTGGTGTGCTCAAACTGGGCTGCTTTCTGGCCGATCATGTCAAGCTCAGCATCGGGCTGCATCTCAATGGTGGTACAATTGTTGGTATGGGCAGCAACATCTTTGGCGTCCCGGTGGCCCCCAAGACGATCCCGCCGTTCACCTGGGGCGGGGAGGTCTTTCATGAATATCGCATTGATAGTATGATTGACGTAGCGCGCAAGGTGATGGCGCGCCGCAAACAGAGCATGTCACCGGCATATGAAACGCTGCTACGCGCCGTCTTTGGCATGACGCGTGCCGGCCGCACCACGCTCATCGAAACACTCCCCGCAGAACCGGCTACCCACGCCGGCAACCCGGCGTGGACCCACTCCCGGACCGAGGCGCAAGCGGTACCGGCTTATGCCTCCGCCCTGCTCGATCCAGCCGTACACCCGAAATGATAATGTCAGGAGAATGTCAGGAGTAAGTATGCCCACTGCCGCACCGAATGAAAACAGCGCACACTCTGCCGTTCTATTGATCTCCTGTCCCGATCAGAAAGGGCTGGTAGCGTCGATAACAGAGTTTATTTACAGCAACAATGGCAACATTATCCACCTCGATCAGCATGTCGATGTTCAACACAAGATCTTCTTTATGCGCATCGCATGGGATCTGGAAGATTTTCGCATACCGGCCGATGCCATTGGTGAGGTGTTTGGCGCGATTGCCACGCGCTTCAATATGGCCTGGAGCCTGCAGTTGTCCGACTTTGTCCCGCGCATGGCGGTATTCGTCTCGAGCCAACTGCACTGCCTGTATGACCTTCTGTCACGGTATCAATCGCAGGAGTGGCGCATCGAAATTCCGCTGATCATCAGCAATCATCGCGCCGCCGAACAGATTGCCCATCAGTTTCATATTGATTTCCACTACCTTCCCGTCACGCGGGATAATAAAGCGGAGCAGGAAGCGCGGCAACTGGAGCTACTGCGGGCCTATCAGATAGACTTTATCGTGCTGGCGCGCTATATGCAGATCCTGTCAGGCGACTTTGTGGCACACTATCCCAACCGCATTATCAATATTCATCACTCGTTCTTGCCGGCGTTTGCCGGAGCGAAGCCGTATCACTCGGCCTATGATCGCGGCGTCAAGATTATCGGTGCCACCAGCCACTATGTCACCGCCGAACTGGACAACGGCCCGATTATTGAGCAAGATGTGGTGCGTGTCAGCCATAAAGATGCGGTCAAAGATCTGATCCGCAAAGGCAAGGATCTGGAGAAGATCGTACTGGCGCGGGCGATCTGGAACCATATTCAGCATAAGATCCTGATCTACAACAACAAGACCGTCATCTTTGAATAGCACAATCGGCGCAAAAAAACGGGCCGGAGATGCTCTGGCCCGTTCACAACATTAGTTTTTACCCCACTCACATTACCTGCGGCTGAATAAACCTCGACAATCTACAAACCCAAAACTTCTTATACTTTCCCAATTTCACAACGATAGGCCCTTTTTATTAAGCACATGTAGAAAGGATAAACCGACAAAGCGTACATAGTGTTGTATTGGATGGATTGTGTTCCGTGTTGCTTTGTTCTCTGTTCTTTCCTTGTTCCTTCTATCCTCCATAAACGACCATCACACGGTTATTCGCGCACCAGCGTAAAAATCGTCGCCTCTGGCGGACACCCCAGACGGAACGGCAGCCCCCCCAGGCCGCGCGTGATATACAACTGCATCGCCTGCACCCGCTCATGCCCGGCAGCATAGCGCATCCCGTGCAGCGGCAGGCAGAACCAACCCAGCAACGGCAGGCACATATGCCCACCATGTGTATGGCCGGAGAACTGCACCGCGATATTACGGTGGGCGGCAACATCGGCAAAATCCGGCGCATGTGCCAGCAGGAGTGTAAACGCATCGGCGGGCACATGCGCCAGCGCCGCATCCAGATCAGCCGCGCCACCCCACATATCATCAACCCCGGCCAGCCAGAAGGTGTCACCACGCCGGCTTAAGCGCTTGCCGGCGTTGATCAAAAACTCAATCCCCAGTGGCTCCAGCATGGCGCGAATCTCGTTAACCCCTTCCCAATAGTCATGGTTGCCCGGCACGGCATACATGCCCAGTGGAGCATGCAGCGGCCCCAGCAACTCCGGCAGATCGACAATGGGCTCAGGAAAGCTGACAAAATCACCCGTCATGATCAGCAGATCGGGCTGTTCCCGGACCATCTGCGCCACGGCCCAGCGGGTATTCTCATGCCCGTGGGGTTGCCCCAGATGCATATCGCTCAGTTGCCCGATACGTAGCCCCTCCAGCGCGGACGGCAGGTTCGGCAGGCGCAGCGTTACGCGCTCCAGCACCGGCCGGCGCGGCTCTACCAGAACGGTATAGGCCGCCCCCACAACCCCGGCAGCGCCGAGTGCTGCTGCGGCCGCCACGCCACCCGCCTGCACCGCCAGGGCCGCGAGTGTTCCCGCAGCCGCACCCGCACCCAGCCAGCGCGGTGAGTAGCGTACGAGCGTCGGGTCGAAACGCGCCGGTTTCATCGATTTCGTCTCAGATATCGTTGGTGTGGTCGATGTCATAAATTCTCATGCTCCTCGATCTTCTTCGCGTTTCCGGTTTGCCTCGGTGGATGCCTGTCACTGGGCCTTCCGGCAACAACCCGCATTTTGCGTCAGGTAGTGCCGGATTACTATAGCGCGTCAATATGACGAAGCGATGAATTGACGCGCTCTGCGCAGATCGGTACAATAATAGCAGGTCGCACGAACCACCGGCATACAGCATACCAGCCACAGTTACACACAAGCCGACCCGGTGCGCGCTCCCCTGGATCTTTTGCACAATAATCATTTACACAACGTACGCGGTGGGGCATGCAAACCGGACATGTAACCAGGTGAACGGCAGAATCGCCTGCGGCAGCATGGGACTGTTTTAGCTTGTTCACAAGCAATTCGCACTTTGTGCAAATTGCTTGTGAACAAGCATGGAATCTTCCGCCCTGCCGGAGGCGAATCCGCTGGATGGACGGCCACGTAAGTTGTGTCATGTAATCATTTGTACATATGTATAGAAAAGACTTACAAACACCATGCCGGATCTGAGTTATACCGCCATTGCGGATCATGCCGCCTTTGAAGAACGGCTGAAACATGTGCCCCAGGCTCCCGGCATCTACCAGTGGAAGGATGTTCAGGGTACGCTGCTCTATGTCGGCAAGAGCAAGAGCCTGCGCGACCGGATGCGCTCCTACTTTGGCGCATCACGCGGCCTGAATGCACGCACCCGCCGCATGGTCAGCCAGATTGCCGACTTTGAAATTATTGTCACCCAGAGCGAACTGGAAGCGCTGCTGCTGGAGATGAACCTGATTAAGCAGCATCGTCCACGCTACAATATTCTGCTCAAGGATGATAAGAGCTATCCCTACATCAAGGTGACGCTACAGGACGAGTGGCCGCGCATGTTTACCACCCGCAAGGTGCTGGAGGATGGCGCGCGCTACTTTGGTCCCTACGCCAACGCCGGCTCGGTCTACCGCACGCTGGATCTGCTGAACCGCCTGTTTGCGTTTCGCCCGCCCTATTCCTGCCCCGATACCAAGTTTATGCGGCATCGGCGGATGGGCAAACCCTGCCTCTACTATGATATGAAGCGCTGCCTGGGGCCATGTGTACCCGGCCTGGTAGAACGCGCAGAGTACCGCCAGGCAATTGAGGCGGCCTGCCGCTTCCTGGAGGGCAAGAGCGACCAGATTATCCGCGATATTCGCAAGCAGATGGAGCAGGCCGCCGAGGAGCTTAACTTCGAGCGGGCCGCCTATCTGCGCGACCAGATCCGCGCCATCGAGAAGGTGCAGGAGAAGCAGCAGGTGCTGCGCACGGTGGATACCGACCAGGATGTGATCGCCTTTGCGCGCGAGGCCGATAGCGCGGTGGTGCAGGTGCTATTTATTCGCGGCGGTAAGCTGATTGGCGCGGAGCCCTTCACGCTTCAGGGGACCGAGGATGCCAGCGATGCCGACCTGCTCTCCTCTTTTCTCACGCAGTTCTACGACAATGTGCCCAATATTCCCCCGAATGTGCTGCTGGCCGATTATGTCGAGGAGCCGCTGATTATCGAGCGCTGGCTGACGCAGAAGGGCGGGCACCGGGTGGAGATCGAGGTGCCACGCCGGGGTGAGAAGCGCCGGCTGATCGAGATGGCCTCCAACAATGCGCGGCAAAAGCTGGAGGAACTGCGGTTGCAGTGGCTCAATAGCGAGCAGCGCGCGGTGGCGGCACTCAGCGAACTGCGCGACCGGCTGAATCTGCCGGGGCTGCCGCAGCGCATCGAGTGCTACGATATTTCCAACACGCAGGGGCAGCAATCGGTCGCCGGCATGGTGGTCTTTGAACGCGGCGAGCCGAAGACCAGCCTCTATCGGCGTTTTAAGATCAAGACGGTGGAGGGGGCCAATGATGTGGCCTCGATCAATGAGGTGATCCGGCGGCGCTTCAAGCGCGCGGCGGCAATTCTGAACGAGCCGACCGATACCACGACCGCCCCCGACAGCCTGGCAACCGGCCTGGGAGCCACACCGGACAGCGCGGATAGCTCAACAGACAGTCAGGCATCCGCAGATGACGTATCCACCGCGACGGAGGACCGGCGCACGCCGCAGAATATCGAAAAGTGGGCGGAACTGCCCGACCTGATCATGATCGACGGCGGACGCGGGCAACTGAATGCCGCGCTGGAGGCGCTACGCGAGTTGAGCTTTGAGCATATCCCGACGATTGGTGTTGCCAAAGGTGTGGGCCGGGATCGCTTCGACCTGGTGCTGCCCGACCAGCCGGAGCCACTGGTGCTGGAGCGCGACAGCCAGGCATTGCACCTGGTGCAGCGGATCGATGAGGAGGCGCACCGTTTTGCCATCGCCTACCATCGCAAGCTACGCGACAAAGCGACCTACACCTCGCCGCTGGAGGAGATCCCCGGCATCGGCCCGCGCCGTAAGCGCGCACTGCTCAAAGCCTTTGGCTCCCTCGACGGCATTCGCCAGGCCAGTGTCGAGGAACTGGCCGCCGTCCCCGGCATGAACCGGAAGGCGGCAGAAGAGTTGAAGGGGATGATTTGAAAGGACACTCCCATGCTCCACATCGCACCCGAGATTGCCCGTGCCCGCGCCGAGGCTCGCCCGATTGTGGCCCTGGAGAGCATGTTGATCAGCCATGGGCTGCCCGCGCCCCACAACCTGGAGGTCGCCCACGCGCTGGAGCAGGAGGTCCGCGCGGCCGGGGCGGTTCCGGCAACCATCGGCGTGCTCGGCGGCATCCCGACGGTGGGACTGGATGCGGCGGCCCTGGAGCATTTTGCCAATAGCGATACCATCCGCAAACTGACCCGGCGCGATCTGGCAACGGCTATGGCACGCAAACAGGATGGCGCAACCACGGTGGCCGCAACCATGGCGCTGGCGGCGGCTGCCGGGGTGCCGGTCTTTGCCACGGGCGGGATCGGTGGCGTGCATCGCGGTGTGCAGGTCAGTTGGGATATCTCCGCCGACCTGACCGAACTGGCGCGCACGCCGGTCCTGGTTGTGTGCGCGGGCGCAAAGGCGATCCTCAATCTGCCCGCCACGCTGGAGCATCTGGAGACGCTGGGGGTGCCGGTCGTTGGGTTTGCGACGGATGAGTTTCCGGCATTCTACAATGCGTCGAGTGGCCTGCCGCTGCCGGTGCGCGCCGACACGCCCACCGAGGCTGCGCAACTCTGGCAGGCCCAGCGCGCCGCGCCGGAACTGTGCGCGCCCGGTGGCATGCTGCTCTGTGTGCCCCCGCCCGCCGAGGTTGCGCTCCCCCGGCAGGAAGTCGAGGTGGCGATTGCTCGCGCGCTGGCCCACGCCGAGGGTGCCGGGGTACGCGGCCCGGCGGTTACGCCCTTCCTGCTGGCAGCCATGGCCGAGGAGACCCACGGCGAGAGTATCACAACCAATGTGGCGCTGCTGCGGCAGAATGCGCGCATCGCCGCGCAGGTTGCGGTCGCATTGGCCCAGACCGACAGGTAACACGAACGGCAATCAGGTCGCACCCAGCAACGCCCGCGCTACCCGCAGCACCTCCCCCACCGCAATGTGCTCCATGCACTCCGGCGGATCGGTCTGACGCGGGCAGGCGGTGAACACGCCGCAGGGACTGCACCAGAGCCCGGCCCGCACAACCACATGGCGCGCCGGGTCGCCCCAGGGTCCAAAGCGCCCGGCATCCCCCGGCCCAAAGAGGTGCAGGCTGGGGGTACCCTGGCTCACCGCCAGATGCAGCGGCCCGCTGTCCACCCCCAGCACCAGGGCGGCCTGGCCCAGCAACGCTGCCAGTTGCCCCACGCTGGTTGCCCCGACCAGCGTCAGCGCCGGATGGCGCATCTGGGAGGCAACTGCCTCGACCAACTCCGCCTCGCCGGGACCGCCGGTCAGCAGCAACCGCACCCCTGGATGATCGGCGAGCGCATCCGCCACAGTGGCCCAGCGCGCCGCCGGCCAGAGCTTCGCCGCGCCGCCGGTGCCCGGATGCAGCACCACCAGCCGCTCATCGGGATCGAGATGGCGGGCAACCCACGCCTCCGCCCAGGCTGCATCCGCCGCAACCGGTTCAAAGCGGAGGGCATCCCGCGTCCCGGCGATCAGTTCGGGGCGCATTTTGTAGTTCGCATCAACCGCAGCAACCAGGGCCAGTGCCTGCCGGGTGACATGCTCCGCCGGGTTCCAGGGCAGCGCACGGGTCAGGAAGGGGCGACACTCGGGGACGGCATAGCCAATACGCACAGGGATACCCGCCAGCAGCGCCAGGGCCGCGCCCCACCAGTGATCATCACGCAGGAGCAGCGCCAGATCAAACTGCCCGGTGCGTAACAACAGCGCATACCGCAGCAGGTCCCGATAGGGTTGCAGCAAGGAGACGAACCGATGCCGGCGAGAAGATTGATCCGGGGAGGCGGCTTTGGGGCGGCGTTCAAAGCCGGGGAACGGTAATGTTTGCAGGGCATCAATGTCGAGGTTGTGTGCCGGCACCAGCGCCGACCAGGGGCCAACCAGCGCAGTGATCCGTGCCTGGGGCTGCTGCTGCCGCAACCGGCGTAGCGCCGGAGTCGCCAGCAGCAGATCTCCCAGGTGATCCGGCTTGATGACCAGGATACGCCGGGGTTTTGCCGGAGCAGTCCGCCTGACCGCGAACCGCCCCAACCCGGCCGGCAACCAGAGCAACCCCAGCCGTACCAACCGCCGCAGCGTATGACGCGCTACACGGCGCGGCGGCGACGGCGAATTTACGGACATAGCGGCATTTCCCAGAACTTCCTATCAGCTAGAACAGCATCGCGCCGGCCTCCCGCGCCAGCCGCCGCAACGTCTCGGCAACCTCCTTTGCGCCGCGCTGCTCCTGCTCCTCGGCCAGTTCATTCAGCCGCTTGACAAAGTCGGGCGTGACCTGAGCAGCCCGCTGGCGCAGGAGTTTCGTGCTCTCCTGGGGCGTTTCCGCCAGCATTAACTCATTGATGAAGCGATCCTCGGGCGAGAGGCTCTCCTGGACGATCTCTGTTGCCAGGCGTTCAATCTCTTGCAGGTGCGCGACAGTCTCAGCCTGGCCCGCTCGCTCGGCGGCGGCCATATTCGTCGCCAGCACAAACATAAACGCCTCGTCCAGCTTATCGACCGAACTGCGCAACGCCGCTTCCATGTCCGGTGCCGCCATAATCTCGCGCAACACGGCAACACCGCCCTCCAGCAACGCCTGGGCTTCTTTGTCGATCTCCTCGACAATCTGCAAGATCTGCCGGCGGCGCGCGGTCAACCGGGCCGCTTCATCGTTTTGCCCGGCCTGCTCCAGTTGTTCGATGCGCTCGGTCCAGGCCTGAAAGAAGCTGTAGTCAATCGCATGCCGCAGTTCGGCAACCGCCTGCTCTAAGGCGTCATCGTCAACGGTCGCCAGGCGCTCAATCGCCGCGTTCAGTTCGCCCTCATCGACATCGGACTCGCCGGGAATGTCACTAAAGCCGGTCACTTCGACCAGCTTATCCCGGAGCAGCGTCAGGATCTGGGTCGAGTCGGCGCGCCCCTCCTGCATGCCGGCATCAATAAAGGCGCTCAACGTGGCGAAAAACTCGTAGTTCAGCGCGTCTTTCTGCTGCTCAACCAGTTGTACAAACTGCGCTTCATCCTCCAGCGCCGAGGCAAGCTGGCTGATCAGATCGATCCGCTGCCGCTGCTGCTCGAGCGCCTCGCGCGGGATGCCTTCCGCCTCCAGCACCGTATCAACCAGCGACCCCAACGAGATAAACCGCCGGGGATTCAAGAGATAGCCACGCGGCTGCTCAGTTAACTGACTGCGCATTAGCGCGTTGGTCGCATCGCCGATAAAGCGTTCCTGCTCTTCCGGGCGCGCATTCAGTTCTTGCGGGAAATAGACCAGGAAGAGTTGATTCTCCGCATCATGGTAAATCATGGGTGCAGCGATCATCGTGCCTGACCGGCAGTTCGGACAAACAGCCATATTTAATTGGCCGGACAACAGCGCCTGTTTGAGTTCCGGCTGCTGGGTTACATCAACGATAGTGTAGACATTTGCGCGAAAGTTGTTACTGCAAACCGGGCATGTCAGTTGGACCGGCTGTGGAGGAACAGGGGGCATAGCCTCAGCTTTCCTTTCTGATAGAGCAGCAGAACAGCGTGCTACAGATTATATCGGGCACGGTTCCGGTACGCTCTTCAGGACTTATCAAACCGTCTGAACGTCTATCTCCAAAAAGTTTAGATGTTATCGGGATTTGTTCTGCTGCTGATTATAACACGTTCGGTACGCGCCGGCCCACCACCGCGTAGAGCGGATCGCCCATCCAGCGGTACGGTGAGCAATCCATGGCTTTGATGTCAGTAAAACAGCCGGCATGCTCAAAGTAGGTCTGCACCAGTTGCAGACGCTGTTGCTCACTCGCCAGCATCCAGATCAGCACCGCCTTGCTGGGAAAACAGCGGTTGGAAAAACTGACCACAAACGGTGCGCCGGGCCGCAGCACCCGCCCGACCTCGGCAAAAACCTCCAGCGGGCGGGTTAGATATTGCACCGACACACTACAGACCACGCCATCGAAGCCGGCATCCGCAAAGGGCAGGATTGGCGTTCGGTTCAGATCATGCACCACAATGATATCCAGTTGGGGATTCCGGCGCATCTCCACCGCGTTCAAGCCGAGTCCTACCAGGTGCCCGGCTGATAACCCCGGCGGAAAATGGCTGCGATAACTGCTCATCAGATCCAGGAACAGACCCTGGGGCGGCAACGTTTCGCGGAACAGTTGCCCCAGCGCGGCGACAGCCGGCGCATCAAGATGCACCGTCAGGCGGGGGGACCGATAGAAGAGGCGATCATCATGCTCATCGTAGCGCGTGAAATACGCGGGTGGTAAGGGTTTTTTCGCAGACAAGACGGTTCCTCCGCTTCCCAGAGCAAACTCAGGCAGACAGCGTTTGAACGTTTGAACGTTTGAACGTTTGAACGTTTGAACGTGCGGCAACCTGGTACCTTGTCTAAGTAGTATAGGCACAGTTTTTGCTAGAGCGCAAGGAGCCGACTTGACGCTGCCCGGTGTTGTGTTGATAATGCAGGCAGAACCATTCAATGGAACCGCAGAACCTGACAGTCCCGGCTGCACAGACATCCGCACCCCGATAGAAAGGAGCGGCGCATGACCAGTCATGTCTATACTCTCCGGGTTGCTTACGAAACAACCCCCGCTGATCCCGCTGTCATCACGCTGGGTGATCAGCATACCCTGGCCGATCTGCATAACGCAATTCAGCGCGCCTTCAACTGGGATGCCGATCATCTCTACTCATTCTTTCTGAGCGGTCAGCCCTGGGATACCGCCAGTGAATATGCCATGCACCCCGATACGCCTGCCCCCGGTGAGCAGGCTCCAGGCCAGGCCGGCACAACAACCTGTAACAGCCTGGGGCTCCAGGTGGGGCATACGTTTCTCTACCTCTTCGATTATGGTGACGAACACCATTTTGATATACAGGTGGATTCGATTAGCCCGAGCGACCGGCACCCCGAAACACCGCGCATTGAGCGCCTGCCCCTGAATCCACCCGAGCAGTACCCTACTGAAGCCTGGGACTACAGCCCGGAAGAACTGGATACCCTGGACGAAGTGGTGTTGGAACCCGAAGCGCAGAACCGCTTGCAGCAGGAACTGACGAATCTGTTTGAGCAGGCACTGGGATTTGCCTGGGGCGGCGATGACAAACTCCATGAGCCGGTGTCGGAGCATATCGAAGCCACCCTGCTCGATACTGATGCACCCTACCCGCCCCCACTGGATCAACTGCTCTACCTGGGGGATCTGCGTACCGTGATGCTCGACCCCGACCCACGTATCATCAGCCTGGGCCTGACCCAGGCGCATGTGTCGGACCTGGTGCGGATGGTCCGCGACCGCAACCTGAACCTGGCCATGAGTGATACAACGGAGGTCTGGGCTCCCGCGCATGCCCTGCGCGCCCTGGAACTGCTCGACATCACCGAGGTCATTCCCGACCTGATCCCGATCTTTAATCTCGACGACGACTGGATGCCGCCCTACCTGGTTCAACTACTGGGCAGAGCCGGCGCGCCCGCCCTGGAGCCGCTGGAGCAGTACGCCCGCGAGCAAACCCACTGGGTGTATGGACGCGCCGAGGCCACCAGTGCCATCAAGGAGATCGGCCTGCAGCATCCCGAATTGCGCGAGCGGTCAGTCCGGATTCTGAGCGACCTGATAGCCCACGCCGATGAAGATGATCCCGACTTTAACGGCTTCGTTGTCGGTGATCTGGTTGACCTGAACGCAACCGAGGCGCTGCCGGTGATCCGCCAGGCTTTTGCCTTGCAGTGTATTGATGAAATGGTTGCCGGGGACTGGACCGAGGTATTGCAGGAACTTGGGATGGAACCGGACCCCAATGATCCGCTACTACGCCAGCAGGGATACAAAGAACAACTGGCCGAACCGCTTTCCTTCCCGTCACCGCCACCAACGTCCCGGAAAGCCGCACCAACCAAATCCAAGCCGCAGCAGACGCAGAAGAGCCGGAGCAAACCCGCAGGCGAACCAAAGAAGACCAGTCGGAGCAGCAAGAAGAAAAAGCGGAAGTAGGGGTTAACGGTTACGGGGTAACAATCAGGGATGAACGGTTATGTCAACACGACCGTTCGATGAAGTTTGAACGATAATAATCCGGGTAAGCGCACCAGGAATCCGCTCATGTGCAGGCTTTTTGCGGTAGGGACGGGCTTCTGCGCGTCCGCAGGCTGTCCTGATGTTATAACCGGGCCTGATGTTTCAACCTACGAACAGGAGAAGTACAGCTTATGTACGCAGTACGAATTCATAAGCATGGTGGTCCCGAGGTGCTCGTCTACGAAGAAGTGCCCATGCCGGAACCCGGCGCGGGCGAGGTGCGGGTAAAGCTTGCGGCAGCCGGCGTCAACTATATCGATACCTACCACCGCCGGGGGCTCTACCCGGTCGCGCTGCCCTTCACGCCGGGACAGGAGGGTGCCGGTGTGGTCGATGCTATGGGAGCGGATGTCACGGGCTTCGATGTCGGCGATCATGTGGCGTACGCCTTTAGCTCGGGCGCGTATGCCGAATATGCCGTTGTTCCGGCAGCGCAACTGGTACGCGTCCCGCATGATATCGATCTGCAGCAGGCGGCCGCCGTTATGCTGCAAGGCATGACCGCGCACTATCTCACGCAGAGCACCTTTCGCCTGGAAAGCCGGCATACCGCGCTGGTGCATGCCGCTGCGGGTGGCGTAGGGTTGCTGCTGCTGCAAATGGCAAAGATGGTCGGAGCACGCGTCTTTGGCACGGTTTCTACTGAGGAGAAAGCGGAACTGGCCCGCGCAGCCGGGGCGGATGTCGTCATCCGCTACACCGAGGAGAATTTTACCGAGGCGGTACAACGGCTGACCGACGGCAAGGGGGTTGATGTCGTCTATGACGCCGTCGGGCAAACGACGTTTATGGGTAGCCTCGACTGCCTGCGCCCCCGCGGTATGCTGGTACTGTTTGGGCAGAGTAGCGGCCCGGTGGAGCCGGTCAATCTACAGATCTTGAATAGCAAAGGCTCACTCTATGTGACACGCCCTTCGCTGGGGCACTACATCGCCGATCGTCACGAACTGGAGCAGCGCGCAATTGATATTTTCCGCTGGATGGAGGCCGGTCGCCTGCATGTGCGCATCGACCGTGCCCTCCCGCCGACAGAAGCGGCGGCGGCCCACACCGCGCTCGAAGGACGCGCTACCGCCGGCAAGGTGCTGCTGGTTCCGTAACTCGATCCAACCATAGGCATGGTACTATAGCTATCAGACGCGCCGAGGATGGCCTATCGCCCATCCTCGGCGCGTTCTGTTTTCTCTGGATCGTCGTGTCGCAAGGAGCAGATATGCGTGTTGTCATGAAGTTTGGGGGTACATCGGTCGGTAGCACCGATGCCATCCGCCAGGTTGTCGAAATCGTACGCAACGTGTCGCAGCAGCATCAGGTTGTCGTGGTGGTCTCCGCGATGAATGCGCCCGATCTGCGCACCACCAACTCGCTGATCGAAGCCGCTCAGGTGGCCGCGGCCGGCGATGCCGGCGCAACCGCAGCCGTCACCCCGCGCCTGCTGGACATGCATATGCAGGTGGCACATGCACTGGCAACCCCGGAAGAATGCCAGGCTCTTGAGCCGCAACTCCGCGCCATGTTTGACTATATTAACGATCTCTCGCACAGTATCGCCGTCCTGGGCGAACTGACACCACGCGCACTGGATCTGATTAGTGGTCAGGGTGAGCGCTGCAATGCGCGCCTGATCGCCGCCGCGCTGCGCAGTGTTGCCCTATCGTCCGAAGCAATTGATGCCACCGAGTTGATCATCACCGACGAACAGCATGGCGATGCCACCCCGCTGATGGATGTTACCCGCACGCGTAGCCAGGAACGCCTGCTACCGCTCCTGGAACGTAACAGCGTGCCGGTTGTCACCGGCTTTATTGGCGCAACCGCCGCGGGCATCACTACCACACTTGGACGGGGCGGTAGTGATTACTCATGCTCCATCCTCGGCGCAGCCCTCGACGCCGACGAGGTCTGGTTCTGGAAGGAAGTAGACGGGGTGATGACGGCAAACCCCAACGTTGTGCCGGAAGCACGCACATTGCCGCTGCTCTCCTACACCGAGATGGCCGAGATGTCCTACTATGGAGCGAATGTCCTGCATCCCAAAACGGTTCACCCGGTGGTGCAGCGCAACATCCCCATCCGTATTCTGAACACCTTCAACCCGGAGCATCCCGGTACCCGCATCACCGGCGAGCAGGTACCGGGCACGGCCAAAGCGGTAACAGCGATTAAAGAAGCCAGCCTGATTACCGTGGGCGGACCCGGCATGCAGGGGATGCGCGGCGTGGCGGCCCGGATTTTCAGCGCGGTGGCCCGCGCCAATGCCAACACTCTGCTGATTACCCAGGCCAGCAGCGAGCAGAATATTTGCCTGGCGGTGCTGCAACATGAGGCCGAGGCTGCCGTCCGCGAACTGCGGAATGAACTCCTGCACGACCTCTCGCAGCATGATGTGGAACATATAGATGTGCTGGAGACGGTGATTATTGTAGCCGTGGTCGGGTCAGGCATGCGCGGCACGCCGGGGATTGCCGGGCGCGTCTTCGGCGCGCTGGGACGGGCCGAGATCAATGTGATCGCCATTGCACAGGGCAGCACCGAGAATAATATCTCGCTGGTGATCGCCAAGGAGCATGGCAACAAAGCGATTCAGGTGATCCACCGGGCGTTTGAACTCGAAGCGGAGAACTGAGAACTGAGAACTGAGAACTGAGAACAAAGTCGTCGATTGATGAAGGTTGAATTCTTAATCCAGATATCGATGATCAGGAGTCCCGGCTTCAGCCGGATCAGGCTTTCCCGCTCGTATGCCCTGCCCCGGTAGGCATCCATCCGGCTAAAGCCGGGACTCCAGTGAGTTGTACATCCAGGCTATTTGCTCAAAGTTCATAAGCCGGGACTCCCGGATGGTATGGCATATTCGGGTTATTTGCTCAAAGTTCATAAGCCGGGACTCCCGGATGGTATGGTATATCCGGGTTATTTGCTCAAAGTTCATCAATCGATCCAGTGGTCCGGGTCAGAGCTAACCCGGACCACTGGACTGGCAACACTACCGGATCACCATCGGCAGGAAGATTCGCCCGCCGTCGCGTTGCGGCACAGTCCGGGCGGCCGGGCCATACTCATGGGTGCTGCCATCAAGTTCGATCTCATGCAGCCAGTAGGTATAGCTGGTTTCCTCCACGACATCACGGTCAATCCAGGTGTAGACCGTCTGCTCCCGGCCCCGTCCCTGCGCAACGATTAACTCCGGCGTAACTTGCACCGCGTTTGCGCGGCTGCCATCGGTACTGCGGTAGAGGTGGAAGCCCCAGGTATCCAGTTCGGTACCCGTCACCCAGCGCACCCGGACCGTCGCACCCGCTCGGGTTGCGGTGAACTGGAGCAACTCAATCGCGGTTGTCCCCGGCACACAAGCCAGCGTGCGCGTCGGATCGCCAACCTCCGCCGTGGTCGGATCATCCGTCAGCAGATCATCACTCAGTTCGTCCGCGCTGATGCGGCCCTGGTTCTCCAGCACGGTCTGATTGGCCGGCAGATCCAGCACCGTGACCTGGTAGGTAATCTCCACCTGCGCGCCTGACACGAGCGTACCAATGTCCACCTGCACTTGCGTATCATTGGCGGCATTCCCGCTGAGTACCGTTCCCGGCGTGCTCGTTACCGAGCCGGGCACCAGTTGCGTGTTAACATCAGGCGTATCCACAAAGGTAACGAGCGTTGCGTCTCCGCCATCGCTATTGGTAATCACGACCGTATATTCCAGCGTCTCATCAACCAGTGCCCGGCAGGGAGCCGTGGCCTCGGTTTCCAGCGTCACGACCGTCTTGGTTGCCTCCAGCACCGGCGGCGCGGGCGCGACCGGCGGCACCAGCGGCGTGATCGTGGGATCATCCGGCAGATTGGGCGTGCCGGGATCATCCGTCGGCGTGTCGTCAGTGATATTACTGCCCGTGAAGGTGCCCTGGTTCGCCACCTGATCCACCCCTGGCGGCAGTGGATTGCTCACCTGCACTGCGAAGGTAATCGTCACACTCGCCCCGACCGCTACCGTCCCGATCGTCACTTCAACTGTGGTATCACCCGGATTATTGCCGATAACGATTTCACCCTGCGTCGTTTCAACTTCACCAGTTACCAGGGTCGTATTGGCGTCGGGCGTATCGGTGAACACCACCCCCTCAGCCGCCACATCACCGGAGTTGGTCATAATAATTGTGTATCCCAGCGTCTCACCCGCCGACGCCGCGCCATTGTCGTCATTATCGACCAGCAGGCGATCATCCTTGGTAGCGGTAAGGAAGGTTGATGGTGGCGGGGCACAGGCCAATGTCTGCGTAGGATCGTCCGGCGCGGCCGTTGCCGGATCATCCGTCAGGACATCGGTATTCAGTTCGCTTGCGCTGACACGACCCTGGTTCTCCAGCACCGTCTGGCCTGGCGGCAGATCCAGCACCGTCATCTGGTAGGTAATCTCCACCTGCGATCCCGGTGCCAGTGTACCAATATCCACCTGCACCTGCGCATCGCCGGCACTATTCCCGCTGCTCACCGTTCCCTGTGTGGTTGTCACCGAGTTGGGCACCAGCCGCGTGTTAGCATCGGGCGTATCCACAAAGTTCACCAGCGTGGCCGGCGTATTGCCACTATTGGTAATCACCACGGTATATTGCAGCGTCTCGTCAACCAGAGCCCGGCATGGCGCGTCGGCTGCGGTGTTCAACGTAACCACCGTCTTGGTCGCCTCCAGCACCGGCGGCGCGGGCACGACCGGCGGCACCAGCGGCGTGATGGTTGGATCATCCGGCAGATCGGGCGTGTCGGGATCATCGGTTGGAGTACGATCGACATTATCGCCCGTGAAGATGCCCTGGTTCGCCACCTGGTCCACATTCGGCGACAGTGGATCATTCACCTGTACTGCGAAGGTAATTGTCACACTCGCCCCGACCGCAACTGTCCCGATCTCAATCTCAATCGTTGTATCACCCGGATTATTGCCGATAACGATTTCACCCTGCGTCGTTTCAACTTCACCAGTTACCAGGGTCGTATTGGCGTCGGGCGTATCGGTGAACACCACCCCCTCAGCCGGCAGATTACCGGCATTGGTCATGATAATCGTGTATTTCAGGATATCACCCGCCGACGCCGCGCCATTGTTGTCATTATCGACCAGCAGACTATCATCCTTGGTCGCCGTAAGCACCGAGGAGTCTTCGATCACATCCTCATCTTCCGCCGATACGGGGGAGTAGTTGTTGCCGAAGATATCCTGATAGTTCAGATCAACCGTGTTGAGGAGCGTACCGTCCGCGCCGGGGTTGACCCGCACCGTTACCTGCACACTGCCGGTATTTTCTCCCGGTGTCGCTATGATCAATTCGTTGATGTCAATATTGAGCAAACCGGGGTTTGTCTCCGTACATGTCCCGGTCAGGGGGGCATCAATCTCACATGCGACAAAGGTCGTATCTTCGGGCAGTTGATCCGTCAGGTTGATCCGGGCCGCAGCGCCGGGCGCATTACTGGTACCGGAGGTGTTGGTAAATGCCAGGGTATAGGTCAGCAGATCATTCGGGCGTACCACCGTAACCCCATCGTCTTTAGCCACCTCCATCTGCGGCGTAGGGGGTTGGTCATAAAAGATCGCCTTATCTCGCTCACCCTCAAAGATATACTGGTTGTCTTCGTTGGTGCAAACCTCAGCGCTCCAGACTCCCCCCTCACCTTCCAGAACCTCTACCACATCGCCCACCCGTTCAGGCGGAGTGTTTGCGCCGCTAGCTTTATTCCAGACAGCCTGCCCCGACAGCGTGCCCTCAATTTCACGCCCGGTGGAGGTGTAATAGTTGATACTTTCACGATTATCCATATCGAAGTTGTGCAGAACAACTTCCGAAGCCGTTGCATCAACCTGGAAGTAAAAAGTCTGACACTCCGGACTGGCATGCTGGAATGATACCTGGAGCAACCCGACCAGCAACTCATCGCCGGTTCCCGGAGTGCCATCAAGATCATCTATTAATTCCGCGCCGCCATCAAGCAGTGCCGACTGATCCGCGCCAATCCCCGAGCATGCACCACCCACACAATCAGGATCATAGCCTACGCGCAGCCGCCAGCTCTGCTCATCATCGTCCGAAGTCGTTGTCTCAACCGTATAGGTTGTTGCCAGGGCCGTACTGCAATCAACTTGCGGCACAAATGTCGCTAACTCTACCCATAACCCATCCGTCCCCCCGGTGGGGGTGTAGGTCTCCGTCGCCAGGATCGTCGTACCCTGTTTCAGGGTAAAAGTCGTGTCATCCGGTTCATCCGCAACTTCGTCAATATCAATCACCGTACCCGACTCAAGTGATTCGGGATCAAACAGAGCTACCGTAATGGGACGATTAGCCGGCCAGGTACAGGGAACCTCAAAGCGAATAATATGCGGCTCATTCGCACCATCCACATTGGTATAGAAATCACCATTTCCGAGAGGTGCATTCGGACCGCTTGTCTGGATAAATGCCACACTACCGTCAGGCGGAATCTCAACCGCATACACATCACGTCCACCGACCAACAGTGCAATACCTGTCAAGACAAGAAGCGCCCGCAGAACGGGCGTGTAGAACGGCTTCATCTCTTCCTCCTTGTAAGGCTATTAAGTCCGGCTCACAGTCCAAACATTCTTTCTGACAATCGGGGATAACCTTTCGTCACAAACATTCGTTACAAGCAATTGATAGAGATCCTATGATTGACACGAGTTACGCAGTCGGTGTGCAAATCAGATATGTCCTTCCGTGATGACATGCGTTACAAGGAGAGACCGCGTAACTCCTATGATTGAAGTAAGTACTATAGTACTACAAAAGCGCCGTACTATGGTACCACAAGATATTGCAGTTGTATAGTAACCAAATTGTTGTATTTCTATTAAAATTAGAAGAGCTTTTGTTAGCGCAAGCGGTGTAACTATACACCATAGTAAGTTTACACAGCAGAAGCACGCAACCTCTTGCATATGCCATTTGATGTGGTATGATTGCATGTGCAAAATACGCAATCATGTCGTACCATAGCGACATAGGCGTGAGTTGACAATTTCTACATCACCACTCGCCACAGGAACTGCAGTTCCCATCCTGGGAGTGACGGATCGTTTACACGCGCAAGGAGAAAGTTTATGGACACACAGCACGCTACTACTACCGGGCATGAACACGACGACATAACTGCCAATCCTCCCGCTCCTCCACGTAAGCGGTATGCCCGGATTGCACCGCTCTACAAGGCCATGATCTGGACATCATTTGCGCTCAACTTGCTCCTGTTCATTGTCGTCGGGGTGCTGGTGGGCCTGGTTGTGACCCAGCGCAATGAGCTCACCACGGTTGTCGGCAGCACACAACGATTTGCCGGGAACAATATTGCCGAGTTGCAGGATGTGGTTGCCGAATTACAGGCAGCGCGCATTATCTATACCGTTCCGTTGGATACGCGTATTCCGATTGTGATCGATGTGCCGATTCAGCAGACCACGGTAGCGACCTTAACAGAACCCATTCCTCTGAATGTTCCGGCCAGCATTCTTTTTCCGGCCGGGGGCGGCAATCTGAATGCAACAGTAGGGATTCAACTGCCCGCCGGGCTGCAACTGCCGATTGCGCTGGATATGTCGGTGCCGCTGGAGACTTCTATCCCGGTGCAACTCGATGTGCCGGTGAATATTCCGCTGGAGGAGACTGAACTGGGTCCGCAATTTCAACGCCTGGGCGCGGTGGTGGAGCGCCTGGTGACACCGGCAGAACCACTGTTGATCCTGCCGGAGGTGCCACCCGACAGCAGTATGAATGCATCTTCCGCTGAAGAAGTGCCGGAAGTACCAAACATGGAGCCGACTGTGTCGGCGGCACCCGCCGACACCTAAGCACCGGCATCCCGCCAGGGGCTCACTGGATGGGAGTATGCCGAAGTCATTGCCCGCCATTGATTCATTCGTTGTAACGCCGGGGTTTTAACCCGGCGTTTTGTTCTCTGGTATTGTGTAAGGAGGAGTTAGACGGTTATGCGCTATCTGCAGTTTATTGGCCTTGTCGCCCTTGCCGCCCTGCTCTTGCTGATTGTTCCACAGACTATTACTCTTGCTCAGGAACCGACCGATGTGGCCCAACCGGCCGATGTCCCCACCGATGAAGCCCCACCCCCACCTACCGATGTGCCCCCACCTCCGCCCACCGATGTGCCCCCACCCCCACCTACCGATGTGCCCCCACCTCCGCCCACCGATGTGCCGCCGGAAGACACACCCGTGCGACCATCACCCGAACCCGAACCGACGACACCGCCCGACGACACACCCGTGCCGACATCCCCCCCCGATGACGGCGATGACGATGACGACGACGACGGCCCCCGCCGGGCTGACCCACGCGTCACCAAGACCACCAATACCGAAACGGCCCGCGTTGGTGATACGGTGGTCTATAACCTGGCAGTCACGGTGGAGGGCAATGCCGAGGCTGTGGGCGTAATTGTCGAGGATACCTTCCCGCCCTATTTCGAGATTGTCGATGCCACGACCAGTAAGGGACAGATTGTAATTAATGGGCAGACGGTCGGTGCCTGGATTGGCACGGTAGACAATGGTGAAACGGTCAATGTACGGATTATCGTACGCATTACCAGTCCACCCGATACCACGCAGTTTTCCAACCTGGCCGTGCTGACCAGCGACAGCACCACCGACGACCCCTCGAACAATACCGCGACAACCACCATTTTCTTCCCGGAGGGCGGCAGTGTTGCGGAGGCCACCCCTACCCTGACCGCCTCACCCGTCGTGCCGGATGAAACCGTGTTGCCGTCACCGTCACCCGCGCCGGAAACCGCAACCCCTATCCCGGCAGTAACCCCTACTCCCAGCCCGGTGCCCATCCCGCAAACGCTGCCCATCACCGGAGCCGGGTCGGATCAACGACTGCTGCTGCCACTGCTGCTGCTGCTGGGATTGCTGGCGCTCGGTCTGGGTTTCCAGACGCACCAGCGCCGCCGCCGTTAATGCTACTCCTAATCTGAATCAATTCGGCCCCGGCAAGTGAACTTGCCGGGGCCGAGGTGGGCAGGGCAGCCAACTATCGCGTTTTTGAGCAGCCCTACCCGACGACTCGTGTATTCCGTGTAACAACGGTATGGCCGTATCGCGACAGCGTGGCCGGTTCCGGCAGACTGATGGCGCGCGGCACAGGCAGGACATGCCGGAACTTCGCGCGCAATCTCGTAACCTTCCCCGTCTTATGGTTGCGTGAACCGCTGCAGCACCTCATGCGCCGCGCGCCGTCCGGTGGCGATTGCGCCATGGACAGTGGCTTCGTGCCCGTTGGTATTGGTCGCCTCTCCCGCAAAGAAGAGCGTATCGGCGATCGGTTGTGCCAGGATTGCCGGAACGTCCAACCCACCGACGGCGAGGTAGCTGTAGGCTCCCCGCGCAAACGGATCGGACTGCCAGTCATGCGTGTACCAGGCATCGAGGAGTCCTTCGATCCAGGCGCGCCTGACACCAAATGCCTGAGCTACCGCTTCAATCGCCTGATCGACCAGCGCCAGTTCACGCTGTCCGGCCATGCGGGCGGCGGCGGTGCCACCGGCCCAGCCGGTGAGCATGGGCACCAGGATGGGGTAGGCCGTCCACCAGGTAGGGAAGGCGACCGCGCGGGTGTGGATAAAGCTGAGATCACGGATGCCTTCACCATCGTCGGCATGGATATGGTGGGCATTCTCCCAGAAGCGCCGGCGAAAGCGCAGGGTGATTTTGACGACCGGTCCCATCTCCAGGCGCTGCACGGCTGCGCGTTTCTCCGTCAGGTCGGGGACAAAGCGCACCCCACCCGGCTGCTCAGGTGGAGCCTGCAAGACGCCCAGCGGCAACGTGATGATGGCGCATGCTGCACGGAGCGGCGCAAGCTCCCGGCCGGTTGGCCCCTGCGCATGCACTTCGACGGCACCCTCGCTCCACGCGATACGCGTAACAACCGTGTTGTAGCGGACAACTGTGCCGGCCGGATCAAGCCCGGCGTGCAGCCAGTTGACCACCCCGTCATAGCCCCCCACGAGGCGAAACTGGCCGCCCGCTTCCTCATCACCGCCCAGCGCCTGAATGCTGATCCGATCGCTTCGGGCGGCATTAAAACCTTCCACAAATGCGGTTGCCAGCGTCTTCGCCTCGTCCCACTCATCATCGTCCAGGTGCAGCGATGCCAGAAAATCTTGAAAGGAGCAGTCGCGCTGACCGGCCTGGGGAATCTGCCGCAAAATCTGATCGACCTTGAGCCAGAGAGCATGGGCAGAGTGCAGGACACCCTGGTGTGACCACCAGCTCTCGCCATTGATCTCGTGGACCGGCAGGCGCGCCGCGTTGATGATCTGCCAGATTTCGGCCGGCGTGCCATGGATAAACTCGGCTCCCAGGTCCACCGGAATGGACAGGGC
>JGI12109J20283_10193384_pt1 | contig 29400 bp, 31 predicted proteins | sample ElkSlonscriptome_12_FD_20283 | JGI IMG/M metagenome (IMG submission 20283)
CCTGGTTCGTAGCCAGGTACTCTATCCAGCTGAGCTACGGGCGCTTTGCGAATTGGTGTTGCTCCGTCCTTGGAGACTCTATCCAGTCGCGCATGCCTACGGACTGATTGAGCGGCTGCTGGCCTCACCAAGCTAGAACGAGCATTATCTCGATGCGGCGGGACGCCGTCAACCCGTATTGCTGCAACAGGGACGCGAAGCCCTTGGTTGCGCCGTCCGGCTCCGTTACCATGCTGGCCATTCGTCATCTCTATCGGCCACTGATGGACCCTGTGTTGGGGCTAGTTCACCGATGCGTCTGCTGCTGATCCTCATTGTCGCCGTCTGGGGCAGCGGTGCCGTGGTGGCCGTCGTCTACACCCAGGGCAAGGGCCTCGACGCCCACCTGAGCGCGGCTTATCTCCTGCTCTGGCCGGTGGCGGCCCTGATACTCTATTTCAATGATCCGGCGCCGCTCTGGCTGGTCGTCCCTGCGACCCTGGGGCTGATCCCGTGGCTGCTCAGTGGCCCTCATCTGTGGGCCATTTTCCAGGACCCTGCCAGGTCACAACCCGGGAGGACCATTGGCGTGCCGAATCGCTACTGGCTTTGGAGCGGTGTTGCGGCTGTCGTGGTCGGCCTCGTCTTGGAAGCCTTCGGGGCATGAGTCAAACCGCTGAGATCGACGAGCTGCTGGCCATCATGGCGCGCCTACGCGACCCCCAAGGCGGTTGTCCCTGGGACCTCCGGCAGAACTTCCGCACCATCCTGCCGTACACGCTCGAAGAGGCCTACGAGGTCGCCGAGGCGATCGAAGATGGCGACATGGAGGCGCTGCGCGACGAGCTCGGCGACCTGCTGCTTCAAGTCGTGTTCCATGCCCGCATGGCCGAGGAACAAGGCGATTTTGATTTCGCCAGTGTCGTGCAGCGGATCTGTGACAAGCTGATCCGCCGCCATCCGCACGTCTTCGCGGATGCGCCCTTACACACGGAGGCGGAGGTGCGGGCCAATTGGGAGCGCACCAAGGCCGACGAACGTGCCGAGAAGGGCCCAGCCGAGCACTCGGGCGGCGCCCTCGCCGGCGTCGCCCGGACGCTGCCGGCGCTGGTCCGTGCCGAGAAGCTGCAACGGCGCGCGGCCCAGGTCGGCTTCGACTGGGATAGCGTCGACGGGGTCTTCGACAAGGTCGCAGAAGAGTCCGCCGAGTGCCGCGCGAGCCTGGCCGAACAGGCCGCGCCCGAGGAGCGTGTCCACGAGCTCGGCGATCTGCTCTTCTCCTGCGTCAATCTGGCCCGCCATATGGGCGTCGATGCCGAACAGGCCCTGCGCGGCGCCACGCATCGTTTCGAGCGGCGCTTTGCGTCTATCGAAGGGCGCCTGCGTCAAAGCGGCCAGGCACCGAGCGCGTCGCTGCGCGACGAGATGGAACGGCTCTGGCAATTGGCCAAGGCAGAGGAGCACTGATGCGTGAGGCGATTCGAGTCCCGACCAAGGCGCGCGAGACCCTCGTCGATATCACGCCTCAGGTTCGCGATGCCGTTGCACGCAGCGGCGTTCGCGACGGACTGGTCGCGGTCTATGCCCAGGGTGCGACGGCCGCGATCATGATCCAGGAGAATTGGGACGACAGTGTCCAGACCGATGTGATCGAACTGCTGCGCAAGCTGATCCCGCGCGGCGTCTGGCGCCACGACGCGCAGGACGGCAACGGCGACGCCCACCTCAAGGCCGGCCTCGTCGGCCCCTCCGAGACGATACCGCTCATCGACGGGCAGCTGGGGCTTTCCACCTGGCAGAATATCTTTCTCTGCGATTTCGACGGCCCTCGCCGCGAACGGACCATTATCTGCACCATCTTGCCGGCTCCTGAATGACATGCGCTTGCTAGACAAGATTCGGGCGTGCAACGACTGGACAGCGGATGATTATGTCCCCTTCCTGTTGTCCGGCGAACCGCTTGGCTGGGTGCGACGGGACTTCGCCGACGCCCTGAGCGGGCGCGCGCAGGATTTCCAGCTCGATGCCGCCGGCTTGAGCTGGCACACTGCGCCGGCCGGTTTCGCCGCCCGTAGCGAGCGTTTTCAACGCATACTCAGTGAGCTTATTGAAGATGGCCTCATCAGCCACCGCCATGGCGAGCCCTACCCGGTTTGTGCCGGCGACCGTGAGCAGACACGCTTCCTGATCGACCGCGCCGCGGCACCCTATTTCGGGGTCCGCGCCTTCGGTCAGCATCTCAACGGCTACGTCAGGACGGCAAACGGCCTTGAGCTCTGGGTCGGACGGCGGGCTGCCGATCGGCGTAACTACCCCGGACGCCTCGATCACCTGGTCGCCGGCGGCCTCCCATGGGGCGTCACCTTGGCCGAGAACCTGCGCAAGGAGTGTTACGAAGAGGCCGGTATCGCAGCGAACCTCGCCGATCGCGCGGTACCGGTCGGCGCCATCACCTATTGCCGCAGTTCCGCGGCCGGGCTGAAGCCGGACGTGATCTACTGCTATGATTTGGAGCTACCGGCGGGCTTTACGCCCGTCTGCACCGACGGCGAGGTCGCGGAATTCTTCCGCTGTCCGGTCGAGCAAGTCCTCGCGGCGGTGCGCGATAGCGACGACTTCAAGCTCAACTGCAACCTGGTCATCATCGACTTCATGATCCGGCACGGCGTCCTCGGCCCGGCCGACCGCGATTATCTTGCCCTCGTGCAGGGGCTGCGCGCCCCGCTACCCTGAGCCATCGACACGACGCCTATCCACTACTCGATCGCCGCCGGTTTTTCCACCGTCGCATCTGCCATAGACACCGCCACATGACCACGAATGCCATCCAACGCCGCGCCAGCCTTGCCGTGCGCGTCGGCCCCGTCGCCATCGGCGGCGAAAGCCCCATCGTCGTCCAGTCGATGACCAACACCGACACCGCCGATGTCACCGCAACCGTCGAGCAAGTCGCCGAGCTCGCCCGTGCCGGTTCCGAGCTCGTCCGCCTGACCGTGAACAACGAGTCAGCCGCTCAGGCCGTCCCACGGATCCGCGAGGCGCTGGACGGTCTCGGTGTCGGCGTTCCGCTGATCGGCGACTTCCACTTCAATGGCCACCGGCTGCTGACCGACTATCCCGACTGCGCCGAGGCCCTCGCCAAGTACCGGATCAATCCCGGCAACGTCGGGCGCGGCGAGAAGCGCGACAGCCAGTTCGCGACCATGATCGAGATCGCCTGCCGCTACGACCGCCCGGTGCGCATCGGGGTCAACTGGGGGAGCCTGGATCAGGATCTCGTTGTTCGGCTGATGGACGAAAACGCCCACCGCGCGCAGCCGAAGCCTGCCGATGAGGTCATGCGTGAGGCCATGGTCCAGTCGGCGCTCGAGAGCGCCGCCCGCGCCGAGGCCCTCGGCCTGCCGCGCGATCGTATCCTTTTGTCCTGCAAAATGAGCGGCGTCCAGGATTTGATCGCCGTCTACCGGGCCCTGGCGGCGCGCGGCGACTACGCATTGCATCTCGGCCTCACCGAGGCGGGGATGGGGTCCAAAGGGATCGTCGCCTCCGCGGCCGCGCTGGCGATCCTGCTCCAGGACGGCATCGGCGACACCATTCGCGTTTCGTTGACCCCGGAGCCAGGCGAATCCCGTACTCGGGAGGTCGTCGTCGCCCAAGAGATCCTGCAGACCATGGGCCTGCGCTCCTTCGCGCCGATGGTCACCGCCTGTCCGGGGTGTGGGCGCACGACCAGTACCCTCTTCCAGGAGTTGGCGCGGGACATCCAGGCCCACCTACGCGCCCAGATGCCCAACTGGCGGCGTGAGTATCCAGGCGTCGAGGCGATGCAGGTGGCTGTGATGGGCTGTGTCGTCAACGGCCCGGGCGAGAGCAAGCACGCCCAGATCGGCATCAGCCTGCCCGGCACCGGCGAACGCCCGTCGGCCCCGGTCTTCGTCGACGGCGAGAAGGTCGCCACGCTGAAGGGCGAGCGTATCGCCGAGCAGTTCATGGCGCTCGTCGACGACTACGTACGCACCCGCTATGGAACCCAGTGAAAACGGCCACACAACCCGAGCGCAGATTGCCGGCCCCGACCCTCCGTGTGATTAGGAGGGCGCCGTTGTCGATCGCTTCGGTGATCGACAACGGCGACACATCCATGTGCCGCGGGAAACGCCCGACAGAAGGGCGCTTCTAACGCTTCGGCGTGATCAGATCCAAGAAGGTCGTTAGGACCATGGCGATCACGGCAGCGCCGATCAGGACCGCATTGCTATGGCTGATGAACCCCTCGACCGCAGTGGTGTCGATCCCACTGGTTTCGAGCAGCGCCTGGCTATGCAACCCAGCACCGACCAGAAAGACGCCCAGGATGAACATTCGGGCATCGAGGTGGACGCCGGCCAGGAAGCAGCCGAGGCCGAGAAGATAGATCAAGAGCAGGTCCATGCTTTGGAAGTCCAGTTCGAGGTGCCCTTGGTACAGCAGTAGCAGATAGAGGACCCCGATGACGCCGACCCAGTGCAGCAGCGCCTTGGTCAGATAGCCGAGCTGGCCTCCGCCGCCTTTCTTGCCGCGGCTCCAACCGGCGAGGATCGCGATGACCGCGACAATGCCGACGACCAACTCCCAATAGGGTACAGCGGCCTCCGCATTGGCCTGCATATAGATAACCCCGCCGACCGCCAAGGCGTAGAGCAAAGCATAGGTGACCAGTTCCCACAGGCGCCCATGCAGGCTGCGCTGAACAGCAGATTTGCGCGGTTTCTTATCGGCCTTCGACTCGCCGGCATCGCTCGTCTCGGCAGCCGCCGGGTTGGTGGACGTATCGCTCGATTCGGACACGAATAACCCCCTCTATGATGTGATGGAACACCTCGTGCGCAGGTGCACCGGCCCGCCTCTTCGATGCGCCGCAAGGCGGTCTCGGCGGCGCTGGCGGCGCCCCACGCCGACCCAGGATTCGGTCTCGGCGACTATTTTAACCCTGCCGCCGAAATCTGCCCACTGATAGAGAGGTCTTTGTCCTGGCGTGCCGTGGCGAAAACTCGTCGCCGGCGCAGGAACTCCCACGCATCGTCCGGCGGCCGCCCTGGAGAGCCCGGCGAGCAAGCTCTGGGGCCCCAACGAGAAGCGGGGCCGAAGCCCCGCCACCGCAAACCCTTGTGAGTTAGACCTGCTTAGGCCTTCAGGGTCCAGGAGGTGCACCACCCGGTCTCGTGAATCGCCTTGCCCGGGAAGAGGCTGCACGGGCGCCACTCACCGCTATCGGCCTGGATGAAGCTGCAGTTGCTGCAGAGCTGTTCCTCGGGCGGCGCGCCCTTGCCGGTGTTCTCGGCGCGCGCCTCCGATTCAGCGGCATCGTGCACGTACTGCAGCGCCTGCGCGATCGGGTCGGTCGCCGGGTCCACATGCGGCAGCTCTTCAGCCTGAACGCTGCCCAGGCCGACGAGGTTGACGACCGGGACAGCGGCAAAGCCGCCCAGCATCATTTTCACAGCGTCACGACGGCTCTTGTTCATTGGCTTATCGGACATAACTGTTGACTCCTTCGCGTCAGAGTGGTGATGGGAAAGGACGCCCGGCCGCAGCACGGCATCCTTACGACATTGTGCACCATGGGGACACAAAACGCGAGCAGACCGCCAACGCACTCGCCGGTCGGCTCAAAAGACCCAGGCGATCAGCAGGGATAGGACGAAAAAGAACAGAAAGAAGGACCCCAGCATGAACTGGAGCTCGCCGAGGAGACTATCGCCGGCCACAAGGGCGAAGACAATGAACAAGGTCACCGTCGTCGCGAAGCCCCAGAGCAGCCCCGACTTGAGCCCGACTCCGTCACTCAGGGTCAAGACAAACTCCTCACCAGCCGGCAACACGAGCACCACGATGGCCGCCAGAAGCACGGCGGCCGCCATAAGGATGACCGCCAAGAGCTTGAGGTCGCTTCGGTTATCGGATCCCATGATGCGCCTGGCCGATGCCGCTGCACTCGTCGCGCGCAGGCGGCGCCACGGAAGCGTTCAAGAACGACTGGCGCAACCTGCCGGAGAGCCCATCCCCCCAGCGGGGACACGGGTTGGGCGGAGGGGACAATGCTGCGGGAGCCTGTTGGGGTTGGCGTTGCACTGTGACTAGCCCTTGATGAGATCGCGGATCCGGGTCGGCTCCGGCAGACCCTTGATCACCATCTCCGGGCGATCCCCCGCGGTATAGACCGCCAGGTCTCCGGCGCCGAGAAGGCGCTGCAGGATGCTCTGACTGACCCTTACCGTACGCACCGAAGTCATGTTGATTTCGGTGTATTGCTTGCTAATCAGGCCGTGCGTCCAGACGATCTCGCCGTCTTTGATCTGCAGGCGATCCATCCTGACCGCAATAGACCAGGACAAAAGCAGAAGGAACCCGACACCGAAGAGACCGATCCCCAGGGCGCCCGCTGGAACTTCGGCGGGCAGGGGCGGCATCAAGCCCCGGCCGAACAAGGCGACCGCAATCCCGCCGACCACCATCAGCAAGGCGAGCACGGTGCCGAACGGTCTGGACCGGATCAGCGAGGGATGGGCATCGTAGAGGACCTGCGACATCGGTCAGTTACCTCGGGCAATTGCCTTGTGCGATTACGATGAAATTCGCGTAGCGCGTTCGCTCCCTCGCCCTCCGGGAGAGGGTTGGGCTGAGGGAAGGATCAGGGGCGAGACGACATTTCATCGTCCGGGGTGGCTCGGCTCGCCCCATGATCGTTAGCGCGACCGGATGGCCACCGGCCCAAGGATCCTACCTTTTTACTCGACCGTCACCGACTTGGCCAGGTTGCGGGGCTGGTCGACGTCGGTCCCCTTGAGCACCGCGACGTGGTAGGCCAACAGCTGTAGCGGAACGGCGAAAATGAGCGGATCGATCAGATCGTCGGTCGGCGGCAAGCGGATCAGCGTGATGCCCGCAGCGGCCTCCAGCGAAACCTGAAAGTCAGCGAAGACGAAGAGCAAACCGCCCCGCGCACGCACCTCTTCGAGGTTCGACTTGAGCTTCTCGATCAGCGCGTTGTTGGCCGCAACCGCGACCACGGGCATATCCTCGTCGATCAGAGCCAATGGCCCATGCTTCAGCTCCCCGGCGGGATAGGCCTCGGCGTGGATGTAGGAAATCTCCTTGAGCTTCAGGGCCCCTTCCATCGCGATCGGGTATTGCTCACCGCGCCCGAGGAATAGGGTATGGCGCTTTTCGACGAACGCCTCCGCCAACCTGGCAACCTCCTCATCGAGCGCGAGCACCTGCTCGAGCTTCCCCGGCAGCGAGCGGAGCAGGTCGACGACCCGCGCCTCCTCGTCTTCGTTCAGGCCATGGTAGCGACCCAACACCAAGGTCAACAGCAGCAAGGAGACGAGCTGGGTCGTAAAGGCCTTGGTCGAGGCCACGCCGATCTCCGGACCGGCCCGTGTCAGCAAAACCAAATCGGACTCGCGCACGAGCGAACTCTCCGGCACGTTGCAGATCGCGAGGCTCGCGGCGTAGCCCGACGCCTTGGCGAGAAGCAGGGCTGCCAGTGTGTCGGCCGTCTCCCCGGATTGAGAGATGGTCACGAACAGAGATCCCTCCGGCACCACGTGGTGCCGATAGCGGTACTCGCTGGCGACCTCGACCTGACAGGGCAAACCGGCCAGCGACTCCATCCAGTAGCGAGCAACCAGGCCAGCATGATAGCTGGTTCCACAAGCGACGATGGTCACCGCCCGGACCGCACCAAAGATCGCGTCGGCTTGCCTGCCGAAGGCCTCGGGCAAGGCGCGCCGCTCGCTGAGACGCCCTTCCAGCGTGTCGGCGACCGCGCGCGGCTGCTCGTAGATCTCCTTCAGCATGAAGTGGCGATACTCGCCGCGCTCGACCGCGTCGAGCGCAACCGTGGACTCCCTGACCGGCCGCTCGACCCGCTCGCCCTGCGCATCCCAGATGCGCACCTCGTGCCGGCTGAGCTCGGCAATGTCGCCCTCTTCGAGGAAGATGAAGCGGTGCGTCACCGGCAGCAGGGCAAAGACGTCAGAGGCGATGAAGTGTTCGCCGAAACCGATCCCGATGACGAGGGGACTCCCCTGACGGGCGGCGACCAAGTGCTCGGGGTCCTGCGCGTCGATGACACCGAGGGCGTAGGCCCCAGAAAGCCGTCGAGTCGCACGCCGCACCGCTTCGATCAGGCCATCGCCACTCTGAAGCTCGTCGTAGATCGCGTGGACGATCACCTCGGTGTCGGTATCGCTCGTGAAGCAGTGTCCGGCCTCCGCCTGCTCGCGCCGCAGGCTCTCATGGTTTTCGACGATGCCGTTGTGCACGATCGCACAACGCTCGCGACAAACGTGCGGATGGGCGTTGCGGGTCGCCGGCTCGCCGTGCGTCGCCCACCGCGTGTGGGCAACGCCCAGGGTGCCGGGCATCGGGTCGCGCTCGACCTCCTCGCGCAGGCGCGCGACCTTGCCCAGGGTGCGAACCCGATATAGACGATCGTCGGAACCGAGCACCGCGACCCCGGCCGAGTCATAACCGCGGTATTCGAGCCGCCGCAGGCCTTCCATTAGAATCGCAGCGACCGGACGTTGGGCGATCGCCCCGACGATACCGCACATAAGGATGCCCTCTCTCAGTCCTTCGGTGGCTTGCGCGGACGCACCCAGTGCCCGAGGGTGACCTGCCGGCTTCGTGCCAAGGTCAGCTGCTCGGCCGGCGCGTCGCGATTGATGACCGAGCCCGCCCCGATGGTGGCGCCGTCGCCGACCTCGACCGGGGCCACCAAAGCGGTGTTCGAGCCGATGAAGGCACGGTCGCCGATGACCGTGCGGTGCTTGTTGGCCCCGTCGTAATTGCAGGTGATCGTGCCGGCACCGACGTTGACGTCCTGTCCGATCAGGCTATCGCCGACATAGCTGAGATGATTGACCTTGCTGCCGCGCCCGATCGCGGCATTCTTGGTCTCGACGAAGTTCCCGACGTGAGTCGCCTCATCGAGCACCGAGCCAGGACGTAAACGAGCGAAGGGACCGATGCGCGAGCCGGCACCGACGCGTGCCCCCTCGAGGACGCAGTTTGCGAGGATCTGGCCCCCAGCGCCGATGGTACAGTCGCGCAGCACGCAGTTCGGCCCGATCTCGACGCCGTCGGCCAGCTCGACCTCCCCCTCGACGACGAGGTTGACGTCGACGAAGCAATCGCGCCCGGCCCGCAGACGGCCGCGGATGTCGAGGCGCGCCGGGTCCGCCAGCGTCACCCCCTCGCGCATCAGGCCCTCGGCCAGCCGCCGCTGAAAGGCGCGTTCCAAGGCCGCGAGCTGAATCCGATCATTGACGCCAGCCACCTCATCGCAGCTCTGCGGTTGTGCGGTTGCAACGGCGACGCCGTCGCCGACGGCCAACCCGATGACATCCGTCAGGTAGTACTCCTGTTGGGCATTGTCGGTACCGATCCGACCGAGCCAGTCGTCGAGGCGCGCACGCGCGGCCACCAGGATGCCGGTGTTGATCTCGTCGATCCCGCGCTCGGCTTGACCCGCATCGCGATGCTCGACGATGCGCTGCACCCGGCCAGCCTGGTCGCGAACCACACGGCCGTAGCCGGTCGGGTCGGCGAGGCGCGCGGTCAGGAGTCCGAGCCCCGTGTCGGCGCTGACCGCCACCAGCCGGGCCAGAGTTTGCGGGTCGATCAGCGGGACATCGCCATAGAGCACGAGCACGCGATCGACACCACCAAGCAATGGCATGGCCTGCATGACGGCGTGGCCCGTCCCCAGCCGCTCGGCCTGCTCGACCCAGGCACAGTCGTATTCCGGCAGCGCCGCGCGCACCTGCTCGCCCCCGTGACCATAGACGACACACACCTGCGCGGCGCCAACGGCGTGAACCGCATCCAGGCAGTGGGCAAGGAGCGGACGCCCAGCCAAAGCGTGCAGCACCTTCGGCCGAGCCGAGCGCATCCGCGTCCCCTGCCCCGCGGCCAAGACCGCTACGCCCAGTTTCATTGCGACGGCCCCCTCAGTGCAGCGCCCCTTCGGGCTTCAGGCTCGCATCGGCCATCAGTTCTTCCTCGGTCGGGTCGCGCACATCCTGGACCCGCACCTCGACATGCAAGCGCTTACCGGCCAGCGGGTGGTTGCCATCGATGGTCAAAGAACCATTGTCGATCCGCGTGACGTAGAAGGTCTTCGTCTCACCGGCATTGTTCTGCATCGGCACCTCGGCGCCGACGAAGTGGTATTCGGCGGGGACGTTCTCGACTTCGTCCGTGAAGGTCAGATCCGGATCCCGTTCGCCAAATGCCTCATGCGGAGAGAGGACCATCTCGACCTGATCTCCGGCCCGTTTGCCGGCGACGGCCCGGTCCATGTCACCGATGAGCTCGCTATGGCCACCATGGATGTAGCTCACCGGCAGGTCGTTCTGCTCGAGCAGATTGCCGCCATCGTCGCAGATGCGATAGGTGAGTGAAACCAGCTTACCCGGAGTAACGACCTGCTCGGACATCGGGAACGTCCCAACTCGAAGTGAAGGCAACAAGGCAACGCACCGCACGGCGTACTGGCGCAACGATAGCATAGCGACCGCATCCGCCGCGCACGACTGTCCGATGACCGCGACGCGGGCGCCGACGCAAAGACAAAGCCCCGCACCGGGCGGGGCCGAGAAGTTCGCCGAGGCACGCGTATCTGGAACGGCCGCGGGCCGCGTGTGCCGGAGGTGTCAACGATTGCCGCTCGGTCTGCGAGTCGCAAGAGCCCGCAAACAGAGCCCTCGCCACCCCCACCCGAGGGAAGGCTACTTGCCCTTCATCTTGCGCAGCTTCTCGATCGCGCGTAGCTGCGCAATGGCCTCCGCAAGCTCCGCCTGGGCGTTGGCGTACTCGAACTCGGCCTTCTGTCCGGCCAAGGCATCCTCGGCGCGCCGCTTGGCCTCGAGCGCCGCTGCCTCGTCGAGGTCGCGGGCGCGCAGGGCGGTATCGGCAAGTACGGTGACCACGTCCGGTTGGACCTCGAGCATCCCGCCCGAGACATAGAAGTGGTCCATTTCGCCGCCCTCCTGCTCGACCCGCACATCGCCTGGCTTGAGCCGGGTGATCAGGGGTGCGTGTCGCGGCGCAATGCCAAGCTCGCCGACCTCACCGGGGGCATAGAGCATGGTCGCGAGTCCCGAATGGATAGCCCCCTCGGCACTCACGATGTCGACGTGTATCGTCATCGGCATGGATCGGTCCCCTTGCACCTACATCTTCTCGGCCTTGGCGACCGCCTCAGCGACCGAACCGACCATATAGAAGGCCTGTTCCGGCAGGTGATCGTACTCGCCGTTCACGATCGCCTTAAAATCGGCGATGGTGTCCTTGAGCGACACGTACTTGCCCGGCGAGCCGGTGAAGACCTCGGCGACGAAGAAAGGCTGCGACAGGAAGCGCTGGATCTTGCGGGCGCGCGCCACCACCAGTTTGTCGTCCTCGGAGAGTTCGTCCATGCCGAGGATGGCGATGATGTCCTTGAGCTCCTTGTAGCGCTGCAGTGTCCCTTGAACCGCGCGGGCCGTGTCGTAGTGATCCTGGCCGACGACATTCGGGTCGAGGATACGGCTGGTCGAGTCGAGCGGGTCGACGGCCGGGTAGATGCCGAGCTCGGCGATCTGCCGCGACAGCACCAGGGTCGCATCCAAGTGCGCGAAGGTGGTCGCCGGAGACGGGTCGGTGAGGTCGTCCGCAGGCACATAGACGGCCTGGAAGGAGGTGATGGAGCCGGTGCGCGTCGAGGTGATGCGCTCCTGCAGGCGACCCATCTCCTCGGCGAGCGTCGGCTGATAGCCCACCGCCGAGGGCATGCGGCCCAGCAGTGCCGAGACCTCGGTGCCCGCCAGCGTGTAGCGATAGATGTTGTCGATGAACATCAGGACGTCGCGGCCCTCTTCGCGAAAGAACTCGGCCATCGTCAGGCCAGTCAGCGCGACGCGCAGGCGGTTGCCCGGGGGCTCGTTCATCTGGCCGTACACCAGCGCGACCTGATCAAGCACGCCGCTTTCGGTCATCTCGTGGTAGAAGTCGTTGCCCTCGCGCGTGCGCTCACCGACCCCGGCGAAGACCGAGTAACCCGAGTGCTCGGCGGCGATATTGCGGATCAGCTCCATCAGCGTCACCGTCTTGCCGACGCCGGCGCCGCCGAAAAGCCCGACCTTGCCGCCCTTGGCGATCGGCATGATGAGGTCGATAACCTTGATACCGGTTTCGAGCACCTCAGTCGAGGCCGCTTGGTCTTCGAGCTTCGGCGCAGGGCGATGAATCGACCACCGCTCCTCGGTCGCGACCTCACCCTTCTCGTCGATCGGCTCGCCGAGCACGTCCATGATGCGCCCGAGCGTGCCGGTCCCGACGGGCACGCTGATGGGCCTGCCCAGACTCGATACGGAGACGCCGCGCTTGAGACCGTCGGTGGAGCCCATCGCGATCGAACGCGCCACACCGTCGCCGAGCTGCTGCTGAACCTCGAGCGTTAGGCCCGTGTCCTCGACATACAAGGCGTCGTAGACCTTGGGCATCGCGTCGCGGGGGAACTGCACGTCCACCACCGCACCGATGATCTCCACCACGTTACCGGAACTCATAGCTTTTCCTCATGTCACCTTGCGGCTGTTTGGATAGGGTAAGAAATCGAAGCCGAGCGATGCCCCGCGACCTAGACCGCGGCCGCGCCGCTGACGATCTCCGAGATCTCTTGGGTGATCGCCGCCTGGCGCGCCTTGTTGTAGACCAGCTGGAGCTCATCGATTAGGTTGCCGGCGTTGTCGGTCGCCGACTTCATCGCCACCATCCGCGCCGCCTGCTCGCACGCCCCGTTGTCGACCACCGCCTGGTAGACGAGCGATTCGATATAGCGGGTCAGCAAGGCGTCGAGCACGGTGCGCGCGCTCGGCTCGTAGATGTAGTCCCAATGGTGCTGGCGACCCGCGTCCGACTCGGCATTGATCGGCACAAGCTGGCGGATCGTCGGGCGCTGCGTCATGGTGTTGACGAATGTGTTGTAGGCGATATAGATCGCGTCGATCTCGCCGGCCGCATAGGCGTCAAGCATGACCTTGACCGTGCCGATCAGGTCTTCGATGTGCGGCTTATCACCGAGGTGCGTAACCTGGCCCATGACGTCCCCGCCGAAGCGCCGAAAGAAGCCGAGCGCCTTGTTGCCGATGGTGCAAAAGGCGACATCTACACCTTCCTCGCGCTGGGCCTTGATCTCGGGCAAGAGCCGTCGGAAGAGATTGCTGTTGAGCCCGCCGCACAGGCCGCGGTCCGACGACACGATGATGTAGCCGACCCGCTTGCGCTCCCGATCGATGTCCATGTAGCTATGCCGGTACTCGGCCGAGGCGTGGTAGAGGTGGTGAATCACCTGCAGCATCTTCTCCGCGTACGGACGCGATGCGCTCATGCGGTCCTGGGCCTTACGCATCTTGGACGCAGCCACCATCTGCATCGCCTTGGTGATCTTCTGCGTGCTCTTGATGCTACTGATCTTCGTGCGAATCTCTTTGGCGCCTGCCATTGTCTCTCAGCTCCGAGCTGGTCGCGTGCCGACACGCATCGCCGGGGTCAATCACCGCGTTCGAGCCTTTGCCCGCGGCGTACATGTCGTCGGATGATTTTGGTAAGGCCCGCGTCCCGAGAACTCCGGGCGCGGGACCCCACCCGCGTCACTGGCGCGACCGCGAGGCCTTACCAGGTGTTGGTGGCCTTGAAATCCTTCACGGCGGCGTGCAACGCCTCCTGGATCTCGTCGCTGTAGTCGCCGGTCTCATCGATCTTCTGCAGCAGTTCGGCGTGACTGGACTTCATATAGCTCTGCAGCGCGCTCTCGAAATCGACGACCTTGCCGACCTCGACGTCGTCCAGGTAGCCCTCATTGACCGCGAACAAGCTGACCGCCATCTGGCCGACGCCCATCGGCGAGTACTGACGCTGCTTCATCAGCTCTGTCACACGCTGACCGCGTTCGAGCTGTTTGCGGGTCGCCTCGTCGAGATCCGAGGCGAACTGCGAGAAGGCCGCGAGCTCGCGATACTGTGCCAGCGCCAGACGCGTGCCGCCACCAAGCTTCTTGATGATCTTGGTCTGGGCCGCACCGCCGACGCGCGACACCGACAGGCCGGCATTGATGGCCGGGCGGATACCGGCGTTGAACAGGTCGCTCTCGAGGAAGATCTGGCCGTCGGTGATCGAGATGACGTTCGTCGGCACGAACGCCGAGACGTCGCCGGCCTGGGTCTCGATGATAGGCAAGGCCGTCAGCGATCCGGTGCGACCCTTGACCGCCCCGTTGGTCATCTGTTCGACGTAGTCGGCCGTCACCCGGGCGGCACGCTCGAGCAGCCGCGAATGCAGGTAGAAGACGTCGCCCGGATAGGCCTCACGTCCCGGCGGGCGGCGCAGCAGCAGCGACACCTGCCGATAGGCCCAGGCCTGCTTGGTCAGGTCGTCGTAGATGATCAGCGCATCCTCGCCGCGATCGCGAAAGTACTCGCCCATCGCACAACCGGCATAGGGGGCGATGAACTGCATGGCGGCAGACTCGGCCGCCGGCGCGGCAACGATGATCGTATGATCCATGGCGCCGTGCTCCTCGAGCTTGCGGACCAAGCCCGCGATCGAGGAGTTCTTCTGCCCGACGGCGACGTAGATGCACTTAACGCCGGTCCCCTTCTGGTTGATGATCGCGTCGATCGCCACCGCAGTCTTACCGGTCTGGCGGTCACCGATGATCAACTCGCGCTGACCACGCCCGATCGGCACCATCGCGTCGATCGCCTTAAGGCCGGTCTGCACCGGCTGATCGACCGATTTGCGCGCGATAACGCCGGGGGCGATCTTCTCGATCGGCGAGGTCTCCTTGGTATCGAGCGGGCCCTTACCGTCGATCGGCGTCCCGAGGGAATCGACGACGCGCCCGAGCAGACCTTCCCCGACCGGAACCTCTAGCACACGGCCGGTGCACCGCACCCAGTCGCCCTCGGACAGGTGCGTATAGCCCCCGAGCACGACGCCACCAACCGAATCGCGCTCCAGATTCAGGGCCAGCGCGTAGGTGTTGCCGGGCAGCTCGAGCATTTCCATGGACATCGCGTCCGAAAGGCCGTGCGCGCGGATAATGCCGTCGGTGATGCTGACGATGGTGCCTTCGGTACGGGCCTCCGTCTTCAGCTCGAACTGCTCGATCTTTTGTTTGATGAGATCGCTGATCTCAGAGGGATTGAGTTGCATGGCGGTGTCCCGTTCAGAATTGCAATTCGGTAGCCAGGCGCTGCAGCTTGCCGCGTATGCTGCCGTCGATGACCAGGTCTCCGGCGCGGATCTCGATACCGCCGATCAAGCTCGCATCCTCTTCGATGCCGAGCTCAATATCGGTCCCAAGGTAGGTCTTTAGCACCTCGGCGAGAGACGCCTCCTCGCTCGCGTCGAGTCCGTAGGCCGTGCGGACGGTGACCTGACGAACGCCGCGCTGGCGAATACGCAGCGCCTCGAAGAGCCGGGCGATCTCCCCGATCGCGCCCAGCCGGGCGTTGTCCGCCAGCAGGTGCACCAGGTTCCTGGCCTGACCCGGTAAGGCGTCGCCACAGACCTCAAGGATTAGGTCGCGCAGGCGTTCGCGCGGCACCGTGGGGTTGGCAATCTGTCGCGCCATCTCGGGGTCACCCGCCACGGCCGCGAGCAGGCCAAGGGCCTGGCTCCAGTGATCGACGGCGTCGGTCTCCCGGGCCAGTTTGTAGGCCGCTTCGGCATAGGGCCGAGCGATGGTCGTGAGTTCTCCGGCCATGGCGTCGCCTTAGAGTTGTTTGGCAAAGGAGTCGACGAGCGACTTGTGGGCCGCAGCGTTGATCTCCTTCTCGAGGATCTTCTCGGCCGCACGCATCGCGAGTTGACCGACTTGCTCGCGCAGCTCCTCGCGTGCGCGGTTCACCTCTTGCTCGATCTCGGCCTGCGAGGCCGCGACCAGCCGCTCGCCCTCGACGCGCGCATCCTGCTTGGCTTGATCGACGATCTCCGCCGCGCGACGCTGCGCCTGATTGACGATCTCCGCGCCCTCGGACTTGGCCTCCTTCATCACCGCCAGCGCCCGCTGCTCGCCAAGCTCTTGCTCGCGTTGGCCACGCTCGGCGGCGGCCAGGCCCTCGGCGATCTTCTCCTTGCGCTGCTGTAGCGCATTGACGATCGGCGGCCATACGTACTTCATGCAGAACCAGACGAACAACCCGAAGGCGATCATCTGGAGCACTAGAGTCAGATTGATATTCATCTGTTTTCCTCGTTGAGACGAGAAGGGTCCGACCGGCCTTGAGGCGAGTCGGCCTTAGACAGCGAACATCAAGTACAGGCCCATCGCGATGGAGATAACCGGCAAGGCGTCGGTCAGGCCCATAACGATGAAAAATTGGGTACGCAGCATTGGAATCAGCTCGGGCTGACGCGCGGCGCCTTCCAGAAAACGACCGCCGAGGACGCCGATACCGACCGCGGCGCCCAAGGCACCGAGACCCAGCATGAGACCGGCCGCGATGTACTGAATGGCTTGTGCGAGTTCCATGTGTTCTCCCGTATGGTTAGATGATGAGATTGAACGAAGACCGAATCAGTGATGCTCCTGGTGCGCCATGTCGAGGTAGACGATGGTCAGCACCATGAAGATGAAGGCCTGCAGCGTGATGATCAGAATATGGAAAATCGCCCACGCGATCTGCAGGAAGATGCCCGAAACGGCCAGGACCAGGCCGCCGCTGAACATCACCGCGATGAGGATGAAGATCATTTCCCCTGCGTAGAGGTTGCCGAATAGACGCAGGGCGAGCGAAACGGGCTTGGACAGCAGATTGATCCCTTCGAGAAGGAAGTTGGCCGGCAGCCCCCATTTGCCGAAGGGTTGCAGCGTCAACTCGCCGACGAAACCGCCGACCCCCTTCATCTTTACGCTGTAGTAGAGCACCAGGAAGAACACCACCAGGGCCATGCCGAAGGTTGCGTTGGGGTCTGTCGTCGGCACGATCTTGAGGTAATGAACACCGAGCAGGCTGGCCAGCCAGGGCACCAGGTCGACGGGCACCAGATCCATCAGATTCATCAGAAAGACCCAGACGAAGATGGTCAGCGCCAAGGGAGCGACGAGCGGATTGCGGCCGCTGAACGAGCCCCGCACGTTCTCTTCGACGAAATCGACAATCGCCTCGACGAAATTCTGCGCAGCCCCAGGCGTGTCGCTGGTGGCGCTCGCAGCCACCTTATGGAAGAACCAAAGGAACAGGACCCCTAGCCCGATCGAGAACAGCATGGTGTCCAGGTGCACCGCCCAGAAGCCCATCGCTGCGGCCTCTTCTGCGTCATGGGCGAGACGCAGGCCGTGCTCCGGATGCAGCCCCAAAGTGAGATTGGTGAGATGGTGGCGAATGTACTCTTGCGAGGTCAGCAGTTCGGAAGAAGCCATCGATGAAATCTCACTTTGCGGTTCTAGCGTCCCATTGACCCACGATCACCGGTGGCATCACCTGAACCACGAGGTAGGCGATGAGCAATGCCGGGAGATGGAGCCCTTCAATTGTGACGAATGACAGGGCGAACAGGCCCAAGATCATCACGATCTTGGCCAGCTCCGCGCCGTAAAAACGTACCAATAGCCTCCCCGGCTCTTGCGCGCGATAGCCGCGGAAGACCCAGAAGGCGAAACTTGCGTTTGCTAGGAGACAGACGCCGGCCCCGATCAGGACCGACAACGCGACGGATAGACCAAAGAGCAGCCCGATGAGAGCGCCTAGCAGGGTCATCAGCAGCTGCACCACTATGACCCGCTTGACCTGCAGCGCGTCAGGCTGTCGCATTGGCTCTACGAGTGGCAAAACCCCTCTCCTTGCGAAGCGCGGATTATAGTGGCTCGCCCTTCAGAGGGTCAACGCGTTGAGCTATTTGATGTGCGCGAGGATGCCGTCGAGCTCGTCGAGACTCCCGTAGGGGATCACGAGCTTGCCGCTGCCCTGCTTGCCGGGCAGGATCTTCACCTGGGCCCCGAGCCGACCGGTGAGGTCGTCCTGCAGGCGGCGGATATTCGGATCGACCCTATCCGCCGAGCGTGCCGCCTGCTCGTCCTGGGTCGCGGCGCTCGTGCCGGCCTGGATGCGCCGCACCAGCCGCTCGGTCTCGCGCACCGAGAGGCCGCGATCGACCACCTGCCGCGCCGCTTGACTCTGCTCCGCCGCCTTGAGTCCCAACAGGGCGCGAGCGTGGCCCATCTCCAGCTGGGCGGCCTCGAGATACGCCTTGGTGTCCTCGTTGAGCTCGAGCAGGCGGAGCAGGTTGGTCACCGAGGTCCGCGACTTGCCGACGGCCTCTGCGACCTGCTGGTGGGTCAGACCGAACTCGTGCAGGAGACGATGCAGGGCCCCGGCCTCCTCGAGCGGGGTCAGATCGTCGCGCTGGATGTTCTCGATCAGCCCGATGGCCACGGCCGTTGGCTCATCCACATCCCGCACCACCACTGGGATCTCGCCGAGCCCCGCTTGCTGCGTCGCCCGCCAGCGCCGCTCCCCGGCGATGATCTCGTAGCGGCCATTGGCGACCGGGCGCACGACAATCGGTTGCAGCACCCCTTGTACCGCGATCGAGTCGGCCAGTTCGCGGAGGCGATCCGGGTCGAACTCGCGGCGCGGCTGGTAGCGACAGCGCTCCATCAGGTCCACCGGCAGGCGCGTCACCGCCGCACGCCGGACGGCCGCGCCCCCGCCTTCTTCCATTTTGACGGCCGCGTCTGCCGTCTCGCCGTCGCGGGTGCTGCCGAGCAGGGCGTCGAGCCCCCTACCGAGTCCCCTCTTTCTCGCTGTCATGGCCTCTGGCTGCCTCGCTATGCCCTACTCAGGCCGCGCTCTGGCGCATCGCGCTGCGCTGGAGCACTTCACCCGCAAGCGTGAGGTAGGCGACGGCCCCGCGCGAGGACCGGTCGTAGAGCAGCACCGGCAAACCGTGACTAGGGGCCTCTGCGAGACGTACGTTGCGTGGGATGATGGTCCGGTAGACCTGGTCGGCGAAGTGGGTGATGAGCTGCGTCGAGACCTCGTTCGCCAGCTTGTTGCGGGGGTCGTGCATGGTGCGCAGGATTCCTTCGATGCGCAATCCGCGATTGCGCGATTCTCGGATCTGCCCGACGGTGTCGAGCAACGCCGAGAGCCCTTCCAGGGCATAGTACTCGCATTGAATCGGAATCATCACCCCGTGCGCCGCGACCAGCGCGTTGACGGTGAGCATGTTGAGCGACGGCGGGCAGTCGATGACGATCAGGTCGTATTCGTCGGCAACCCCGCCGAGCACCTGGCCAAGGCGTCGCTCGCGGTCCGGTGACTCGAGCAGGCCGACCTCGGCCGCGGTCATGTCGCCGTTGGCGGGCAACAGATCGAAACCGGGCTCGGGGGCCTCGACCCGGCAGCGACAGTATTCCGGCGGCACGTCGCTGAGCAACAGGTCGCAGGTCGAATGCGCCAGGCCATTCTTGTCGATGCCGCAACCCATGGTCGCATTGCCCTGCGGGTCGATATCGACCAGGAGCACGCGCTGGCGCATCGACGCCAAGGAGGCGGCGAGATTCACCGCTGTCGTGGTCTTGCCGACGCCGCCCTTCTGGTTAGCGATGGCGATGATTCGGACCATGAACTGGCTCAATCATAGCGAATCTCGATCAGATGACGGGCACCTTCGAGGAAAGGCACCTGCAGGGCGTGCGTGACCGGCGCGGCATCGGTCAGGCCTGGGTCCGCCAGCTCCGCCCGCGCCGCCGGGCCCTTCATCGCCAGCAGGCGGCCCGGGCGCGCCGCCAGGCCGGCTGCCGCGGCGTGCAGGGCGGCCAACGACGCTAGGGCACGTACGACAATGGTAGCGAATTTTCGCGGCGGCCGATACGCGTCCAGGCGCGCTTGCACGGCCACCACGTTGTCGAGCCCCAACGACCAGACGGCTTGGCGCACGAACCGGATCTTTTTGCCGTTGCTGTCGAGCAGCACGAAGCGGCGCTGCGGCGCGGCGATGGCGAGGGGGATACCCGGCAGCCCAGCGCCGGTACCGAGATCGAGCGCCTCATCGCCGCGCACATAGGGCAGGATCGAGAGGCTGTCGAGCAAATGGCGCGGGACCATCTCGAGCGGCTCGCGGACCGCTGTCAGATTATAGCTGCGGCTCCACCTCGCAAGCAGCCGTAGATACTCGACGAGTGCCGCCCGCTGCTCAGCGCTCAGCTCGAGGCGCAACCTGCCGAGCCCGCAATCGAGGCGGCGCCGTACCTCTTCCCAATCGACCTCCATCAGCCCGCGCGGCGCTTGAGGTGGATCAGCAACAAGGAGACGGCCGCCGGGGTCACGCCCGGGATACGGGCGGCGTGTCCCAGTGTCACGGGGCGCCAGCGCAGCAGTTTCTCGCGCACCTCGGTCGAAAGCCCGCGCACCTCGGCGTAGTCGAGGTCCGCGGGCAGGGCCTGATCCTCCTGCGCCCGATGGCGTTCGATCTCATCGAGCTGACGCTCGATGTAGCCAGCGTATTTGCATTGAATGTCGAGCTGCTCGGCGACCTGCCCATCGTCGACACCCGGGCCGACGCCGGGCAGCGAGACGAGATCGGCATAGCGCACGCGCGGACGCGCCAGCAAATCCAGTGCGCGCGTCTCGCGCCGCAGCGTGTCGCCCAGGCGTGCCCGCTCCTCGGCTGGCGCCAGGCAGCCCGGCCGCACCCAAACCCCGCGCAGGCGCTCGCGCTCGCGCTCCAGCGTCTCGCGTTTGACGGCGAAGGCGCGCCACTGAGACTCCCCGACCAGTCCCAGCTCGCGACCGAGCTCGGTTAGGCGCAGATCGGCGTTGTCCTCGCGCAGCAGCAAGCGGTACTCGGCGCGGCTCGTGAACATTCGGTAGGGCTCGTTGGTGCCACGGGTGATCAGGTCGTCGACGAGGACGCCGAGGTAGGCTTGGTCGCGCCGCGGCCACCAGGGCTCCAGGCCCTGCACCTGGCGGGCCGCATTCAGCCCCGCGAGCAGCCCCTGTGCGGCCGCCTCCTCGTAGCCGGTGGTGCCATTGATCTGCCCGGCGAAGAAGAGCCCGGAGACGAACCGCGTCTCGAGCGACGGACGCAGGTCACGGGGGTCGAAAAAGTCATACTCGATGGCGTAGCCCGGTCGCGTGATGTGGGCCCGCTCGAATCCGCGGATCGAGCGCACCAGCTGATCCTGGACATCGAACGGCAGGCTCGTCGAGATCCCATTGGGGTAGACCTCCGTAGTCTGCAGCCCCTCGGGCTCGACAAAGATCTGGTGCGAGCCCTTATCCGCGAAACGGGTCACTTTATCCTCGATCGAGGGGCAGTACCTTGGCCCGACACCGCCGATGACGCCGGTGAAGAGCGGCGAGCGCGACAAGCCACTAGCGATGATCTCGTGGGTATGCGAATTCGTATGGGCGATATGGCAGGGGACCTGCGCCGGATGATCCTCCGCCCGGCCGAGGAAGGAGAAGACCGGCACCGGCTCATCGCCGGCTTGGGTTTCGAGGGCCGCGTAGTCGATCGTGCGGCCGTCGAGACGCGGCGGCGTCCCCGTCTTCAGCCGGTCGACACGAAAGGGTCGCTCGCGCAGACGTTGGGCCAAGGCGTTGGCTGGTGGATCCCCGAAGCGCCCGCCCTCATAATTCGAGAGGCCGATATGGATTCGTCCACCGAGGAAGGTACCCACCGTCAATACGACCCTGGCCGCGCGAAACAGGAGCCCCATTTGGGTCACGACCCCGGCGACGCGATCATCCTCGATGACCAGATCATCGACGGCCTGCTGGAAGAGGTCGAGCCCTTCTTGGCGCTCCAGGGCCGCACGCACCGCCGCCCGATACAGCACCCGATCGGCCTGCGCCCGGGTCGCGCGCACCGCTGGACCCTTGCGGGCGTTGAGGACCCGAAACTGGATTCCGGCGCGGTCGGTCGCCCGCGCCATCAACCCCCCGAGGGCGTCGATCTCCTTGACCAGGTGGCCCTTGCCGATGCCGCCGATGGCAGGGTTGCAGCTCATCTGGCCGAGGGTCTCGATATTGTGGGTCAGGAGCAGTGTCGCTGCGCCGACCCGCGCCGCAGCGAGGGCGGCCTCGGTTCCGGCGTGGCCGCCACCGACGACGATGACGTCATAATGCCTTTGCAACTGCATGGTTACGCCAAGATGCGATGGTCGATCCATCATGTTAGCCGATGCCCGGACGGAACGGCTCGCCGCCGCGGCGACCGAACCTGGGCTGCGCCCCAGCCGGAGTTGTCCCGATGAGCGCCCGGGCACTGTCGGCCGGCGCGGAGAGGCCCCTGGTCCCCGCATTGACCCGGCTGCTCGACCGCGGCGGACAGATTCTCCTCGGCAAGTCCCAGGAGCTACGCCTCGCTGCTGCCTGCCTGTTGGCCCGCGGCCACCTGCTGATTGAAGACGTCCCCGGGGTCGGCAAGACGACCCTCGCCCACCTGTTGGCCAAGCTCCTCGGCCTGAGCGACGCCCGAATCCAGTTCACGAGCGACCTTTTGCCCGCCGACGTGCTCGGTGTCTCCGTCTACGACCGCGGCGAAGAGTCCTTTCGCTTCCATCCGGGCCCCATCTTCGCCCAGATCCTACTCGCCGACGAGATCAATCGCGCGACGCCCAAGGCGCAAAGCGCCTTGCTCGAGGCCATGGAGGAACGTCAGGTCACGGTCGAGGGCGAGACTCGCCCCCTGCCGACCCCCTTCTTCGTCATCGCCACCCAGAACCCGGCCTATCAGGTGGGCACCTTTCCGTTACCGGAATCACAGCTCGACCGCTTCCTGATGCGGATCGAACTCGGCTACCCGCCGGCCGAGCAGGAGAAAGCGCTCCTGGCCGGAGAGGACCGGCGCGGCATGATCGCACGCCAGCAGCCGCTCATCACGGTCGCCGAGCTCTGCGCGCTGCAGACGGCGGTGGAGCGGGTCCACACGGCCCAACCCATCATCGACTATTGCCACGAGATCCTGCTGTTCACGCGCCGCAGCGGTCACTTCGCCCATGGCCTATCGCCCCGCGCCGGACTGGGATTACTGCGCAGCGCGCGCGCTTGGGCGCTGCTCGACAGCCGCGAATTCGTCCTGCCCGAAGACCTCCAGGCCGTGCTCGGCGCCTGCGTCGCCCACCGCCTGAGTGACGGCCAACCCGGCGGGCGCGCCGACCACCAGGCCATCGCCGATTTGATCCTCGATGGCGTCCCCCTACCCTAGCGATACCGATCCCGATTTAGACTGACAGGACTCCTCGGTCTCAGGCACAAGCCATCTAACGATCATCGCGACAGTCGCTGCATGCGCGCCGCCAACTCCGAACCACCGCAGCGCTCGGCCAGCCGGGCGCGCCGCGCCCTTCGCTGGATGGGGGCGCGTCTGACGGCCTTCATGCGTCAGGTCCCACCGGAACGCGACGGCGCGGCCCGAGTCCGCCAACGCCACATCTACATACTCCCAACCGGGACCGGGCTGCTGTTCGCGGGGGTCCTCTTCATCACCCTGCTCGGCTCGCTGAATTACCAAAACAACCTGGGTCTTCTCTTCACCTTTCTGCTCGCCTCGGTGGCACTCGTCAGCATGCACCTGGCCTGGTTCAACCTGCTGGGCCTCGAGATCCGAACCGCACCGGGCGCCGGCGTGTTTGCCGGCGACGACGCCCATTTTACCCTGACCCTGCGCGAACCCGGTCGCCGACCGCGCAGCGACCTGCGCATCGGCGGCGCCAAGGGCCGCTCGCGTCCTGCATCCCTCGCACACGGAGCGCAGGACAGCATGACCCTGACCCAGGCGACCACGCGGCGCGGCCATGTACGCTTGGGCGCAGTGCCGATCGAGACCCGCCACCCCCTGGCCCTCTTCCGGGCCTGGTGCACGGTCGCCAGCCCGGCCCGCGTCTGGGTCTATCCGCGCCCAGCGCCGAGTGCACCGCCGCCCCCTCTGCTGGCCGCTGCAGGCGCGGCGCGAGCGGCGCAAGGCGAACGCGGCGAGGGGGCCAACGATTACGTCGGCCCGCGCGGCTATCGACCGGGCGATTCGCCGCGCCGGCTGGACTGGAAGGCCCTCGCCCGCGAGCGGGGCCTGGTTGTCAAGCAGTTCGGCGGCGACCAGGCCGAGGAGATCTGGCTCGACTGGGCGCAGCTCCCGGCGAGTGATACCGAAACCCGCCTCAGCCAGCTCTGCCGTCAGGTGCTGGACGCGGCTGCGGCCCGCAGTCGCTTCGGCCTGCGCCTGCCCGGCCGAATCATCCCGCTGGATTCTGGGGCGCCGCACCGACAACGCTGCCTCGAGGCGCTGGCGAGCTTTGAACAAGACCCGCTATAGCGAGCAGCTGGCGCAGGGCCAGCTTGCCGCGATGACAGGACTAATGGGGCTCGCCAGCCTGCCGTTCGCGCTTTGGCTGACGCCCCAGATCACGCTCTACCTCGCCGCGCTGCTCGGCCTGCGCATGGCCGCGCTGCGCTGGCCGCGACTGACCCCGGGACGCTGGCCATTGTTGCCGCTGACGGTCGCCGGCGTGGTCAATGTTCTCAGCGCCTACGCGACGCTCAATGGCCGCGACGCCGGCAGCGCCCTTTTGGCCACCATGCTCCTTTTGAAGCTGCTCGAGGTAAGGGGCAAGCGCGACCTGCGCCTGCTCACCAGCCTGTTCGGGTTTCTGCTCGCGAGCCAGTTCCTGTTCGATCAATCGCCGCAGCTGGTCGCCTATCTGCTCGTCCTGCTCGTCGCCAACCTGGCCCTGATGGCCGATCTGACGGCCCGTGCCGACGGGCCGGCTGTGCGCGGCGCATTGCGCCTGGCCGGTCGCATGGTCTTGCTCGCCTTGCCCCTGGCGATCGTCCTCTTCTTGCTTTTTCCGCGGCTCGACGCACCGCTCTGGCGCCTCGGCGGCGGCGAGGCGGTCGGCATCACGGGCTTCTCCGACCGCCTCGAGCTCGGCACCGTGACGCGCCTCGTCCTCTCCGGCGAACTGGCCTTCCGCGTTTGGTTCGACGAGGCAGCGCCGCCGTTGGAGCACCTCTACTGGCGCGGGCCGGTCCTCTGGGAGAGCGACGGCCGGCGTTGGTCGGCAGGCTCGGCGAAGGGCGCGGAGACCGGCGCGAGCCCCCTGGCCGAAGCCGGTGATGCCCTCGGCTACCGTGTCGTCATGGAGCCAAACAACGAGCACTGGCTCCTGGCGCTCGACCTGCCGGTCGAGATCCCGGAACACGCCACCCTGACCGCCGACCGCCAGGTCCTCATCGACGAGCCGTTGACGGACACCGCGCGCTATCGGATGGTCTCGGCGACCCGCTACAACACCGGCCCGCTCGCGCCGCACGCCGCCGCAGCCGGCCTGCAATTGCCGGGCAACATCACGCCACGGATGCGCAAGCTGGTCGGGGACTGGACCGCCGACGGCGCCGCAGACGCGACCGTCGTCGCGCGGGCCCTCGCCTACTTCAATCGGGAACCATTCCATTACACGCTGGCACCACCGCCGCTCGGCGGCAATCCGACCGACCAGTTCCTGTTCGAGACCCGGCGGGGCTATTGCGAGCATTATGCAAGTGCCTTCGCCCTGCTGATGCGCCTCGCCGGAATCCCGACACGGATCGTACTCGGCTATCACGGCGCCGAGCCCAACCCGATGGGCGGCTACCACATCGTCTGGCAGTCGGACGCCCACGCCTGGACCGAGGTCTGGCTCCCTGGCCAAGGCTGGCGGCGCGTCGACCCGACCGCGGCCGTCGCGACCGAGCGCATCGAACGCGGCCCCCTGTTGGAAGGGCTCGGGGCCAATCGTCCAGCGCGCTTCGCGCAGGGGGAGCCAGGACGGCTCGCCTGGCTGGCACACCGGCTGCGCCTGGCCAGCGACGCCTTACAGACGGGCTGGCAGAACTGGGTGCTCGACTTCTCGACCAGCGAACAAATGGCCTTGCTGTCGCTGATCGGCCTCGGGTACCTCAGCCAATATGGGCTCGCCGTCGCGATGATTTTGGCCGCGGCCGCCGTCCTTGCCCTCACCGTCCTGTCGATCGCACGCAAGCGACCGCGAACGCCGCTCGAAGTCCTCTATGCCCGATTCAGCGAGCGCCTCGCCCGCGTCGGACTACCGCGAGGGCCGCAGGAGGGCCCGCTGGATTACTCGCAGCGCGTCCTCGCGCGGCGCCCCGACCTGCGCCCCCAAGTCGAGCCCTTCATCGGCCTCTACATCCGCCTGCGCTATGCCGGCACGGACACCGAACGCTGGCTCCCGCTGCTGCGGCGGCATCTGCGACGCGTGCGCCCACGCCGCCAGCCAGGGGGGCAACGCTCGCCAAATCCCTAGAAGGTCGGGCTCGCGTCGCGGAGTCGGGCCGCATCAGCTATTGAGGGTTGCAAAAGTACCCGGAGGCGACACGCTGCAAGGACGTCCGTATCAGCTCGACGGCGGGATCCCTCCCGCCGACGGTCGTAGCGAGCCGCCCCCGATTATTTTCGGGACGATTGATACTTGCCATACCCGAAGCCGGCGCCGGTTGCCCGCTTGCGGAGCCGGCGCCCGTCCAGAAGGAGCACCACGACGACGTAGGCCATCAGGCACAGGCTCCCCGCGGCGTAGGGGTGCCAATCGAAGGCGGCGATCAGGCCGCGACTGGCGAGGTAGAGCGCGACGCCGAAGGCGACATAGCCGATCACCCGCCCCACCTCATAGGGCACCGGGTAGTAGCGGCGCCCGAGCAAATAGGAGAGCGCCACCATCGCGCCATAGCAGGCGAGATGCGCCCAGGCGGCCGCATGGTAGCCGTAGCGCGGCACGCCCCAAAGCAGCACGCCGATGGTAATCGCCGAGCCGACCAGCGAGACCGAGGCCCCCAGCAGGGTGCGATCGGTCAGCTTGTACCAGATCGACAGGTTGACATAGATGCCAAGGAAGAGACCGGCCAACAGCAGGACCGGTACGACGTCGAGCCCCGCGCGATACTCGCGGCCGATGAAGAGCGCGAAGAGATCCAGATAAAGGGTCACGATAAGGAACAGAAAGACGCAGGCGATCACGAACCAGCTCAGGACCAGCGCGTAGACCGCGCGCGCATCGCGCTCCTTGGCGTAACTGAAGAAGAAGGGCTCGCCCGCATAGCGGAAGGCCTGGATGAACAGGGCCATCAGCACCGAGAGCTTATAGCAGGCGCTGTAGATGCCGAGCTGCGCCATGTTCGTCTCGTTATCGTAGGGCAGCAGGAACTTGAGCGCCGCCCGGTCGAGCATCTCGTTGGTGATACCGGCGAGACCGATGAGCACCATCGGCAACGAGTAGCGGATCAAACGGGCCAGCAGCCGCGCATCGAAGCGCCCAAACGCGCCCCGCAACTGCGGAGCCAATAACACGAGCTTCAACAGACTGGCCGCGAGATTGGCGACGAAGACATAACCAACCCCGATCGCCGGGTTCCAGAGCGAGCCCAGGAGGGATTCCGGATCGTCCAGGAAGGCCCTGCGGCAGAGGTAGACGAAAAAGACGGTCAAGCCGACGTTCGCGCCGATCTCGAGGAGCTTGATCGTGGCGAACCGCCCGGCCCGCTCCTCGGCGCGCAGCCGTGCGAAGGCCGCCCCGCCGACGGCGTCTGCCGCCAGAATCGCCGCACACCAAAGGAACCATTCGGGGCGCTCCGGGTGGCGCAGCAGCTCGGCGATCGGCTGCTGGAAGGCCGCCACGGCCAGGAGAAACACGCCATTTGCGATCAACAGCACGCGCAGAACGGTCGCATAGACGGTCTCGGCCGCCCAGTCGCCGCGCGAACGGAAGCGAAAGTAGCCAGTCTCGAGCCCGAACAGCAGGACCACGGCCAGAAAGCCCATGTAGGCGTAGAGCTCGGCGACGACCCCGTACTCCGCTGGGGCGAAGGTGTAGGTGAGCAGGGGGACGAGGAGATAGTTGAGGAAGCGCCCCAGGACGCTACTCAGGCCGTAGATGGCGGTCTGGGAAGCGAGACGCCTAAGGGGGTTCAATGCGACCGGACGCCCATCGGATCCATGCGGTTCGAGGCCAGTCTCGCGCCCGCGGCGGGTGGGCCCAGAGGCCCACCCACCGAGCGACCGCGACGATCGGTTTGTATCACTTGTTTCTGGCGGGCCCCTTAGGGACCCGCGCCGGCGCCCTGGCCGTCACCGCGCTGTGCGGCCTTGCGTGCGGCCAGGCCGAAGAAGAGGTAGGTCCAGCCATTGATCAGCAGCTCGACCGCGACGATCAGACCCAGCACCCAGACACCAGTCACCGGCCACCCGGCGAGGACGAACACGCCCAACGAGAGCGATAGGATCCCGGCACCGACGGCCCACTGCCAGCCGCGCTCGCTGCGGTGCTGGAAGCCGGAGACGACGCGCAGGCCACCGATGACGATCAGGGCGCTGCCGAGCACGAGAGTCAAGGCGACGGCGGCCGAGAGCGGGTCGAAGATCATGATCACACCGGCGCCCAGATACACCAGACCGATGAACAGGTGCGACAAAATGCCCTTCCACCCTGGACACTTGAAGGCATCGACTAGCTGGATGCCACCGGCGGCCGCAAGCAGCCCCCCGAACACGAGAGCGCTGACGACCGAGAGCATGAAGGTCATCCCGAGCCCGACCGCGCCGAGGATCGTCGAGACGACGCCGAAACCGAGCAGCCACCCCCAGTTCTTGCGCGGGTCGCCGAAGACCGGATGGGGACCGGAGGCGGTCAAGAGATTCCCAGCCATGACTGACTCCTTGCCTAACCGTGCCCGTGGATCTCATCGTCGCGGTAGTGGACATCGGTCCAGCACTTCGGCAGCGGCTCCCCGGACAGGAACACCAGATCGGTCTTCGAAAATTTCTCCGGATCCTGCAGCTCCTCGCCGGCGTGATAGCGGCCGACCACCTCGGCGTGCAGCGGATTGAACAGATCGCGCAGGCTCAAGACCTCGACGAGGTGATCGTTACTGCTCTGCTTCAGAAACATCGAGCGCCTCCGTTGTTATCGCTGAAATGCAGAATCGTTGGAAAGCAAGAATGGACCGCAGTATGGACTCGGGTCGAACACGGCGCAATCGGCGGCTCGTCGATCGCGAATGGCCGGCACACCCGTTCCTCCCCGATCGCTACGCCGGCGTACGAGCGCGCACCGAGAGCGCATGAAGTTCGCCGCTCGCGATCTGCGGCCGGACGGTATCCATGACCAGGCGTTCACGCTTGAGCGGCGTCAGGCCCTCGAAGGCGGCGCTGACGACCCTCGCCTCGAAATGTCTGCCATCGCCGCTCACCTCGACCTCGGCCCCAGGTAGACCCTGGCGGATTAGGTCGGCTACCGTTTCTGTCTCCATCACAACCTCCTCGCTATCAATCGTCCCGAAAGTAATCGGAGGCGGCTCGCGGCGACCGTCGGCGGGAGGGATCCCGCCG
>JGI12109J20283_11259329_pt1 | contig 29394 bp, 26 predicted proteins | sample ElkSlonscriptome_12_FD_20283 | JGI IMG/M metagenome (IMG submission 20283)
TGCGCTCACGGCGCTGCGGGCCCATGGCACGGGTGCCGCGGGAATGATCCATCACGGCGGACAGGGCCATCGGATCGAACAGGTCGCCACCTGGGCCGACGCTGTCGCGCGCCCGCCGCGGCTCGATGGACTCGTCGGACTTGCGCCATTCGACGCTGAGCAGGGACTCCAGACCCTCAATGCTTGCGTCGATGCGCGCCTTCAGCCGCTGCCGGCGCGGTATCACACGGCTGCGTATCGCGTGCAGCAGCAGGTGCAGCGCCGCAAAGCGGCCGAAACCCATGAGCTCGCCCTGCCCCGCGCGCTCTTGGAGTTGTTCCAGGTCCACGGCCAGGCGTGCCTGCTCGGCCTCGCCGAGCTTCAGATGCTGCTGCAAGGCCGATCCGGCGGCACTGAGCATGGTCGCCGCGAGTACCGGGCCTTCGATGTCGTGGAGGTCCTGACGCAAGCGGTACTCGATCCAGGGAAGATGGTCCTTCAGGATACGCGCGGCATCGGCTGTGGGCGCAAAAGACTGCACCGCCTGATCCATCCAGTCGGTCGCGCGCTGCACCAGGGCCGAGGCCTGCTGGTCGCCATCGCCAGCGGCGGGCGGGAATAAAAACAGCGGATAGTCGTAGCGCAGCCGAGAGGTATCGCGCAAGGGGTCGAGCAGCGCCGGCAGGCAATCGTCGCTCAGCCGCTCCAGTTGGTCGCGCGCGCTGGGATCACCGAGATGGAAATGACGCAGCGTGAAGAGCTGCTCTCGGGTCGCCTTGGCGTCCTTGACAGCTGTCGGCAGCGCTGGCGGGCGCTCGGGGCCGGGGCTCGGGATCTGACTGGCGCGACGGCCTTCGACGGCGGGCGCGGCTGCTGGCATGGTCGGTTCAGTAGGCATCGGAGGCATCATTTTCCGCGTCAGATCGTCATCCGATCCAGTACAGCGCTGAGACGCGAGAGCTTTTGCTCCGGCGTCATGTTCATGCCCTGGCTGGAGAGGTCCTCATAGCAGGGCGCCGCCGGGTTGTGATAGAGCAGCCCGAGCGGAATGCGCGCGTCGTCCAGGGCCAACTGGAAGGCGCCGACGAGGTCGGATGGGTCGTGCGCCAGCCGCTCCGGAAACTGGCGCAATACCGGCGGGTCCAGCGCAATGCCGTCGGGATGCTCCAGCAACAGGAAGCGTGAAGGATCACTTTGCAGCGCCTTGGAGTAGCTGTCCGAGTAGACCGGGCAACGCTGGATGATGCGCACAAAGCCGGTGCCGTGATGCCGATAGGCGGCCTTCAGCGTCTGGTACAGCAGCGGCGGGTTCCAGTCCACCACCTGCGCCACGAACGACACGTTAGTGATGCCGAGGGTAACGGTGAGCGGATTGACGGGCTCAAGGATGGCGCCAAAGGGATGCGTGTTGGTCTTGAAGCCCGCGGGGCTGGTGGGCGAGGTCTGCGCCTTGGTCAGGCCGTAGACGGCGTTGTCGAAAACCATCAGGGTCATGTCCATGTTATAGCGTAGGGCATGAATCCAGTGCGCGGTGCCGATCGAGAAGCAGTCGCCGTCGCCGGTGGCCACCCAGACGTCAAGGTCCGGGCGGCGGGATTTGACGCCGCAGGCGATCGGCAGCGCGCGACCATGCAGGCCGTGGAAGCCGTAGGTACCGAGATAGTGCGGCATACGGCTGGAACAGCCGATGCCGGATACGCAGACGGACTTCTCCGGGCGCTGCTGTTCGTCGCGCAGCACGCGCTGGGCGGCGCTCAATACGGCGTGATCGCCACAGCCCGGACACCAGCGGGCCTCGCCGCCAGCGTAATCCCCCATGGTGAAATAACGCTCGAAGACCTCAAGCGACCAATCGGCCTTAAGTCCGAACATCGGTGTTTTCCCCTTGGTTAAATCCGGCCCCTTCGTTGTGTGCGGCTTTCAGACCACTGAGACGTTGCAACAGCACCTGATGGATCATGCCCGGCTGCAGCGGATGCCCGTAGACGACGGACCAGCAGTCGACGTCCACCAGGGTCTGCGCACGCAGCAGCAGCGCGAGCTGGGCGCGGCGGCGGTTGTCATCGGTAATCAACGGCGCGTTGGGGTCGTCGCTGTAGTTGATTTCGATGGTCATGACCTTGCGAAAGCGCGCGAAGATGGGCTTCAGACCGGGCTCCAACGGCGACAGGAAGCGCAAGTGCAGCGACGACACCTGGTGACCGTCCGCGCGCGCCCTATCCACGGCCTCTTCGATGGCGCCCAGGGTCGAACCCCAGCCGACCACGAGCAGATCGCCGTCCTCGCTGCCATGCACCAGCGGCGGTTTCAATGTGCTCGCCAGGGTCGCGAGCTTGCGGCTGCGCATCTGACTGCTGTACTGGTTGGAGTCGGAGTCGTAGGCGACCTTGCTCTGCGTGGTATGGGCCAGGCCGGTGAGGATGTACTGGCCGCCGGGCATGCCGGGAATCGGGCGCGGCGACAGACCCGTCTCCGGGTCCCAGTTGAAAGGTGGGATGTTCTCGTCCCACTCGGATTGGTCCACCGCCGGGGCGAGCCAGTCCGGGGTCGGTTCCGGGCGCTCGTAGGGCTGCACGCCGGTGGCCAGATTGGCGTCGGTGAGCAGCAGCACCGGGGTGCGAAAGGTCTCCGCCAGACGTCGCGCCATGATCATGAAGTGCAGACATTCGGCGATGGTGGCCGCGGCGATGATGATCTTCGGTGCGTCGCCGGGCTCGCCGAATAGCGCCGCCAGCAGGTCACCCTGCTCGACCTTGGTGGGCAGCCCGGTGGACGGACCGCCGCGCTGCACCAGCGCCAGCACCAGCGGCACCTCGGCCATCACCGCCAGCGCCAGCATCTCGGTCTTGAGCGCTAGGCCCGGACCGGAGGTGATGGTGCAAGCGGTCTTGCCGGCATAGGAGGCGCCGATCGCGAAACCGATGGCCGCGATCTCATCCTCGGCCTGATGGATAAAACCACCGACCTCGTGATAGACATCGGCCAGATAGTGGGACGCCGAGGTGGCCGGCGTGATCGGGTACATCGAGACCAGCTCCATGCCGGAGGCCATCACGCCCAGGCCGAGCGCGGTGTTGCCGTTGGTGACGATGAAGCGCTTGCCGGCGGTCTCTTCCTGCGGTCGCGGCGGGACCTCCCAGTGCCGCTCCAGGTGCTCGCTGGCAAAGGCGACGCCGGCATCGAAGAGCCGGTAGTTTAGATCAACGACCTCGTCGTCCTTGCGCTTGAAGGTAATCGCGATCTCCTCCTTGGCCTTGTCTATGTCGCGTGAATACAGCCAGCAGAGCATGCCGAGTACGAACATGTTCTTGCCCCGGCGCGGCGTCGGCGTGACCTCCAAACAGGCCTGCTCGATCGGTAGCTCGCGGATGGCCAGGCCGTTTTCGCGATACTCGGCCACTGCCTTGGCATACTGCTCGCGAACCTCGGGCTGGGGATCATCGCGCCATTTGTCTTCCAGCAACACCAGGGTGCCGCGCTTGTAGGCGCCGTTGGCGATGCGCGAGTACAGGACCTGTTCGTTGAAGGCCACCACGACATCGGCCTCATCACCCATGTTGGTCACGGTGCTGCTGGAGAGCCGGATACGGATGCCGCTGGCGCCAGCCGGCGAGCGCGCCGGCGGCTGGATCTCCGCCGGGATGATCTCGACGGTCCAAACGCCGTTGCCCATCTTGGCGCTGATGGCGCCAAAGGTTTGGCCAGCCTTTTGCGCCCCCTCGCCGGAGTCGCTGACGATCTCGACGATGTGTTCTGGTACCTGTACCTGTACTGGCCCTTGTATTGGCACGGCGGACGCTGGATCAGTGGGCCTAACGCCGCTCACTGCGCGGGGGATTGTTGCGGTCTCGGTCATAAGTCCCACCCTTGTATCGGGCCTTGTTTCGGGTACATCTCGTAGTCAGGCCAGGCGAGTTCAGCGACCAGCGCCGATTATCGGCTTGGTTGCATCAGACCATACCCAAATGCGGGAGGCAGAACTGCTGGCTCATGCTGCCTGGCCCGTATAAGAACCAAAAACCACCCCCCAAGTCAAAGCAAAATCCACAATAGTGACCCTTAGCGGTCCGTGGTATCGTGCCGCTCGACGGCGGCCAGCGACCCAGATCTTGATCCAGACTCGACCGCCGCATCGCGCCATTTCATCGACCAGGAGACCGCCGACTTGACGCACCCAGACCGACCGAGACCGACCCCGAGCCTGCTGGCCGCGACCGCCACGGCCCTGATCCTGAGCGCCTGCTCCGGCGCTGGCGAAGACGTCCGCGTGACCCTGTGCAAAGACATGGTCAGGGTGCAAACCGGCGGTTCCGGCGGCTTGAATTGGACCGAGGCCGCAACCGAAACCCGCGGCTATGACGGCGCCGCCATCACACTACGCTGGTCTGGTTCCGGTTCAGGCGGCGACGGCACCGCGGTCTGCACCTACAGCTACAACGCCGTCGAGCACAACGCGATGGCGCTCAGCGACCCGCTGTCCTCTTACTCGGCCTCCCCTTCAAAGATGCTGCTGAACGGTAAGACTCTATCGAAAGCCGCGCTGGCCGAGACCATCAAGCAGGCCATGCTCAAACAGGGCCGCTCTCTGATCGACAGCTTGAAAAACGCGGTGAACTAACCCTGACCTAAGTGCCTTACGCAGGTCGGGTCACCCCTGAGAGGGCATCGTAGTTGCCATCCGCGGCCAGACGGTAACCGTCGATGTCGTCGCGAGCGGCGAAGATCTGGTCCTCGTACCAGAGCGGCACATAGGGTAGTTCGGCATGCAGTAGCTGCTGCAAGGCGCGATATAGCGCGGCCTGACGCCGCGGATTGCCCTCGCCGCGGGCTTGCTCAATCAGGCTGTCGGCGGCAGCGTTGCGGTAGCGACCGCGGTTGGCGCCGTCCGGCGGCATGGACGCGCTGTGGAACACATAGCGAAAGATATCCGGCGTGCGGATGCCAACCCAGGTCAGGCCGTAAAGCTGGAAGCGGCCAGCTTTAATGTCGCCAAAGAAAGTGCCCCAATCATAGCTCTGGATGGCCAGGTCAATGCCGATGTCGGCAAGCTGGGCCTGTATGACGGTGGCCAGACGTAGCCGAAACGGATCGCTGGAGGTCTTATAACTGAGCCGCAACGGATTGGCACCGTGGTAACCGGCGGCGGCGAGCAAGGCCCGCGCCCGCGCCGGATCATAGCTGTGCGTCGGCAGCATCGGCGCCCCCGCCCAATGCTCCGGCGGAAACATCGCCTCGGCGGCACGGCCAGCGCCGCGAAACAGATAGTGCAGTATCGCGCCCCGATCGATACCCTGCGCCACGGCCTGGCGCACACGCAGGTCGCCGGTGGCGGCATCCTCAAGATTGAAGCCGAGATACGAGAAATTGCTGCCGTCGGCACGCTCGACCTGAATACCGGCTTGCCTGCTCAAGAACCCGACCAGCTCCGGCGGCAGATCGTTTTGCAGCAGATCGATCTCGCCGCGCAGCAGTTTCATCACACGCACGTTCGGGTCCTTGACGGTGACGAACTCGAAGCGCTGCCCGTCCCGACGCCGCACCAGCCCTACCTTACCCGGCTCCGGCCAGCGTTCGAAGCCGAAGGGCCCGCTGCCCACCGGCTCGCGCTGAAAGCCATGTCCGGCCAGAATCAGCCGTGCCGGCAAGATGCCGATGCCGAGATAGCTCGGAAACAGCGGGTCCGGCTCGCGCAGATGAAAGGCCAGCCGGTCGTCATCGAGCGGTTCGATGTGCTCGAGGATAGACAGCAACGCCTGATGCGGAGAGGCGGTGTCAGGATCAAGGATGGAACCATAGGTGGCCGCGACATCAGCGCTGGTCAGTGGCGTGCCATCGCTGAACCGTCGGCGCTCGGCATCAAGTAGAAAGCGATACTCAGTCGGACCGGTCTGCTCCCAGGTTGCAATCCCCGGCGCCGGCCGACTTGCGGCATCGAAGTCGACCAACGCCGCATACAACAGGCGATTCAAGCGCTCGGAGGTGGCATCGGTGGCGAGCCTGGGGTCGAGATTCCGCGGCGCATTGGCAACCCCGAAGCGCAACACCGTGGCGTTCGCGTCCGCGGCATCGCGCCCGCAGCCCGACAACCAGGGAGCCGCCAGCAGCGCGACCGTGAACTGACGCCGGTCCACCGCCGGCTACCAAAGCGTGAAGGGACGTCGGGCCAGGTTCGAGTTGTAGTAGCGCAGGTCATCGGAGACCTCCAGCCCGGCCCAGTCCGGCATCTGAAACGGCTCATCTTCGCTAGCCAGTTCCACCTCCGCCATCACCAGCCCGGCGTTGGCGCCGTGGAAGAGGTCCAGTTCCCAGACATGCGCGCCGCAGCGCACCAGGTAGCGGGTCTTATCGATGGGCGGCGAGGTCGAGAGCTCGTCCAACATTGCCTTGGCGTCCGCCACCGGAATCTCGTACTCATACTCAGAGCGGCTGATCCCCTGCATCCGGCCCTTGATGGTTAGAAAGCCCGCATCGCCCTTGACACGCACCCTGACCGTCGCACCGCCGCCTTCCGACAGATAGCCCTGCATCAGATGCGCCTCGGACTCCACCGCATCACGCCAGCTTTCATTAACGACGAGGAATTTGCGTTCGATCTCTGTTGTCATAACTGTCTTCTCCGGGCCTGGCCGCGCATCCCGCGGGGGCTTTGTTGCATGCAAGAATCAAGTGAAACGAAACTAAGACCTCAGCGCTCAAACAGCGCCATGGATTCCAGATGCGCGGTATGCGGGAACATATCCATGGCACCCGCCGCCGCCAGTCGATAGCCCAGGCCATTGACCAACCGATCGGCGTCACGTGCCAGCGTCGACGGATAGCAGGAGACATAAACCAGCCGCTTTGCACCGCTTTGCGCAAGCAGGTCCAACACCTCCAGCGCGCCGCCGCGCGGCGGATCGATCAGGGCCTTGTCGAAGCGCTCCCGCCGCCAGGGTGCCAGTTCGAGATCGCCGTAGAGGTCGGCGCTGTAGAAGCTGGCGTTGCCGATGGCGTTGCGCTCGGCATTGTGGCGCGCGCGCCGCACCAAACCTTGGTCAGCCTCAATGCCGACCGCCGCGCGCGCGCGGCGGGCGATGGGCAGTGTGAAGTTGCCGAGGCCGCAAAACAGGTCCAGCACCCGTTCATCCGGCCGCGGGTCCAACAGGTCCAGCGCGCGGTCCACCATCAGGCGATTCAGTTCCAGGTTCACCTGCGTGAAGTCCAGGGGCTCAAAGTGAATACGGGTCTGATGATCCGGCAGACTGAAGTGCAGGTCGACCGGCTGGGCCTGCTCCGGGGCCTGCTCGGGGGCCTGTTCGTGGGCCTGTTTGTGAACCGGATCGGGCGCCCGATCTGGCCGCGGTTTTGGCTCCGGTTTTAGCGCTGGCTCAGAAGCCAGCGCTGAACCGGGTGCTGATCGCGGGTATAGACCTGGAAGGGGCCGCACCGTCTCGACTCCCCCCTCTTGCAAATAGACATGCAGGCCGGTGTCGGCGGCGAAGGCCCGCAGCAGCACCAAATCGGCATCCGACGGCGGATCGAGCACCCGGAATACCAGCACCACCGGCCCGTCACCCATGGCGACCTCGATCTGCGGCAGGCGCTCGCGGATGCTCAGACCTGCTATCAGCCGGCCCAGCGCTGGCAGCCGCTCGCCGACGCTGGGGTGCAGCACGTCGCAGCGCTCGATGTCGGTGATGAAGGCCGAGCCGCGCTCGCGAAAGCCCACCAGCACCCGTCCTTTCTTGGCCACCCAGCGCACGCCAAGCCGCGCCTTGCGGCGGTAGCCCCAATGTCCCGCGGTCAGCGGTTCCAACCAGCGTTCCGGCTGCACCTTGCCGATGCGCCGCAACAGGTCCGCCAGGATGTCCTGCTTGGCCGCGATCTGCGCGGCCGGGTCCATGTGTTGCAATGAGCAACCGCCGCAGATGCCGAAGCTCGCGCAGCGCGGCACCACGCGCTCCGCCGCTGGTTCCAGCACCTGGGTCACCAAACCCTCGTCATAGCGCCGTTGTATGCGGGTATAGCGAAACAGCACGCGCTCGCCGGCCAGCGCCCCGCTGAGAAAAACCGCCTTGCCATCGATGTGCGTCAGGCCGCGACCGTCGTGGGTCAAGGATTCAACCTGGGCCTCGATCGGTTCTTGCGGCAGTTGCCTGCGTTTCTTACCCATGCCGATCAGCCGGGATACAGGCCGGTGGACAGATAACGGTCGCCGCGATCGCAGATGATCGCAGCAATGACGGCGTTTGAGACCTCAGCGCTGAGCCTAAGCGCGGCGGCCACGGACCCACCCGACGAGACGCCAGCGAAGATGCCTTCTCGCACCGCCAGCGCACGCATGGTCTCTTCGGCTTCAGCCTGAGAAACGTCGATGATGCGATCGACCCGCGATGCGTCGTAGATCTTCGGCAGATAGGCTTCCGGCCAGCGTCGGATGCCCGGGATGCTGGCGCCCTCTGCCGGCTGCACGCCGACGATCTGCACCCGAGGGTCTTGCGCCTTCAAATAGCGGCTGGTGCCCATAATTGTGCCGGTGGTCCCCATGGCGCTGACAAAGTGCGTGACCCTGCCCTGCGTATCACGCCAGATCTCCGGACCGGTGCTCTCGAAATGGGCCAATGGGTTGTCTTGATTCGAGAACTGGTCCAGACGAATGCCGACACCATCGGCCTCCAACTCACCGGCAAGGTCGATGGCCGCCTCCATGCTTCCGTTGCGCGGGGTTAGTCGGATCTCGGCGCCGTAGGCGGCCATGGCCTGGCGACGCTCCATGCTCATGTTCTCAGGCATGATCAGCAACATGCGGTAGCCCTTGATCGCGGCGGCCATGGCCAGCGCGATACCGGTGTTGCCGCTGGTGGCCTCAATCAGGGTATCGCCGGGCTTAATCGCGCCCCGCTCTTCGGCGTGCTGGATCATGCTCAGCGCAGCACGGTCCTTGACCGAACCCGCGGGATTGTTACCCTCCAGCTTCGCCAGGATCATGTTATCGGTCTTGCCGGGCAGGCGTTGCAAACGCACCAGCGGCGTGTTGCCGACAAATTGCTCAATGGTCGGAAATTGCATGGGCTGTCGATGAATCACAAATTAAGGACATAGGAGTCGATGCCGGGATTGTGCACCAGTGACGCCTCCGCTGCATCCCGACATCCACACATCACCTCCCCGTAGGAGCGGCGCCTCGCCGCGACCTGCCCGCGGGCGCACCGGCTTGATTCAACCATCATCCGCGGCAATAGCCGACAGATACCAACACTGGTCCGTTGGTTTCGGTCGGTTCGGCCAGTCAACCCCGGGCAATTCATTACAACCTTTCCATACGGAGACAACCCATCCTAGAGAAAGCAGTTGACCGCTTAGCCTCAGATACAAATGTTTGAATTACGACAACGCCTAGGATTCAGGCTCTGCCGGGCTGGGACATTGCAGCGGACAGGATAGCAATCGAGCAGCGCACTGTCTTGCGCGAGCAATAGCCACGCCTCCTATTTGGCCTTAGCTGCCTTGTCGGCTTCATGTTTGGCGTCTAGGCTAAGCGCATGACGGCCTTTCGATGCTTGGGATCGCGGTCGCTTCATGACGGCAGAGGTGAATCTTCGTCAGATCAGAGGAAAATAGAGATGGCTCAAAGCAAGACACTGAGTGGCCGCATCGACGAGATCGCCGATCGGCTTGAGGAGATTGAGGCGCGGTTATCGGGCAGCGCCCATCCTGACGAGGCCGAGGGCGAAGCCGGTGCTCCCGCGCGATACTGCGCCGTCCCGGAGACGCCCGACCGGGAGTTTTCAGCAAGCGTCTCCAACGAACGGGCGGCGCTGATCCGCACCATTTCCAAAAAATGGGTCAACGGCACCATTTTGCACTTCTATTTCTTTACCGATGGTCGGTTCGCTGGCGAAGAGGCCCAAAAGCAGGTGGTTCGCCAGGGCTTCCAGGTTTGGCGGGATGCGGGTATTGGCCTTAGTTTTGAGGAGGTAGCATCCGCCGAAGACGCCGAGATACGCATCGGCTTTCTTCAGGGGGATGGCGCCTGGTCTTATGTCGGACGCGACGTGCTCAACCAGGGACAGGGCGAACGGACCATGAACTTCGGCTGGGACCTGACCCGATCGGGTGAGGTGGATACCGCCGTGCATGAAATCGGCCATACCCTGGGCTTTCCGCATGAGCACCAGAATCCGAATGCCGGCATCGTTTGGAATGAAGACGCCGTGATCCAATCGCTCGGCGGTGCTCCCAATTTTTGGTCCGAAGAACAGACCCGCTGGAACATCCTGCGCAAGATTCCGCAAGACAGCGTCGAGGGCAGTCGGTGGGACCCGAACTCCATCATGCATTACCCGTTCGAAGCCGGCTTGATCGATCAGCCGGCGGAGTATCGCAATGGGTTAAGTCCCACGCCGAGCCTATCGGAAAAGGACATCGCTCAAGTGCGCATCTTCTACCCCCCATTGCAGGCGGCGATGCCTCAGTTACGCCGACTGGAGCCGCAACGACTAGCGCTTGAACCGGCAGATCAGGCCAACTTCGCCGTAATTCCGGAGGCATCCGGCAAATATCGGTTTCGCACCTTCGGCGACTCAGACACCGTGATGGTGTTGTTTGAGGACGATGGCGGCCAACTGCGCTACCTAACCGGCGATGACGACAGCGGCACCGACCGCAATGCGAGCTTTGAGGTACGTTTGCTCAAGGGGCGGCGCTATGTACTTCGGATTCGGCTCTACTACAACACCGCGCGTGGCGATACCTTATTGTTTTTCTGGTAGCGCATCCGCGAACATTGATATTGACCCGCCCTTCGCCGCCTTCGCTAGCATAGCGCAGGCCCCGCTCGCAGACCGCTGCGTTGCGGTGGATGGACCGATGCACGGTCGTGCGCAGATCCACGGCCAACTCCCGGCGCGCCATGCGGAGCTCTACGACTGGGCACCGGAGGGCTATTGCACGCTGGATCGCTCATGCAGCGTCATTGAGGCCAACCTCACCGCCGCAGGCATGCTCGGGGTTGAGCGCGGGCTGCGTCATGCAGCCGCGGCGGCGGATGATCGAACCCGCGAGTAACGCTGGTTGGACGGGCCGCCCGCCAATCTCACTCAGCGCTCGAGCGCTCGTTCCCGTCAGCCTTCAGCTCGGCAGCGGGCGGCCTGTCTGCGCCTTGGGTCATGCCCGGTTTGGTCGGTTTGCGCTGCCAGACCAACAGCCAGACCACCAAGCCGATAAAGGCGACGAATTCGATCAAGGCAATGGGGTTATCGCGCATCGGAGACACCACTTGGTTGTTGAGAACAGATTGGTTGTTGAGAACAGATTGGTTGTTGAGAACAGAAACAGGTGCTCGAAGCTGAAGCGGCTCACCAACCGCGTGCGCCTGTCCGGAGCGTTAGAGAAGCCCTCCCAAGCGGCAACGGCCTCCGGGTTGGAGACCGCCACCGCCTGCGCCAGGCAGCGGTGGAATGGGCGGCGTCCATGTCGCTGCGCGGAGAGTCGTCCAGATGCGTCAAGTAGGGATTCATGCCACAGCCGCCGCGGTCGGCACCGGCGAAGGAGTCGAGCTTGAGATTGCAGGGCGAACCCAGGCAGCCGTGACAGACGATGCAAGGCCGACCAGGGTTGCGTTGCGCGGCGGCGTTGCCGATTTCGAGGTAAAGGTTTGAACAAGCGCCCGGAGACCTATTTACCCAACAGAAAAGCCCAGATTCCGATCGCGTCGGTCTGGCCATAGGAATGCGGCAAGCGCACAACTCGCATCCCCCCATCAAGGTCTAGGAGAAATGATCCATGCCCTTTATCGGCATCCTGCCGGAGCGCAAACCAGCAGCGACTGCCTAGTGCGCGATGGCGAGGCCCTGTGGTTCGCGCACACCCGAGCATCTGACGCAAAGGACGCGGAGCGGCCTGTGTATTGGCACATCGGCGCCGATCTGCCGGAGCATGAAGGCTGGCTGCGGGACTGGGTCGACCGCAATCTAAAGGGCTACACAGGTCTGTGCAATATAGACTCACCCGTCGCGCGAACAGTAGCAAGCGGACGACGGACGGTTTAGACTTCCGTTCCGACCAAAGTCATCCGCCCTATGATCGTTATGGACGCCACGATCGAACAATACCAATCACCAATATCGAGGAGAGATGCGTTATGTCCGAGTCCAAGATCTACGAGGTTCCCGCCGAGATTGCCACCAAAGCACATATCGACGAGGAAACCTACCGCAGCATGTATCAGCGGTCCGTGGAAGACCCGGAAGGCTTCTGGGCCGAGTACGCCGACGAATTCGTCACCTGGTTCAAGAAATGGGACAAGGTGATGGACTACAGCTTTGACGCCGAGGACCTGCACATCCGCTGGTTCGAGGGCGGCAAGCTGAATGTCTCATACAACTGTCTGGACCGCCACCTGAACACCCGCGGCGATCAGGTCGCACTGATATGGGAAGGCGACAATCCCAACGAAGACCGCAAGATCACCTATCGCGAACTACACGCCGAAGTCTGCAAATTGGCCAACGTCATGAAGATGCGCGGCGTCCAGAAAGGCGATCGCGTCTGTATCTACATGCCGATGATTCCGGAGGCCAGTGTTGCGATGCTTGCCTGCACGCGCATCGGTGCGGTTCACTCCATCGTCTTTGGCGGCTTCTCGCCGGACTCGCTGCGAGATCGTATCAACGACTCCGAGTGCAAGCTGCTCGTCACCGCCGACGAGAGCGTGCGCGGCGGTCGTAACGTCCCGTTGAAGACAAACGCCGACAAAGCGCTGGAAGAATGCCCCAGCGTCACGACCAGCTTGGTGATCCGCCGCACCGGCGGTGACGTCGCCTGGACCCAGGGCCGCGACATCTGGTACCACGAGGCCATGGCTGACGCCTCCGCCGAGTGCGAACCGGAGCCGATGGACGCCGAGGACCCGCTGTTCATCCTCTACACCTCGGGCTCTACCGGCACCCCAAAGGGTGTGCTGCACAGCACCGGAGGCTATCTGGTGTTCGCGGCGATGACGCACAAGTACACCTTCGACTACCAGGAGGGCGAAGTCTACTGGTGCACCGCCGACGTTGGCTGGGTCACCGGCCACACCTACATCGTCTATGGACCGCTGGCCAACGGCGCCATCTCGCTGATGTTCGAGGGTATTCCGAACTACCCCGACATGTCCCGATTCTGGGAAGTGGTCGACAAACACAATGTATCGATCTTCTACACCGCACCCACCGCCATTCGCTCGCTGATGCGCGCTGGCGAGGAGCCGGTCAAGAAGACATCACGCAAGTCGCTGCGCATCCTCGGCTCGGTGGGCGAACCGATCAACCCCGAGGCCTGGGAGTGGTACTACAACGTGGTCGGCGACGGTCGCTGCCCCATCGTCGACACCTGGTGGCAGACCGAGACCGGCGGACATCTGATTACGCCGCTGCCGGGCGCGACAGCGCTGAAGCCGGGTTCGGCAACGCGGCCATTCTTCGGCGTGGTCGCCGCTCTGGTGGACGCCGCCGAGGGCACGATGCTGGAGGGCGAGGCCGAAGGTGCGCTTGTCATCACGCGACCCTGGCCGGCGCAGATGCGCACCGTCTACGGTGATCATCAACGCTTCATCGACACCTACTTTAGGCAATACCCGGGCTATTACTTCTCAGGAGACGGCGCACGCCGCGATGCCGATGGCTATTATTGGATTACGGGCCGCATCGACGACGTGCTGAATGTATCTGGCCACCGCCTGGGCACCGCGGAGATTGAATCCGCGCTGGTTTTGCACGAGGCCGTCGCGGAGGCCGCGGTGGTCGGCTATCCGCACGACATCAAGGGCCAAGGCATCTATGCCTATGTGACGCCGATGGCCGGGGTCGAGCCCACCGATGAACTGAAGCAGGAGTTGGTCAAGCTGGTACGCGCGGAGATCGGCCCGATCGCGATCGTCGACGTCATCCAGTGGGCACCGGGGCTGCCAAAGACGCGCTCCGGCAAGATCATGCGCCGCATCCTGCGCAAGATCGCGGCCAACGAGGTGGATAGCCTCGGCGACACCTCCACGCTGGCCGACCCGACCGTCGTCGACGACCTGATCGACAACCGTGCCAACGGCTAGGCATCCGCGGCGGTCCTATCGATGGGACCGCCGCTCGCCATTGCCATCAGTCTGCTTCTTCCGTTGCCGAAGGCCGGGTCGCCCTTAATAGCACTCATACCGCCGCCGTCCGTTCAACAGGCACCGCTATAAGCCCTGTTAGATGCCAGGCGCAATCTCGACCCGAGATTGACTGATCTTTCGCGAGGACAAGCGCGCCAATATACCGTGCCTGAACAACAAGGCGCGCCTTGGTCCTTTACCCAGCAAGTCTTAAACAAAGGGTTCAGGTCTTAAACAAATCGTTGCGGAACTCTCGTTGTCGCTGTCGTAACCGAGTATTCGCACGACAACGACAACGATTCCGGCTCTGCCCGGTTAGCATGAAATAAAGGCTTCATCTCGCCGGGTGGCACCGTCCTAGGAACGTCAGCGTCATCAAAGCGGTTGTGTCTATCATCCCTGTCGGCGCATCATCGTACCCGCTCCATGTTGATTCGTCTTTATTTAACTTTAGTTTAACGAGGTTTAGGTTTTGCCATCCATGCAGAGAGTCGGCGTCTACGTCGACGCCGAGAATATTCGATACAATGGCGGCTACCAGATGCGCTACGACATACTCCGTCGCTTCGCGGGCCGCGAGAATGGAATCCTCCAACGACTTAACACCTACATCGCCTTCGACGCCGAGCGGGCCAGAGACGACTTCGAATACGCAAAAAAGTCCAGAACCTACCAACAGATGGTACGGGACTTCGGCTGGAAGGTAACGACCAAGGTCGTGCGTCGCTACACGGACGAGGCCGGCAATGTCTCCACCAAGGCCAACGCCGACCTCGACATGGCCGTCGACGCCATGCTGCAGTCCGAGAAATTGGACCTGGTGATTCTAGTGACCGGTGACGGTGACTTTCTTCAAGTGGTCAACGCCTTGCAAAACCGTGGCTGCCGCGTGGAACTGATCGCTTTCAAGAACATCTCGCGGGAGCTGCAGCGAGAGGTAGACGAGTTTTGGTCGGGCTATCTGATCCCGGACCTATTGCCTATTTCCTACGAGCCCCGCAACGACTGGGGCACATCGGGATCTTGCGTGCGCGGGGTCTGCACCAAGTGGTTCCCAGACAAGGGCTATGGCTTTTTGCGTTTCGTCAACAAGGTTTCTCCAGAGATGTGGATCACCGATCCGCGGGAGCCGGATTCGCCCTACGTCAGCGTCTTTTGCCACGCCAATGAGGTTGCCGAGGAGGTGAGCGAAGATATGCTGATGAATCGCGAGACCATCCTGGAGTTCTATCTCAGCGAGAGCGAGCAAAAGGACAACGGGCTGGTTGCGAACAATGTGCGGCTCGCGTTCGGCGTCAATCGCTGACACGGATTCGCGACCCGGCACCCATTCCGGACAGGGTTCGATCGGCTACACTCTACGCAGCCGGGTGTCTTGGTCTGGAAAAGGCCCCGAACCGCGGCACAGTAGCGGTATAACTCAGGTGGAGCCCCATGGCGACCGAACAGACGCAGATTAAACCCGCCGGACTTGCGCGCCGACTGATACGGGAAAACCTGCTCACCGAGTTGCAGGCACAGAATGCACAGGTCGACGCCACGCGCAAGCGCCTATCGTTTATCCAGCATCTGGTCGACGAAAATCTGGTGGAAAGCCGCCCCATTGCGGTGGCGGCATCGCAGGAGTTTGGCGTTCCACTGCTGGACCTCGACGCCCTGGATATGACCGACCTGCCTCTTGCGACGGTCGACGAAAAGCTGATCCGCAAACACCGCGCATTGCCGATTCACCGACGCGGCAACCGCTTGTTCTTGGCCCTATCCGATCCGACGAACGACCGCGCGCTGGATGAGATCCGATTCAACACCGGCTTGGCCACCGGGGCGGTGCTGGTCGAGGAGGTCAAGCTCGCCAAGGCCATCGACCAGGCGCTTGAGGCCCAAGACACGACCATGTCGGACATCATGGACGCCGACTTGGACAACATCGCCGTCGCCAGTGATGATGACGACAAGGCGCGCGACGACTCGGACCTCAACGTCGACGACGCGCCAGTGGTGCGCTACGTCAACAAGGTTTTGGTAGATGCCATTACCGCGTCTGCCTCCGACATCCATTTCGAGCCCTACGAGAAGTACTTCCGCGTGCGCTTCCGCCAGGACGGGATGCTGCGCGAGGTAGCCAACCCGCCGCTCGGTATCTCGTCGCGGTTGGTGGCGCGGCTCAAGGTCATGTCTCGCATGAATATCGCCGAGCGGCGCGTTCCTCAGGACGGGCGTATCAAGCTCAAGTTGAGCCGCTCGCGCGACATCGATTTTCGCGTTAACACGCTGCCGACCCTCTACGGCGAAAAGGTCGTGTTGCGTATCCTCGACTCCAACGCGGCAAAGGTCGGCATCGATCAGCTTGGCATGGACTCGAAGCAAAAAGACGACTTCATGAGAGCCATCAAGAAGCCCTACGGCATGATCTTGGTCACGGGCCCAACCGGATCGGGCAAGACCGTCAGCCTGTATTCGGCGCTCAACATCTTGAACGAGCCAGACATCAACATCTCCACCGTCGAAGACCCAGTCGAGATTCAGGTACCTGGGATCAACCAGGTGAACATGAACCCGAAGGCGGGTTTGACCTTCGCCGCCGCGCTGCGCGCCTTCCTGCGTCAAGACCCAGATATCGTTATGGTCGGCGAGATCCGCGACCTGGAGACCGCAGAGATCGCGGTCAAGGCGGCGCAGACGGGCCATCTGGTGCTGTCGACGCTGCACACCAACGACGCGCCGCAGTCCCTGACCCGTCTTTCCAACATGGGCGTACCAGCGTTCAATATCGCCTCATCGGTGCTGCTGATCATGGCGCAACGCCTGGCACGTCGGCTGTGCGTGCACTGTCGCGAAGTGCATGATTTGCCGCGAGAGGCGCTGCTTGAAGAAGGCTTCGCCGAAGACGAGATCGCCGAGGGCGTTACCGTCTACAAGCCGGTTGGTTGCGAGCGCTGCGTCAACGGCTATAAGGGCCGCGTCGGCATCTTCCAGGTGATCCAGGTATCCGAGGAGATGGGGCGCATCATCATGGAAGGCGGTAACGCCATCCAACTCGCCAATCAGGCAGACAAGGAAGGCTATGCGGACCTGCGCCGGTCAGGCATAGCGAAAGTGAAGAGCGGTCTGACCAGCCTGCAAGAACTCAACCGCGTCACCAAGGACTGATCGCCATGGCAGTCAAAGCAGTCACAGCAGCCCAAAAAAAGGCCAAACCAAAGGCGCAAAAAACGCCGAAATCCTACGCATTCACCTGGGAAGGCGTCGACCGTCGCGGCACCCGTACGAAAGGCGAGCTGCGTGCGGCAAGCGTCGCGATGGTGCGCGCCGACCTGCGGCGCCAGGGTGTCAATCCGCTCAAGGTGCGCAAGAAGGCACAGCCGCTCTTTGGCAGTGGCAAGCGCAAGATCACAAGCCAGGACATCGCCGTCTTCACCCGCCAGTTGGCGACCATGATGATGGCCGGCGTACCGCTGGTGCAGTCGTTCGACATCGTCGGTCGCGGCCACGAAAACCCGTCCATGCAGGAGCTGCTGCTATCAGTTAAACAGGACATCGAGAGTGGCACCGCAATGGCCGACGCGCTGGCCAAGCACCCGGACTACTTCGACGATCTGGTCTGCAATCTGGTCGCGGCCGGTGAGTCCGCCGGTGTCCTCGACGTGCTGCTGGACAAGATCGCGATCTACAAGGAGAAGACCGAGTCCATCAAGGGCAAGATCAAAAAGGCACTGTTCTACCCGGCCGCCGTCATCATCGTCGCCATCCTGGTTACCGTGGTCATCCTGCTGTTCGTCATCCCGCAATTCAAAGCGATGTTTTCCAGCTTTGGCGCCGATCTACCGGCCTTCACCTTGCTCGTCATTGCCATGTCAGACTTCATGCAAGAGTGGTGGTGGGCGCTTGCCCTTGGGATCGGCGCCACGGTATACGGCATTGGCAAACTGCATCAGAAGTCGCGAAAATTCCGGCAATTGATCGACCGTGTCTCGCTGAAGCTGCCGATCATCGGCAACATCCTGGCCAAGGCCGCCGTCGCGCGCTTTGCCCGCACACTGTCCACCATGTTCGCCGCCGGCGTACCGTTAGTGGAAGCGCTTGACTCCGTGGCCGGCGCCACTGGCAACATCGTCTATACCGATGCCGTGCGCAAGATGCGCGAAGATGTCGCCACCGGCCAGAGTATGCAACTGGCCATGCGCCAACTGTCGCTGTTTCCACACATGGTCATCCAGATGACCGCCATCGGAGAAGAATCCGGCGCGCTCGACGAGATGTTGGCTAAAGTTGCTGATTTTTTCGAGGAAGAAGTCGACAACGCCGTGGACGCATTGAGCAGCCTGCTGGAACCCCTGATCATGGTGGTCATCGGCGGCCTCGTCGGTGGTCTGGTGGTTGCGATGTATCTGCCCATCTTCAAACTGGCGGCCGTGGTCTGATTCTTCGCTCGCTATCCGCCCATTGCCGAGACCGGCATCGATTGAGGAGACAACCATGGATTACGGCGAGGCCCTGGGCCAAATGCCAGTGCTGCTCTATCTTGGAACCGCGGCGCTGGGATTGGTGATCGGCAGCTTTTTGAACGTGGTCATCCTGCGCCTGCCGCGCATCATGGAACGGGAATGGCGGCAGGAATGCGCTGCTCTGATGGGCAATGAAAATGTTGAGCATTCAGATGACTCCAAGGACTCCAAGGGCATAGAAGCCGCCAGCATCAACGACATGCCTACCATGACGTTATCTCGACCTGGCTCCAGTTGCCCGGATTGCGGGCACCGTATCAGGCCCTGGGAGAACGTCCCGGTCGCGAGTTTTCTATTTCTGCGTGGACGCTGTAGCAACTGCGGCGCACGCATCTCCTGGCGCTACCCGCTGATCGAGACCCTCACCGCAATACTCTCGCTGATGGTTGTCTGGCAGTTCGGACCAACACTGCCAGGCGCCTTCGCGCTGCTGCTGACCTGGGGGCTGATCGCGTTGGCGATGATCGACGCGGATACCCAGTTACTGCCAGACAGCATCACGCTGCCGCTGCTCTGGCTCGGTCTGCTGCTCAGCATCTGGGCGGTATTCGTCGACAGCCACACCGCGATCATCGGCGCCGTCGCCGGTTACATGACGCTGTGGTTGGTATTCCACCTGTTCCGACTGCTGACCGGCAAGGAGGGCATGGGCCGCGGCGACTTCAAGCTGCTCGCGCTGTTCGGTGCCTGGCTCGGCTGGCAATCCTTGCCACAGATCCTGCTGTTGTCGACGATCCCGGGCGCGCTGTTCGGCATCGCGCTGATCGCAAGCGGCCGCACTGAGCGTCGCGCACCGATCGCCTTTGGCCCCTTCCTCGCCATCGCCGGCTGGATCAGCCTGGTCTGGGGCGATGCCATCACACAAGCCTACCTGCGCTGGAGCGGCATCGCTTGAGTCGGCTCACCATCGCGCTTACCGGCGGCATCGGCAGCGGCAAGAGCACCGTCTCGGCATTGTTCGCCCAACGCGGCGTCGCCATCATCGACGCCGACGAGGTCTCCCATGCGCTAACCGCTCCCGGGGGTGCCGCCCTCTCGGACATCGCTGCCGCCTTTGGTGAGCACTTGATCGACAGCGACGATCGACTGGACCGCGCCAAGCTGCGCGGCCTTGTCTTTGCTGATCCCAAGGCACGGCAGCGCCTCGAACACATCCTACACCCGCGCATCCGCGCCGAGATGCAGCAGCAATTGTCCCAGGCCACTAGTGCATACGCCATCCTCGCCATCCCGCTACTGTTCGAGACCGGTCAGCACCAACGCGCCGACCGCGTGCTGGTCATCGACCTCCCCGAGGCGCTGCAGCTCGAACGTGTTCAGGCCCGCAGTGGGCTGGACGAGGCGCAGGTGCGTCGCATGATAGCCAGCCAAATCGAGCGTAACGAACGCCTTGCTGGCGCCGACGACATCATCGACAACAGTGGCCCCGCTGAAGCGTTGGAGCCCCAGGTAACAAGGCTGCACCAGCAGTATCTGCGACTCGCTTCCCAACACCAAAGCGCCAGGTCCGAAGGCCACGATTAGGCTGCTTGATGGCGCCAAATGCTCCGAATCGACAGCAGACGAGCCGCCGCGAACCGCTAAAATGGCGCGATGGACGATGATCGCGGCAAGTGGCTTCGGCTGACGCTGCTGGGCTTGCTCAGCGGCTTGCTCGCTGGCGCGACCGTGCTCGCCTTTCGCGGAGCAATCGACTGGGGTCAGCACTTCCTACTGCCACCGGGTGACAGCGGTAACTACGAGGCACTGCCACCCTGGTTGCGTATTCTGCTTCCGGTCAGCCTCGGCCTGCTGCTTGGGCTCGCGTTCGACTGGATGCCGAGGTCGCTGCGCGAGGTCGGCGTCACGCATGTGCTGAAACGCCTACAGGCGCCGGGTCAAGAGCGGTTGCCGCCGGCCAACATGCTGACGCAATTCTTCGGTGCCGTCGTCGCCATCGTCAGCGGCCATTCGGTCGACCGGGAAGGCCCGGCCGTGCATATCGGCGCGGCCAGCGCCAGCTTCCTCGGCCAACGGCTGCATCTGACCGCCGAAGAAGACATTACCCTGGCGGCCTGCGGCGCCGCGGCGGCCATCGCGGCGGCCTTCGACACGCCACTGGCAGGCGTGATATTCGCCATTGAGGTGCTGCGCATCCGCTACCAGGTGAGCCGATACCTGCCGGTAATCGTCGCCGCCGTGGTCGGCGCCATGGTGAGCAGATCCTTACCCCTACCCGATCCCGGATTCATCGTCTCACCGGAACATCTCGGCTCGGATTGGGAATACACAACGCTGATCTCCCTTGGCTGCGTGACCGGTTTGTTAGCGGTGGCCTTCATCGGCGTGACCGGAACTGTCGCCGCACGCACCAGCGCTTGGCGATGTGCGCTGAGCTTCCCAATCGCGGGACTGATCACAGGTCTGCTCGCATTGTGGCGACCGGAGGTCATGGGCACCAGTTACGACACCCTGGATCGGCTCTTGCAAGGTCAAGGAGACCTGCTGTTCGTTACCGCGCTGATGTTGACTAAGCTCATCGCAACCGGATGCGCGGTTGGGCTGCGCGTCCCCGGCGGTCTCATCGGCCCATCCTTATTCATCGGCGGCGCGGCCGGCTCCGCCGTCGGGCTCGCGGTGGCGCAACTGACCCATGCCGACATCGCCTCTCCCGGCTTCTACGCCACCATCGGCATGGTCGCGATGATGGGCGCGACACTGCGTGCACCGCTGGCCGCCTTAACCGCGCTGCTAGAACTCACAGCCAATCCCAACATTATCCTACCCGGCATGGTCGCCGTTGCCAGTGCCAAGCTAATGACGCGATTGCTGCGCGGTCAGAAGTCGATCTTCGACGTGTTGTTGGATGTACAGGCCAGCGCGGGCCGAGCGCAAAGGAAAAAGAAAATGACATCCAGCACTTGAAATTTTCTGCACGATAAGGCAAGGTTTGTACACGGCTCCGCCGCTGTGTGCCGTCGGGGTCGTATCCTTCGAAACACCTAAGGAGGTCAGTTGCAATGAAGAAACAGCCTGTCATTCGGAAATCCGCCGTTGCACTCATCGCCGCAACCGCACTCATGGCGATGCAGGGCCCGGCATCCGCGGCCGATTGCAAGGGTATGGAAAAGAGCAAGTGTGAGAGCAATGGCAGTTGCACTTGGGTAGACAGTTACAAGCGTAAGGACGGCGCAACAGTCAACGGCTATTGCCGTAGCAAGGGCGGCAAGAAGTCCAGCAGCTAGTCCGAAAACTGATCGAGCAAGCCGGGCGACGCGAAACCTCAGTCGGGTCGTCCGGCAGGGCTTGACCCGGCATGAAGATCGGGTTCTCCAAGCACTTTACGCCCCTAGCCCCCGGCCCCCGACCTCGGCCCTCGGTCCTCGGCCCTTCCTAATTATTGAAAATCCCGCGCGCTCACCAACAGCCCGCCAAGCAACTCAGAATAGTCGATCAAAGCCTTCGCGACCAGATGCGTGACACCACTTACGCGCTGGATCTCACCGCTGACGCCCAGCAGACGGGCGCCAAGCAGCGCCGCTCGGCGACGTTCGGCAAGCCGCTTCCAAACGACCAGATTCACATGGCCGGTTTCGTCTTCCAGCGTTACGAAGGTAACCTTGTTAGCGGACGCCGGTCGCTGTCGGTTGATCACCAATCCGGCGACACGCACCCGTGCACCGGGCGCCGCCTGCTGCACTTCACTCGCGCTCACGAGCTTGAGTGCCGTCAGGCGTGGCCGCAACAGCGCCAGCGGGTGGCGGCGCAAGCTGAGGCCCAGGCTAGCATAGTCGGCGACGACCTCCTCGCCCTCGGTGGGCTGGGGCAACAGCGGCAGCGCCGACTCGCTGACCGCGGGGGCCAGCGGCAGCGGCTCCTGTCGAAGCGCCACCTGCCAACCCGCAAAATGGCGATTGCCGACCAGACCGGCCAGCGCATCGGCGCCGGCCAGGGCCTTGAGATCGCGCTGGCCCAGCCGGGCGCGATTGCGCAGGTCGTCGACCGATTGCCAAGGCCCGGCTGCTCGTGCCTCCTCAAGCCGCTCCGCACCTGCCGCCGACAACCCCTTGACCAACCGCAGTCCTAGTCTCAGTGCCGGGTCCAGACCCGGACCAAGCGCCGGATACCCAGCATGGCCCCCAGTCTGGTCCCCAGTCTGGTCCCCAGCCTGATCCGGTGCTGTAACAGCAGAGCCTGAAGGCTCCAGCGTGCAATCCCAAAGGCTGTTGCAGACGTCTACCGCGCGCACCTCGATGCCCTGACGGCGCGCCTCGCGAAGCAACTGCGCCGGGGCGTAGAAACCCATCGGCTGGCTGTTGATCAGCGCGGCGAAGAAGGCCGCCGGCTCATGGTGCTTGAGCCAGGCGGAGACGTAGACCAGCAAGGCAAAGCTGGCGGCATGCGACTCGGGGAAGCCGTACTCGCCAAAGCCGAGGATCTGGCTGTAGATCTGCTCTGCGAACGCGCGCGTATAGCCGCGGGCGAGCATGCCACCGACGAGCCGACCGTGAATCGCCTCCAGCCCGCCACGTCGACGCCAAGCGGCCATGGAGCGGCGGACTTGATCGGCCTCGCCGGGGTCGAACCCGGCGGCGACGGTGGCGACCTTGATCACCTGCTCCTGGAAGATGGGCACGCCCAGCGTGCGGCCGAGCACCGCCTCCACCTCCAGCGATGGATAGGACACCGGCTCCAAGCCCTGCCGACGGCGCAGATAAGGGTGCACCATGTCGCCCTGGATCGGCCCCGGACGGACGATGGACACCTCAATGACCAGGTCGTAGAAGCAGGCGGGCTTAAGCCTGGGCAGCATCGCCATCTGCGCACGGGATTCAATCTGGAACACACCGGTGGTCTCGCCGCGCTGGATCATGCGGTAGACAGCCGGGTCTTCGGCGGGGATATCGGCAATGCCCAGGGGCTTACCGCGATGGCTCCCCCGAAAGGCATTGATCAGGTCCAGCGCGCGGCGGATCGCGCTCAGCATGCCGAGCGCCAGGCAATCCACCTTGAGCAGACCCAGCGCATTGAGGTCGTCCTTGTCCCATTGGATAACGCTGCGCCCATCCATGGCGGCGTTCTCGATGGGGACTAAACGCGAGAGCTTGTCGCGAGAGATCACGAAGCCGCCAACGTGCTGCGACAGATGGCGCGGAAAGCCAATCAGCTCACGCACCAGGCGCATCAGACGCAGGATCTGCGGATTGAACGGGTCCAGGCCGACCTCGCGCAGCCGCTCCGGCGGCACCGACTGACCGTCCCACCAGTTGATATTGCGCGCTAGGCGGTCGATCTGATCCGGCGGCATGCCCAGCGCCTTGCCGACATCGCGCACCGCGCTCTTGGGCCGATAGCTGATCAGGGTCGCGGCCAGCGCGGCGCGGTCGCGACCATACTTGGCGTAGATGTACTGGATCACCTCCTCGCGACGCTGGTGCTCGAAGTCGACGTCGATGTCCGGCGGCTCGCCGCGTTCACGGGAGATGAAACGCTCGAACAACATCGACATCCGCGACGGGTCCACCTCGGTGATGCCCAAGCAGTAACAGACCGCGGAGTTGGCCGCGGAGCCACGCCCCTGGCACAGAATGCCCCGTCCGCGGGCGAAGCGGACGATGTCGAACACAGTGAGAAAGAACGGCGCATAGCCGAGCTCGGCGATCAGCGCCAGTTCGTGCGCCAACAGCCGCTCAACCCGATCCAGCACGCCGTCCGGGAAGCGTTCGCGGGCCCCGTCCCAGGTGAGTCGACTCAGATAAGCATCCGGAGCCTCACCGTCCGGGGACAGTTCCTCCGGGTACTCGTAGCGCAACTGGCCAAGATCGAAGCGACAGCGCGCAGCAATGCCTAGGGTCTCCTCCAGCAGGTCGCGTGGATAGAAGCGACCCAGCACCTCACGCGGGCGCAGATATTGTTCACGATTCTGCCGACGAGCGGCGCCAGCGGCAACGCCGACGCCGAGCGCGATGGCCGTCATCACATCCAGCAGCGCACGACGACCGGGGACATGCATGTGGACCCCGCCGACGGCGGCAAGCGGCAGCCCAGCACGCGCGCCGAGCGACCGCAGCCGCTTCAACTTGGCGGCATCGTCTCCGCGGCGATGCAGCACAACGCCGATCCAGCAACGCCCGGGAAAGCGCGCGCGCAGCCAGCGACCCCGAGCGTCTTCATTGATTTCGGCCCTATTGCGTCCATCGGCGCGTCCATCCGCGTCTTCCGGCAACCACAGCACCAAGCAACCGGGAAGACCGGCATTTAGGTCAGCCATCTCAAGGTGATAGCCGCCCTTGCGCGCACGTCGGCGCGCGGTCGAGATCAATTGCGACAGATTTTGATAGCCGGCCAGATCGCTCGCCAACGCGATCAGCCTCGGCCCGTCCTCGAACCGCAGTTCGCTACCGATCAGCAACTGCAGGCCGAGCGCGCATGCCTCCTCGTGCGCCCTGACCACACCGGCCAGGGAGCAATCGTCGGTGATGGCCAGGGCCCTATAACCCAGGCGCACGGCGGTTTGCACCAACTCGTGAGGATGGGAGGCCGCGCGCAAAAAGGTGAAACAGCTACGGCAGTAGAGTTCGGCGTAGTCGATCTTTGTGGACTTGCTCAAACATGGCAACCGGAATGACTGTTAATATATACAGTATAACCGGAAAGTTGCTCATTGCCAGCGGGGCAATGCCTCGGCCCGCCAAGGTCAGGGCACGGCATTGCTTGATCTGTGCGTGAGTTCAAGTGGCCAAGCGCCGAGGGCCGAGAATCGCGCCACGGGGCGATCGCGCGGTCTTAGCTCTTGGCCCTCGGCTCTTGGCTCTTAGCCCTCGGCCCTTGGCCCGTGGCCCTTGACCCTTCCGCCAACAATATCGAATGGCGGCATCAGCGTTCGCCAGCCTCACCGGCGGCCAGTCCGCCGATGCGCAGCAACTGCTGCACGATCTGCCCAGTATCGTCTGGCTGGTCCAGCTGTTCGGCCGGGGTCCAAGAATAGTCGGCCTCCAGCCGGAACGAGCCCGCGAACTCATCCGGCGGGCGACCGCCCCAGTCCTGCGGCGACAGCATCGAGAAATAGGTGCTGCCATCGGCCTTGTGATAGAGGTGGTAGAGCCGGCCAGGAACGCGCTTGAAGGCACACTGGGCACGAGTCAGAGACTGCTCGTCGCGGGCCTCGTCCAACACCTTGCGCGCCTCGGCCTGTAAGGATTTAATCTGGTCGGCAATGACGCGGAGCTTGGCCGAGGTACGGGCATTGAGCATGGCCTCCGCACGCGCGACCTCTTCGGCCAGTTGCGGGGCATGAAAGGCCGGCGCGAGGCGGCTGGCCGGATACGGCGAGCTGCGCGCATCGCCTTGATGCAGAATTGCCTTGTTGTCATTGCTCATCAGTGCGTCCCCAAAACGCTAAACAGTAAAAACGACCTCAATAGACCTAACCCGGCAGAGCCGGAAGCCTGGTCGTTGTCGATATGGTTGCCGTTGTCGTATGGATATTCGATTGCGACAGCGACAACAAGCATTCTTCGACGCTTCGTCCAAAACCTGCTGGTTAACCAATTCAGTGCCCAGAGCGCCAAACAATGGGGGCTTTGGAACTCGGCCCTCCCCTACTGCTGTATCGTCCGACCACCATCAACATTGATGATTTGCCCGGTAATATAGCCGGCGTCGCGTACTAGAAACAGCAGGGTTCGAGCGATGTCGTCCGGGCTCCCCGGCCGTTGCAACGCCGTCCGCGACAGGATCTCGCGCTTGGCGTCGCCGGACAGCCCCTGCTCGGGCCAGAGGATGGCGCCGGGGGCGATGCCGTTGACACGGACATCCGGCCCCAGCTCCCGCGCCAGGGTCTTGACCATCATCGCATTGCCGGCCTTGGCGATAGAGTAGACGGGATGACCCTCCAGCGGGCGCTCGGCGTGTATGTCCACCAGATTGACGACGCAGCCGCAACCGGCGCGCAGCAGCGGTGCCGCGCTTTGAGCCAGAAAGAACGGTGCCTTGAGGTTCGATCCGATCAGCTCGTTCCACTGCGCCTCCGTCGCCTGCTCAAGCGGCGTCGGATAGAAACTCGACGCATTGTTGACCAAGATGTCGAGCCGGCCGCGAAATGCCTGCACGGCCTCAATCAGCAGCCTCGGCGCGGCGGGGTCTTGTAGTTCCGCCTGCACCAGCCGGGTCGAGCCGGCGCGCTCGGCATTGAGTTCGTCCGCCAGCGCCTGTGCGGCCTCGACGGAACTGCGATAGTGCAAGACCAGATTAACGCCTTCGGCGTGCAACAGCCGTGCGATCCGCGCGCCGATGCGTTGCGCACCTCCGGTGATCAGCGCCACCTGGTCGCCAAGGCTGATGGAGGTCGGTTGCGCTTGAGGCGAATCGGATGCGTTTTGAATCAAGTCTCGCTACCCCTGTTGTAGACTGCGGACCCGCTGACACCAGGGGCCTTGTTGAGGAATGCCGACAATGACGACCACCGAGGACCAAGCCGCGCAGCCCGACCAGGCTAGAGCGCAGGCCCACCGATTGACCGCACTCATCCGCCGAGAGATCGCGGCGGCCAACGGCGCATTGCCCTTCGACCGCTTCATGGAGCTAGCGCTCTATGCGCCGGGGCTGGGCTATTACGTCGCTGGCGCAACAAAGCTGGGGGCGACCGGTGATTTTGTCACGGCCCCGGAGGTCTCACCACTGTTTGGCCGCTGTGTCGCCGAACAATGCCGAGAGGCCCTGACGACCATGGGAGGCGGCGCCGTATTGGAGTTCGGCGCCGGCTCCGGTGCGCTGGCCGCGGAGCTCTTGTCGGCGCTGGCCGCCGCCGATAGCCTGCCCGAGCGCTACCTGATCCTAGAGCTGAGCCCGGACCTGGCCGCGCGCCAGCGCGCGCTGCTCGCCGAGCGCGTTCCGGACCTCTGCGACCGAGTGCACTGGGTCGACGCCTTACCCGAACAACTGCGCGGCGTTGTACTGGCCAACGAGGTCTTGGATGCAATGCCGGTGCACCGGTTTTGCCTCGGTGATGATGGCGACGTACAAGAACTCTTTGTCGAGGCCTTGGGCGACGGCATTGCGATCCGCTCCGGCCCGCCGTTATCGCCAGGACTGCTTGATGCCGTCGCACTGATCCAGGCGCAGGCTCAGGCCCAAGAGCGCGCGCTTGCACCCGGCTTCTGCTCGGAGGTCAATCTGCGGCTTCGGCCTTGGGTGCAGGCGGTCGCCGACGGCCTCGCGGCCGGCATGCTGCTGCTGATCGACTACGGCTATCCGCGCACCGAGTATTACCTGCCCGAGCGCCGTGACGGCACACTGATGTGCCACTTCCGCCATCAGGCGCATGCCAACCCCTGCGCAAACCTCGGCCTACAGGACATCACCGCCCATGTCGACTTCAGCGCGCTGGCACAGGCCGGCACCGACGCCGGGCTGACGCTGGCCGGCTATACCACCCAGGCCAATTTCCTTCTCGGCTGCGGCCTAGACCGGCTCATGGCCCAGTTCGCCGACGACCCCGCCGCCATGCTCGACCTCGCGGCAGGCGTCAAACAATTGCTGCTTCCAAGTGCCATGGGCGAGCGCTTCCAAGCCCTCGCCCTGACCAAGCAGCTGCCGGCACCCGCCAACGGCTGGTGCGGATTTGGGCTTCGCGACCTCAGCGCCCGGCTCTAAGCTTGCAAAGCAGCGAGCAACGATATCAACAACAACCGACTACAGAGCGCAACAGGTTAGGCCTCCAGATGTCGGCCCAGCCTACGGCGGGTGCTCTCATACGCTCCAACGCCCGCCCGACAGGGGCTCGATTCCGGCAGGGCACACGAAGACTCGCCCCGGCGGAAGGCCGCGAAAGTGCGGTATCCTTTCCCCTATACCGCCCCCCGTCATCCGTGCGTGCGCTCTCTTAGACCCTGTTCTTCGCGACCCCGCTTTTCGCGCTTTTCCTGTTTTGGCCGGTTGAATCACCCCGTGCCTGATTCAGCTCGCTGCCAACTCGTCCATCAATTCCGGGTGACGGGCGATAATGCGCAGCAGACAGAGCACCCCCCGGGAGGCGCGAAGCGGCCTTGCTCCCAGTCACGCAAGGTCGCTACTGGAGTGGCAATATGCAGGGCGAAGTCTTTTTGGGACAGGCCAGTCTTGGCCCTTGCGGTCCGCACCAAAATTTGCTCGGCGGTGGTGACCCGACCGACCCCGTCTTCGACTTCCGCAAGCGCTTGGCGAAGGTCTGGCAGCGGCTCGCCCGCATCGTCCTCAATGGCCTTGGCCACGTTTTCAATGTTCACTGCGACTCCCCCGTTCGATGTCGCCGGCTGTGACGTTGCCGCGGTTCGCCTTGGCATACAGCATCGCTAGCATCACCGCGCCTTGCTCAGTCAGGTTGAAGTAGATCACAGGCACCCCGCCGCTCTTGCCGTATCCGGCCCGGCTCCAGCGCACCTTGCGTGCTCCGTTAGCGCCGGGGATCACCGCGCCCGCCAGGGGATTAGCCGCGATCCAGTCGATGAACTCGGTGCGCTGCGCCTCCGTCCAGACCTTCTCAGCCTGTCGTTGGAAGGTTGGCGTTTCGATCACTGTGCGCATCGCTTGATGCTACGGGCCACCCGGAGCCCGGTCAAGCCGAGTCCCATCACATCTTGTCAAACTTCTTGACAACGGGAATTACGGGAATTACGGGAATTACGGGAATTACGGGAATTACGGTGACACCTTACCATTTACACCAATTCCAGCTGGTCTGGGTCGTCCTTACTGGAAGGGCGCCGACCAGGTTTGCCAGGACGAAGCGTTCGGCCAAGCCGTTTCTCAAGCTCGGCTAGCGCGTGCTCGCCCATCAAGGGC
>JGI12109J20283_10162910_pt1 | contig 29340 bp, 32 predicted proteins | sample ElkSlonscriptome_12_FD_20283 | JGI IMG/M metagenome (IMG submission 20283)
ACAGCCCCGAATTCGCAGGGCGCATCCATCCCGATTCGACTGACATCGTAAACGGCCGCGGTATCGATCCGGACAATGATCACGGCACCAATGTCGCCCTAGTTGCAGCGGCGGCGCGCAATGATGATGGCATTGTCGGCACGGCCTTTGGTGCGCAAGTCCTGGCGATCCGCGCAGATATGCCGGGCACATGCGGGATGGATACCCCGCAGGATGCCTCGCTTGGTTGCCTGTTTGCAGACCGAGATATTGCGCGCGGGATTGATCTTGCCATCACTACAGGTGCCCGGGTGATCAATCTTAGCCTTGGCGGCGGGCGGGCAGACCAGACGTTGGCCGATGCTCTCGCCCGCGCGTCCGATGCCGGCCTTGTGGTGGTGATTTCTGCAGGAAACGGGGGCGATGCCACAGGCCCGGACGCTGTGCCCGATCAGCCCGATCTTTTCGCGCAGGATGCGGTCAATGCGGGCAATGGCAATGTCATTATCGTCGGATCGGTCGATAACGATGGCAACTTCTCCGACTTCAGCAATCGCGCTGGCGATTTTGCCGGCTCTTTCCTCTCCGCACGCGGGGAGCGGATTTGCTGCGTTTACGAGAATGGCCAGGTGTTCATCGAGAATGTCGGCGGGCAGGATTTCAAGACGCTTTTCTCCGGCACCAGCTTTGCAGCCCCGCAAGTCGCAGGCGCAGTGGCTTTGCTGGGGGAGGCCTTTCCCAATCTCACCGCGACCGAAATTGTCGACATTCTTTTGAACAGTGCGCGCGAGGCCGGGGCAACGGGCGATGATGCTGTCTTTGGTGCCGGCATCCTCGATATCGCCGCTGCCTTTGCGCCGGCCGGGGGAACAACGCTGGCTGGCACTGATCTGGCGCTCGGTTTCGCAGGCGATTTTGCGCTCGGTTCAGCTGCCATGGGCGATGCCTTGAATGGCGCGGCTCTGCGCACTGTGGTGCTCGATCGCTACGATCGCGCGTATTCAGTCGGTCTAGGAGCGACACGCACACAAAACGCAGCGCAGGTCCAGCGCCTGCGCGCAGCGGTGGAGCGCGGAGTGATTACGCGCAGCGCCGCGCGCGCCGGTTACACAGCCTCGGTGACAGTTGGCGAAGGGGATCGGGCTGCCGGTCTCAATTGGGACCATGCTCTTCAACTCTCGCCTGATGAGGGGCAGGGCGCGCGCGTGCTTGCAGCGCGCATCGCTGCGCAGATCGCGCCCGATACCCAAATTGGTTTCGCGCTGATGCAAGGGGGCAAGGGATTGGTTAGCCAGTTGCAGGGCGGCTCGGTAGGGGCGTTCAGCATCGCTGCGCGCGCCGGCGCCGATTCAGGCTTTACCGATAGCAGCGAAGCCGCCTTCGCCTTGCGCCAGCAAGTGGGCGCCGTTGGCATCACCATCTCGGCGCAGCGCGGACGGGCTTGGTTGGCGGGCAATCGCCGGGAAGACAGCGCCATGCTCACCCGCAATGAACAGCGCCCCACCACAACACTAAGCCTCGCGGCAGACCGGCGCTTCGGGGCGCTGGAGACCAATGCCACGATCACCTGGCTGAGCGAGCGTGACACGCTGCTTGGCGGCCATTTCAGCCCGGCTCTGGGCTTTTCCGGCAGCGAGACGGTGTTTTTCGATTTCGAGGCAGCGCGTCAGCTTGGTCGCTGGCGCATCGCAGGTGCGCTGCGCTATGGCATAACAAGCCCGCGCACTTCGGCGCAGATCGCCTCCTCCTCGCGCCTTGAAAGCGGGGCGTGGTCTTTCGATTTTTCGCGCAATCGTGTGCTGGGCCGCACGGATATTCTCGGCTTGCGCATCAGCCAGCCTTTGCGGGTGAACGCGGGAAGCATCGAGTTCGATCTACCAGTCGCGTTCGACTATGCAAGCGAAACACCCGTGCTTGGCCGTCAAAGCCTGGCGCTAAGTCCGAGCGGGCGTGAGATCATGAGCGAGCTTGCCTGGGGCATGCCGACAGGGGCGGGTTATCTGCGCGCCAGCGCCTTCCATCGCCAACAGCCCGGCCACTTTGCCGCCGCGCCCGATGATATTGGCGGGCTCGTAAGCTTCAACGCCAGCTTTTGAGCAAGCTGGCGCGAACACCGCGCTTACTCGTCCATTCCCGCAGCCAGCGCGAATTCGTAAGCGCGCGCGATCAGCGGGGCCACCCGTTCGCTCATCGCCTGCGCGTGCGCGGAGGAGGCTGTGCCATCGATCACGCGTTTCTTGATGCCCTGCATGATGCCCGCAAGGCGGAAAAGGTTATAGGCGAAATACCAGTCCATCGGGGGCACCGGATAGCCCGTGCGCGAAACATAGCGTTTCACCGCTTCTTCCACGCTCGGAATGCCAAGTTCGCCAAGGTCCAACCCCAAAAGCCCGGCGCGCCCATCGGCGGGCTGGAACCAGTTGAGCATCAGGTAGCTGAAATCGGCGATCGGATCGCCCAGCGTCGAAAGCTCCCAGTCAAGCACCGCGATGATGCGCGGTTCGCTGGCATGGAAGATCACGTTGTCGAGCCGGTAGTCACCATGCACCACGCTGCTTTCATGTTGCGGCGGGATAGTCTGAGGGAGCCATTCGATAAGCCGCTCCATTTGCGGGATGTGCTCGGTTTCAGACAGCTTGTACTGCTTTGACCAGCGCGCGATCTGGCGGGCGCAATAATCTGTAGGTTTGCCAAAGTCACCCAGCCCAATCTTGCTCGGGGTGTTCAGGTGCAAGTCTGCCATTGTATCGATAAGCGCATTGTAGAGCTGGCGGCGCTCAGCTGCATCAACGCCGGGCAGCGCGCCATTCCACAAGCTGCGACCATCCGCCATGCTCATCACGAAAAACTTTGACCCGATGACGCTTGCATCTTCGCACAGGCCATAAGTCTTTGGCACCGGAAAGCCGGTTGGATAGAGGCCCGTCATCGCTGCATATTCGCGGTCTACCGCGTGTGCGCTGGGCAGCAATTTGCCAAAGGGCTGGCGGCGCAACACGTAATTGGCACCTGGCGTTTCGATTTTGTAGGTCGGGTTGGATTGCCCGCCCTTGAACTTGGTGTAGCTGATGGGCCCTGCAAACCCTTCGACATTGTCGGTGAACCACGCGGCCAGCGCATCAAGATCCAGCTTGTCGCGCTCTTCCACCTCGACGGTGCCGACCATTTCCTTGTCGAAGTCGATCTCGCTCATTGTGCCCTGTTTCCCTCATTCGCGCTCGCTCCTCGAACGCTGATCCCGTACTTTTCAAAGACTTCGTAAATTTCTCGAAGCGCACGCATTCAAGCGGCAAACATCAAACACCTTCCATCACTCCGCGATAGTCTGAAAGATGAGCGCGCAGATGCCGCTCAAAAAGGTGCAACGGAGCGATTGCCAAAAAGGTGGGTGCGGGAGTTCGAATGCATGAACTCCCGCGCTTGGTCCGCTTAGCGCGCGACCCCCATATCGCCCGAACTCATGCTGCTATCATTCGCCGGCGCACCGATCCCGCCGCGCAGCGCGTTGGCTGTCGGCCCTTCTTCGGGTGCGTGCTTGGAAATTTCCATGCGAGCGATAGAGCGTGCGTGCACTTCGTCCGGGCCATCGGCCAGACGCAGCGTGCGCTGATGTGCGTATGCGTTGGCAAGGCCATAATCGTCCGACACACCGCCACCGCCATGGGCCTGGATCGCATCATCAATGATCTTAAGCGCCATGTTGGGCGCCTGCACCTTGATCATGGCGATTTCCTGCTTGGCCGCCTTGTTGCCGACCTTGTCCATCATGTCAGCCGCTTTGAGGCAAAGAAGACGGGTCATGTCGATATCGATGCGGGCACGCGCGATGCGCTCTTCCCACACGGAATGTTTGTAGATCGGCTTGCCGAACGCCTCGCGCTCCTGCAGCCGCTTGCACATCTTGGACAGCGCTTCTTCGGCAACGCCGATCGTGCGCATGCAGTGGTGGATCCGGCCCGGTCCAAGCCGCCCCTGCGCAATCTCGAAGCCGCGCCCTTCGCCCAGCAACATGTTTGAGACAGGCACGCGCACGTCCTTCATCTCAACTTCCATGTGGCCGTGAGGCGCATCGTCATACCCGAATACGGGCAGGTGACGGATAACGTTCACTCCAGGCGTGTCGATCGGCATCAACACCATCGATTGCTGCGCGTGGCGCTTGGCTTCGAAATCGGTTTTGCCCATCACGATCGCGACCTTGCAGCGCGGATCCCCAAGACCCGAAGACCACCATTTGCGCCCGTTGATGACATATTCATCGCCATCACGCTCAATTTTGGTTTCGATATTCGTCGCATCGGAGGACGCGGTGTAAGGCTCTGTCATCAGGAAGGCCGAGCGGATTTCGCCGTTCATCAACGGGGTGAGCCATTGCTCCTTCTGTTCGCGCGTGCCGTAGCGGTGGAACACTTCCATATTGCCGGTATCAGGCGCGGAACAGTTGAACACTTCCGAAGCCCAGCCAATCCGGCCCATTTCTTCTGCGCACAAAGCGTATTCCAGGTTGGTGAGGCCCGGCCCTTCGAATTCGAACGTGTCATCCACGTGGTGATGGCTTTCATTGCGCGGCGGCATGAAGAGGTTCCAGATGCCAGCGTCTTTCGCCAGCTTCTTCTTGTCTTCGATGATCTGGATGACTTTCCAGCGATCGCCCTCGGCATCCTGCTGCTTGTAGACGTCCATATTGGGCCGCACGTGCTGCTCGATAAAATCGCGCACGCGGCCTGCCCAGTAAGCTTGGCGTTCTGTGGGTTGAAAATCCATGTCGGGGTCCTCTCTCGTCCGTATTGAATTGGTACCTTTTGCGTTCTGCCAGAGCACGCGGGCCACGCCAACCGCTGATTTTGCATCACGGCGTGAAGCGCGTGCGTTCTTGTGTGCGTGCGATGGCTCTCCTGAGTGTGATTGCTTTCTAGGGTGTGATGGCGTGCCCGTCAGGATCGGCGCGCACCACATCGTCGATCGGGTCTGGCTGTGCATCCTCTCGCGTTCTCTTGGCGGCAATACGGGTTTCGTGCTGTTCGCGGGTGATAGGAAAGCGGGCGAGCCAGAAGGCAGCGATGCAGGCAAGGGCGGACCCTGCAACCAGATAGACCAGTGCCAATTGTGTAACCGCTGCCTCGCTCACCTGATCTTGCGGGGTGCCTTGCTCAATCCCGAGCGATTGGACAATCAGGCTGGTGACCAGAATGCCGCCTGCGGTTGCGCATTTTTGCACCAGCCAATTGCCGGAATAAAACGTGCCCTCAGCGCGCTTGCCGGTGCGCTCTTCAAACGCTTCGACGATCTCGGCTACCATCGAGGTGGCCGAGATAATCGCAACGACCGAGGCCGAATTGGCAATTACCAGCAGAGCCAGCATCGAATAGGTGGAAAGCGCTGTGCCGGTCTGCGGCCATGCTCCGGCAAGGAACAGCACGTAGGGAATAAAATAGAAAACCATCGAAACAAGCGCGCCGCCCGCGGCCGAATGCGGCTTGCCGAAGCGTTTGTGCAGCGGGCCGACAATGGCGAACATCACAAAGACAGATAGCGCCAGAACGCCGGGATAAAGCTGGAAGGCGAGATCATCGAACTTCCACACGTAATTGTTTACATATTGCGTGATCGAGAAGTTCATGCCCTGGCCCACATAGGCCGCAAGCCCGCCGGCAGCGAAGACCAGAAAGGCTTTTTCCCGAAACGCATCGCCGATTTCCTCGAACGCTCCGGTGAGCGAGAAGGGCGGCGGGCGCATGGCGGGGCGCTTGGCGATGATGCGGTGTTGCCCGGCAGCAGAGCCAATGACAGCAAGAAATATCAGCACCGCTCCAAATGCGCCCATGGCTGCATAGCCTTCAGGCCGCAATTGCGCCTCGGGCGTGGGCAGGAACACTGTGAAAGCCAGCACCATCATCAGCATCCCGCCCAACCAGCCGGCAAGGAAGCGGAAGCGGAACAGAGTGGTGCGCTCATCATAATCGTCGGTCAATTCGGGCACGAGGCTAACCGATGGCACCTCGCAGGCGGAAAGCAGCAGCCTGACACCTACTGCGAGCGCTACAATCTCGAAAAATCCGGGCGTGCCGGAGAAGGGCGGGGACCACAACAGCGCCCAGGCAAAGGCCAGCGGCACAGGCGCGATGTAAAGCCACGGCAGGCGGCGGCCCCAGCGTGTATAGGTGCGATCCGAAAGGTGCCCGATCAGCGGATCAACCAGCGCATCAATGACAAGCGCCGTTGCCAGAGCAGCGCCCACCAACCAAGCCTCCACGCCAAGCACGAGGTTGTAATAAGGCAGCAGGAAAAAGCTGAAGCCGAGGTCTTTCACTCCGAACGCAATCGCGCCCGATCCATTGACGAGCTTGAGCCACAGCGGCAGCTTGCCTTTGACAAGAGCCATCAGGCGCGACCGCCTCCGGCCCCTTCAGAGGTGGCTCCAGCGGCGGCGGCGGCTTTCACCTGTTCTTCCATCGCCATCAGCGCTGCCAGCGGGCTTTCCGCTTCTTCGTCCCAGCAATGGCGCGGGCCGACGGTGAGGCCGCCATCCACCAGCATCGAAGTGCCGGTCATGAAGCTCGCCGCTCCGCTTGCCAGAAACGCCACCGCCTCGGCGATATCGCGTGACTGGCCCCCGCGCGCAACGGGCTGTGCGTTGGCCGAGCTTTGCGCGATCACCGCCTTCGCCATCGTCTTCATCTCTTCCGGGATTTCGAGGCTGGCAGTAAAGATGTTGGTGTTGATGAAGCCGGGCTGCACCGCGTTTACCCGGATGCCGTATTGCGCAAGATCAGCAGCGGCGCACTTGGTCAGATGCAGCACGCCCGCTTTGCCTACAGCATAGGCGGTGGGCGAATAGCCCGGACCGATTGCGGCCACGCTGGAGACATTGACGATGCTGGCTGTGCCATCTCTGGTGGACGGGCGTCCTTTCATGTGGGGCACGGCATAGCGGATCCCGAATGCGGCAGAGCGCAGGACAAGATCCATCGTCATGTCCCATTCTGCCGGCTCTATCTCGTCGATCCCCGGCCGCGCGCCGCCGGCGGCTGCATTGTTGAAGACGGTATCGATCCCGCCCGTTTCAGCCGCTGCGTGGTCCATCAGCGCCTTGATGCTGGAGGTATCGGAGACATTGCAATGAACAAAGCGCAAATCGCCTTCATTCGCCTCGCACACTGCGCGGCCGCCTGCCTCGTCTATGTCGGCGACGAAAACCACCGCGCCCTCGCTGCCGAATAGCTGCGCGGCGCTCGCGCCAATGCCCGATGCGCCGCCGGTGACGACGACGGTTTTTTGCGAGAATCGCATTGCCAAAATCCCTCTCCCGTTTTCTTTATCGAAACTACTTAGTGTGAGCGGCGCGTCAATCGCCTCCGGTAAAGTGTTGCGTGACGCTACGGCACGCGGGAGGCGATCAGGGACAGTGCAATCACCGCTTGCGACGGCCTCGCAAATCACGTTACGTAAGCGTCAAGAAAGACCACGAGAGAGAGGAACTTGCGCCAATGACCGATCTGGAAACATTCCGAACCGAAACCCGCGCGTGGCTGGAGACCAATTGTCCCGCTGAAATGCGCGAACCCGTGCGTGATGATAGCGATGTCTACTGGGGCGGGCGCAAGGCCACTTTCAAGAATGATGCCCAAAAGGCATGGTTCGAAACGTGTGTTGCCAAGGGCTACACCGTGCCGGCATGGCCCAAGGAATATGGCGGTGCAGGGCTTTCTGCGCCCGAAGCCAAGGTGCTGCGCGAGGAAATGAGCCGCATCGGTGCGCGCCCGCCTTTGTCCTCCTTTGGCATCTGGATGCTTGGGCCGGCATTGCTCAAATTCGGCACTGAGGGACAAAAACTGCGCTTTCTTAACGAAATAGCGCGCGGCGAAATCCGCTGGTGCCAGGGCTATTCGGAGCCGGGCTCAGGCTCGGACCTTGTGAGCTTGCAAACCTATGGCGAAGACCATGGCGATCACTGGATCATCAACGGCCAGAAGGTGTGGACCTCTTATGCCGATCAGGCAGACTGGATTTTCTGCCTTGTGCGCACCGACAAGGAAAACAAGTATCAGGGCATCACCTTCACTTTGATCGACATGGCTAGTGAAGGCGTTTCAACGAAGCCGATCAAGCTGATCAGCGGTGCATCGCCGTTTTGCGAGACGTTTCTCGATGATGTCAAAGTGCCCAAATCCTATGGCGATGATATTCCTGCGCAAGTGGGCGAGGTAAACCGCGGCTGGGATGTGGCCAAATATCTGCTCGGCCATGAGCGCGAGATGATTTCGGGCGCAGGCGATGGCGCGCGCATGGCAGCCATTGGCGCTGCGATGACGCGCCATGCAGCCAAGACGGGCGATGAAATTGATCCCGTTCTTCGGGCGGAACTTGCCATGTTTGATGTTGATGCGCTGGCATTCATGGCGATGGGCGAGAAGTTTCTCGATGAAGCCAAGGCAGGCAAAGCCCACCCCGCGCAGCCCAATATGATGAAATATGCCGGCACCGAGATAAACAAGCGCCGCCATGAACTGATGATGTCTGCGGGAGGCACGCGCAGCCTCGAATGGGAGAGCGAGGAGACTAGCGGCGGCAAATCTGCGCGCAATTGGCTGCGCACCAAGGCAAATTCGATCGAAGGTGGCACAAGCGAGGTGATGCTCAATGTCATCTCCAAGCGCATCCTCGATCTGCCGGGGGCCTGATACCAGCAAAAACCCTTCGTCATTTGCCGTGCAAGGCGGGCTTCCGGCGAACGCGGGATAGACAAAAATACGCTGGGCCCCGGCTTTGTCCGGGTATTACATTGAGTGGGAGGAACTCGAAATGCCGCTTTATCACGATGATGATCAGGCCATGTTGGCCGATACCGCTTCTGGCTTCATGGCCGAAGAGGGCAATATAGCGAAACAATTGCGCCATTGGCGCGATCGCGATTGCAAGGATGGCTTTGGCCATGCCCTGTGGAAGCAGATGGCCGAAATGGGCTTTACCGGAATGCTGGTGGACGAGGAAGATGGCGGGCTTGGCATGGGCCATGTCGAGGCTGGGATCGTGCTCGAGGAGATCGGCCGCAATCTCACGCCATCGCCTTTCCTCACATCATCGGTGCTGGCCGCTACCGCCCTCAAGCACGGATCGGCAGACCTGAAGGGGCGGTATCTTCCGGGGCTGATCGAAGGCGAAAGCGTGTTTGCCGTGGCGATTGATGAAACCGCCAAGCACCGCCCGCAGCGCATCACCACGCGGGCCGAGAAATCGGGCAACGGCTTCAAGCTTTCAGGCAGCAAGGCCTGCGTCATCCACGGGTCAAGCTGTGACATGATTGTGGTGGCCGCGCGCACTGCTGGCGCTGATGAGGACCACGATGGCATCACGCTGTTTGCCGTCCCCGCCGAAGCAGGGGGCATTGCGCAAAATCCGGTGCGCCTGGTTGATAGCTCGATGGCCAGCCACATCACTTTTGACGGCGTTGAGCTTGATGGCGATGCGGTTATCGGCGAGGTCGATGGCGGGCGCGAAATTCTCGACGCTGTTCTCACCGCAGGGCGCATTGGCGCGGCGGCTGAAGGCGTAGGCGTTGCAGCCGGGGCGATGAACCTGACGGTTGATTATCTCAAACAGCGCAAGCAGTTTGGCAAGGTGATCGGCGAATTCCAGGCGCTCCAACACCGCGCCAGCCACCTCTATTCCGAAGTCGAAATTGCGCGTGCCGCTGTTCTCAAGGCTCAGCAATTGCTTGATGAAGGCGGCACAGGCGGCGCAGAACTGATGGCGTGCGTTGCCAAGGCCAAGGTCGCCAAGGCCGCGGGCCTTGCGGTCCAGGAAGGCGTGCAGATGCACGGCGGCATCGGCATGACCGATGAATACGATATTGGCCTTTACATGAAGCGCGACCGGGCGCTGAGTGAATTTCTGGGCGATGCCTATTTCCACGCCAGTCGCGTGGCTGAAATGAGCGGATATTGAGGGGATAAAAACAATGATGGACGTAGCAAAACTCTTCAGCCTCGAAGGGCGCGTCGCGCTTGTCACCGGCGGCAGCCGCGGGATCGGCAAGATGTTTGTCGAAGGGCTGCTCGCGGCGGGCTGCGCACGCGTCTATATCTCGGCGCGCAAGGTCGAGCAGATGCAGGAGACAATTGACGAATTCGGCGCTGACAAGGTGATCGGCGTGCCCGCTGACCTCAGCCAGATGGAGGGCATGGATACCCTTGCCAACGCGATCAGGGAAAACGAGAGCAAGCTCGATATCCTGATCAACAATGCCGGCGCTGCGTGGGGGCAGGATTATCTCGAATTCACCGAAGCGGGCTGGCACCGCACGATGGATCTGAACGTGAAGACGCCCTTTTTCCTCACGCAAAAGCTGCACGATCTGTTGGTGGCCGCTGCAAGCGCTGAACAACCGGCCAAGGTTATCCATGTCTCATCCATTGACGGCCTGCGCATCAATCCTTGGGAAACCTATCCCTATCAGGCGTCCAAGGCGGCGGTCATCCAGCTGACAAAGCGCATGGCCGCGCGGCTGATCAAGGATAACATCATCTGCACCTCGATCGCGCCCGGCGCCTTTGCCAGCGAGATGAACAAGGCGGCGAAGAATGCGCCGGACAGTTCAGCCAAGATCATTCCGTCCAAACGGATCGGCACGCCAGAGGATATGGCAGCGGCCGCGATCTATCTGTGCAGCCGCGCAGGCGATTACGTGGTGGGCACGACGATCCCGGTTGACGGCGGCATCGTCAATGCAGCCTTGCCCGATCTGTTCAACGATCCTTCGGGCTGAGCCAGTCGCGCTGCATGATCACAAAGGGCCGTCGGAGCGATCCGGCGGCCCTTTGCTTTCCGAAGTGTGATACGGGAACAAGCTCCGCACTGTTCATGGATCTACCAACGTATCCAGTTCGGCCCGGTCAAGCGCCAGCTTCACGCCAAGCGTGCCCGAGCCAATACCATCGCGCCCGCGAAGCACAGGCCGCTTGTAGAGCTTCAAGTCCACCGCCTCTATCACTTGATAAACCGCGCACGCTTTGGCGATGCGCGTCATGAGCCATTCCTGCGTTTCATAATGCTGATCGCGCGCGAGCCGATCGATCTCTGCGATCAGCGGATCGTAATCGAAAACATGCGCCATCGCATCGCCCGGGACGAGCGCGAGCGCGGGATCAATCCGGAGCACCATATCGAGCAAATGTGCATCGGGCTCAACATCGCTCTCAGCATAGGTGCCAAGCGAAACCGGCAAAATCAGCGCGTCAATCTCAACATGGGCGTGCATCAATCATTCGCTTTCTTGACGGCTACACCCATGTAAAGAACGAGCCTGGACGGGAATGGCCCGAAGGTCGGATCGCCGCGTGCATCGATCCCGCGCGGACCAAGCCCCGTCATCGGGCCTGCGACGAGGCCGTTTTGCGCAAATTCATGCAGCAATTCCGAGGGGCGGATATACATCGCCGGATCATGCGTACCCTTGGGCAGCAGGCGCAGGATATCCTCGGCCATTGTAATCGTTGCCAGCCGGGCAATCGGATTGCGGTTGATCGTATCGAACGCGAACACCCCGCCCGGTTTCAGCACGCGGGCGATTTCGCTGATCGTTTGCGGCAGGCTTTTCACATGTTCGAGCACATCGACGCATACCGCTGCATCGAACGAGGCATCCGCATACGGCATGTCCTCGCCCACACCGATATCGTATCGCACATCCAGACCCGTGTCTCTGGCATGTTGGCGGGCAGCAGCAATCGCTTCCTTGGCAGGGTCTATTCCCGTGACCCGTGCGCCTTTTTTCGCGATAGCCTCGCTCATGAAGCCGCCGGCGCACCCGATATCGAGCACGCCCTTGCCTGACCAGTCGATGTGTCGGTCAAAAAACATAAGGCGCCCGGGGACCAGATTCTTGAGCGTTCGCACCCAGCGGATATCATCCGACCACCACTGGCCGGCAACGTCATCATATATTTCCAGATTGTTGCGTTCGGGCTTGCTCATGGGAAAAGGCCTTGTTGAAAAGTGTGATTTTTCAACGGATCAAGCCTGCGATTGTTTCCGCGAAATGCCAAGCTAACAGGGCCGTAGCGCGAGCGGCCTCAGCCCTGCCTATTCGCCCATCAATTCACGCACGAACGGGATTAGGCCCGTTTGGCGTGTGCGCCGCATGCGTTCGGCATCGAGGATTTCGCGCACCCGATCAAAGCACTCGTCCACATCATCGTTGATCACGACGTAATCATATTCCGCCCAGTGGCTGATTTCGGCGCGGGCCCGTTCCATGCGGGCATCGATCACGGGTTTGGTATCCTGCGCGCGCGCTTCAAGGCGGCGGCGCAGTTCGGGAAGGCTGGGCGGCAGAATAAAAACGCTGACCACGTCCTGCTGGTCTTTCTGGTAGAGCTGCTGGGTGCCCTGCCAATCGATATCGAAGAGGTAATCCCGCCCATCTTTCAGCCCTGCACGGATCGCGCCTTTTGGCGTGCCGTAGCGATGGCCAAAGACATGCGCCCATTCGTAGAAATCGTCTTCCTCGACCATGGCATCGAACTGCGCATCGGAGACGAAGTGATAGTGCTTGCCATCCACTTCGCCCGGGCGCGGGGGGCGGGTGGTGGCAGAGACCGAGAGATTGATCGCGCCATCGGCTTCAAGCAATTTGCGCGAAAGCGTGGTTTTGCCAGCCCCGCTGGGCGAGGAAAGGATGAACAACAGACCCCGCCGCTTGAGCGTGTTTGTCTGAATCGGGCCTTTGGCCCGCGGGGTTCTTGCAGGATCGTCCATCACGCTTTTTTCCATGACAAGCGCCTGCGACAGCCGCGCGCGCGAATCAAGCGCCTTCGTCTGACTTTTCGGAAGGGTCTTTTGACTTCGTCACCTTGATGGAGGCCCTTTCAGCGTCTTCGCGGGCTTTGCCCACATCGTAAAGTGTCTTGATCGCCAGTCCGCCAACAACAAGGCCAAGCCCCAGAGGCGATCGTGTGGCGATCTTGCTGGCGCTGTAAAGGGCAAGTGTCTTGAGCATTGATCGCCCTTTCAGAAGGTCTTCAGCCTCCTGCCTGTTACTGCGGCTCGCACGGGCGACGCGGCGCTCCACATTTTTGCGAAAGAGGGTGGATGCGCTGCGAACGACAATATCAGCGATCAGAAGATTGGTGGTGGCATCAGGGCTGGGCAGCAGAAAATTGCGTCCCTTTGCATGGCGCTCGCTCTGCTTGTCCAATTCGCGCAGCACACGGTTTTTCCTGGTCGTGCCCGGCTCCCGATCGGCAGGTGCACCATCGGATGGGTCAGTTTCGGGCGCTGGATCGCTGCTTGTCATATCTGCCCCTCGCGCCCGCTCCTGGAGTTCATTATTTGCGCACGGTGCGTGCGCGGCGCGGTTCTATTTCTTGCGCCCGAAATCGACAGTCACGACATTAGAGCCGCCACCATCATCATCGCCGTTCTCGCCTTCATTCCCGGAGGCATCGAGCGCGCCAGAGTCTCCGGATGCCGAACCATCATTCTCCGCATCCTCGTGGGCCTCAGGCTCCATTCCATCCGCCGTTGCCTGAAATTGCAGGCCGAAATCCACCGCAGGATCAACAAAGGCTGTGATAGCGGAGAAAGGGATTTCCAGCTTGGCCGGGATCTGGTTGAAAGACAAGCCAACGGTAAAGCCGTCCTCGCGAACTTCGAGATCCCAGAATTTGTTCTGGAGAACGATCGTCATCTCATCGGGAAACCGTTCTTTGAGATGAGCAGGGATGGAAACGCCATTCGCACCGGTTTTGAACGTGATGTAGAAATGGTGGGTACCTGGAAGCTCACCGCCTGATTGCTCAATCGAACCAAGCACGCGGCCAACCACGGCGCGCAGCGCTTCCTGCACGATCTCATCATACGGGATGAGGCTGTCTGGCGTTTCGTCTGTCATTGCCTCTTAGGTGCAGCGCAAGCTGGGCGTGGTCAAGGGTTTCGTGCCAGCAATTGTCCATGATTATTGACGCGCGCGCCGGTTTTTGCGGCACATTCGCCGATGCGATGGCTCATGAGCCGAGCCGGGCGGGATTTTCTGCCCCTCTTGTCTGTAGCAAAGAGGCGCTTATAGCGCTGATCATGTCTGAAAATTCCAGCGCCTGCCAACATGCCCGCTACGCACAGATCAAGCGCGGCACCGCAGAAACCAGCATCGCCATCACTGTCAATCTTGACGGGACAGGCGCTTACAACGTCTCGACCGGGATCGGCTTTCTTGATCACATGGTTGAACAATTCTCGAAGCACTCGCTGATCGATGTCGAGATGGCGGTCAACGGCGATCTGCATGTCGATCAGCACCATACGACCGAGGATTCAGCGATTGCGCTGGGGCAGGCAATTGCCGATGCGCTGGGCGACAAGGCCGGGATCGGGCGCTATGGCCACGCCTATTCGCCGATGGATGAAACGCTCACCCGCGTCGCGCTCGACATTTCAGGGCGGCCCTATTTCGTGTGGAAAGCGGGATTTACGCAGGAAAAGTTGGGGGAATGGGACACCGAGCTGATCGAGCACTGGTTTCACTCCGTCTCGCAAAGCGCGGGGCTGACGCTGCACATGGAATTGCTTTATGGCAGCAACAATCATCACATCTGCGAAAGCCTCTACAAGGGCTTTGCGCGCGCCATGCGCGTTGCGGTGGAGCGTGACCCTCGCAAGGGCGAAAGCGTGCCCAGCACCAAGGGGATGCTGGGTGGATAGGTTCGAGTTTTCGATGCGCGATGGCCCAGCAAGTCCATCCTCGTTTGTGCAAGGCCCGTGCCGCGCTGATGCAGCCCGCGGGGCGCTATGACCGAGATCGTGGCACTCGTCGATTACGGCGCGGGCAATCTGCATTCGGTGCACAATGCGCTCAAGGCAGTGGGGGCAAACGTCATCGTTACCGCTGATGCGCAGGCGGTGCGCGCGGCTGATCGGATCGTGCTGCCCGGCGTCGGTGCGTTTCGGGCGTGCCGCGATGGCCTGAAGAATGTGCCCGGCATGATCGATGCGATGCGGGAGCGGGTCGAAGTGGGCGGTGCGCCGTTCCTTGGCATATGCGTGGGGATGCAATTGCTGGCAGACAGGGGGCTCGAATTTGGCAGCCACAAAGGGCTGGGCTGGATTCCAGGCGAAGTGCGGCGCATCAGCCCAAGCGATTCAGCGGTGAAAGTGCCGCATATGGGCTGGAACGATGTGGCGCTGGTGCCCCATGCGCGCGGCCATCAGGTTCTGGATCAGGGCGAGGCCTACTTCCTCCACTCCTATCATTTCGCGGTTGAAAACCCCAAACACATCGCAGCTCTAACCGATCACGGCGAAGGGCTTGTCGCAGCGGTTGCGCGGGACAATGTGCTGGGCGTGCAGTTTCACCCGGAGAAAAGCCAGCGCTACGGGCTGGAATTGCTCGAAGGATTTCTCGCATGGACGCCTTGACGACAACGCCCGTTGGCGCCCGCGCCGCGTCATCGCGCGCAAGAGAGAAAAGACTATGATTATCTTTCCCGCAATCGATCTCAAAGGCGGCGAGGTTGTCCGCCTTGCCGAGGGCGATATGGATCGTGCCACGGTCTATGGCGACAATCCGGCTGCCCAGGCGATGATGTTCGCGCAAGCCGGGGCCGAATTTCTCCATGTCGTTGATCTGGACGGCAGCTTCGCCGGGCGCGCAGAAAACCGCGAGGCGGTGGAAGCGATCCTTGCCGAATTTCCCGGCCATGTGCAGCTTGGCGGAGGTATCCGCGATGCGGCGGGCGTGGAAAGCTGGTTTGATCTTGGCGTTTCGCGCATTGTGATGGGATCAGCGGCGCTCAAAAATCCCGATTTCGTGAAGGAAATGGCGCGCGAATGGGAGAACGGCATCGTCGTTGCCGTCGATGCGCGTGATGGCATGGTGGCGACCGAAGGCTGGGCCGAGGTCTCTGATGTGCCCGTTGTTGATCTGGCCCGCCGCTTCGAGGATGCGGGCGTTGCAAGCCTTTTGTTTACAGACATCGGACGCGACGGGATGCTGAAGGGGGTCAATATCGATGCAACGGTGGAGCTTGCGCAGCAGGTCGATATCCCGGTGATCGCCAGCGGCGGGGTAAGGGGGCTGGATGATATCCACGTGCTTTCGATCCACGCTTATGAGGGGATCGAAGGGGTGATTACGGGCCGTGCCTTGTACGAAGGCAAGCTGGATCTTTCCGCGGCGATCGCGATAGGAAATCGAACATGATCGGCGGGGACGCGGACTGGCGATGCGGCTTTGGCCAGGGAGCCGGATAGCATGCGCGAAATCGGTTGCATGTTCATGGTGCTCACCTTTGTGGCGGGGATCACCGTTTCCACCGTGCCGGTGGCGCTGATCAATGTGGTGGTGTTCTTTGCGCTGTCGCTGGGCATGCTGAGGCTGTTCGGGGACCGGCTGGGCAAGCAGGGGCTCGCCTTTGGCCTTCTTGGCACATTCTTTGTCAGCTTTGCTTGGCCCTTTGCCCTTGCGCCCTTTATGGGCGAGGAAGGGTGCACGGGCGATCAGTGCATGGCGTGGATTTTTACAACGCCAGGGGCGCAGATGCAGGGCGCAGATGGTGCGGCTGCGCAGAAGGAAACACAATGACAGTTCGCATCCGCGTAATCCCCTGTCTTGACGTGGCCGAGGGCCGCGTGGTCAAGGGCGTGAACTTCGTTGATCTCAAGGATGCGGGCGATCCGGTGGAGCAGGCGCGCGCTTATGATGCAGCGGGAGCGGACGAACTCTGTTTCCTCGATATCTCGGCCAGCCATGAAGGGCGCGGAACACTGCTCGATATTGTTCGCCGCACAGCCGCGGTGTGCTTCATGCCGCTTACGGTGGGCGGAGGCGTTCGCAGTGTCGAGGATGCGCGCGCGCTGCTATTGGCGGGCGCGGACAAGGTTGCAATCAATTCCGCCGCCGTCGCACGGCCCGAACTGGTCGGCGAAATCGCCAGGAAATTCGGCAGCCAGTGCGTTGTCGCCAGTGTGGATGCGCGCCGTGTCGCACCGCCCGTGCCGGTCGCTGGCGAGGAGCCGGAGGCAGGGCCGCGCTGGGAAATTTTCACCCATGGCGGGCGCAAACCCACCGGGATCGATGCGGTTGAATATGCCGAAAAAGTAGCGCGGCTTGGCGCAGGCGAACTGCTTGTCACCAGCATGGATGGCGATGGCACCAAGGCGGGTTACGATATCGCGCTGACCCGCACGATCGCTGACCGGGTTGATATCCCTGTGATCGCAAGCGGGGGCGTGGGCACGCTTGAACACCTTGTTGAAGGGGTGCGCGATGGCGGGGCCAGTGCGGTTCTGGCCGCATCGATCTTTCACTTCGGCACCTATTCGATTTCGGATGCACACAAAGCGATCCGGGATGCCGGCCTCCCGGCCCGAGGAATATGACGATTGCCAGCACGGGGCATATAAGCGAAACAATGGCGCCATGACCGATACTCTCGCCCGCCTCGAAGCCACCATCGCAGACCGGCGCGCCGCGTCGCCAGAGACAAGCTATGTCGCGAAACTGAACTCCAAAGGGCTGCCCAAAATCGTGCAAAAGCTGGGCGAAGAGGCCACCGAGGCGGTGATCGCGGCGGTTTGCGGCAGCAATGAGGAATTGGTGAGCGAAAGCGCGGACCTGATATTCCACCTGATGGTCTTGTTGAACGCCAAGGGTGTGAGCCTAGATCATGTGCTGGCCGAACTGGACCGGCGCGAGGGGCTTTCGGGGCTCGACGAAAAGGCTGCAAGGAGCGAATAATGCCGATCGATCCAACGCTTCCCTATGATGATGACAATATCTTCGCGAAAATACTGCGCGGGGAAATCCCCTCTACCAAAGTGTATGAGGATGAATGGGCCTACGCCTTTGAAGATATCAACGCGCAAGCGAAGGTGCACACGCTGGTGATACCCAAAGGCAAATATGTCAGCTGGGACGATTTTTCCGCCAAAGCGAGCGCGGAAGAAATCGCCGGCTTTATCCGCGCAGTCGGCCATGTCGCGCGCGAAAAAGGGCTGGTTGAACCCGGCTATCGCCTGCTTGCCAATATCGGCGCGCATGGCGGGCAGGAAGTGCCGCATCTGCATGTTCACATTCTGGGCGGGCAATTCATCGGGCCGATGGTGATGGCGCCGCAGACTTGACCGTGGCAATCTACCAAAGGCCTTTATATCGGAGAAAACCGAAATGATCCGCCAAACCGTGCGCGCCTTGATCGCTGTGTTTCTATTTGCAATGGCGCCCGGTGTGAGTGCGCAATCCGATTACCCCTTCGTCGCTGAGGATTTCGACGTGCCCGAAGGGCTCGCCACACCCGATTTCCGGCTGCGGATGCTCAGCATCAACGATGTGGTGAAGGATTTCGAAGCGGTCATTGCCAGCAAGGCCAACCTGCAGAAGCTGTTCCCCGGCGGGAGTGACTGGCCAGAGGGGCTGACGCTGGAGGCGAACCTGGTCGATCTGGGCTGGCACCAGAAGGAGTTTCAGCGGCGCACATCGTTCACCTACACGGTCGTCTCGCTCGACGGATCGAAGGTGTTGGGCTGCGTCTATATCAATCCCACCCGCAAACTGGGCTATGACGCCCAAATCACCTTCTGGGCGCGTGAAAGCGATCAGGGAGACCCGGCTGATCGTGCGCTGGAGGAGGCGGTGCGCGGATGGATTGCGGCTGAATGGCCTTTCGCAAACCCTGCTTTTCCCGGGCGCGATATTGCATGGGATGAATGGAGAGCGCTCGGCACGGCCGAAAGATAAAGCCGCTTGCGAGGCTTTGCGCCTCATTCAGGCATTACCGGCGAAAGCGCCTTCCATCGTGATACGCGCTGCGTTAAGTGACGATGCGATGGATAAACCCACTCCCAGCAAGCTGAATTTTCCCGGCGGTGTTATCGAAGGCGCGTCGCATTTCTATGCGGTGCGCGTCTATTACGAGGACACCGATCTTTCGGGCATTACCTACCACGCCAATTATCTGCGCTGGTTCGAACGCGCGCGCTCGGACCTGTTGCGCATGCTCGAAATCGATCAGCGCGCCGCCATTGAAAGCGGCGAGGGCGCCTATGCGCTTTCGCAAGTGCAGTTGAAATACATGGTCCCCGCGCGGCTGGATGATGATGTGGTGATCGAAACGCGCTGCACCGAACTTGGCGCGGCCTCTTGCAGGATGCACCAGATTGCGCGGCGCGTGGATGAGGCGGGTGAAACGGTCCTTTGCGAAGCGCATTTGCGCGTCGGCTTTATCACGTTGGATGGCCGCCCGCGGCGACAGCCGGGTGAGTGGCGCGCCGCTTTTCGAACTCTCATGGATAATGGGCACACATGATATTCCCATTCAGGACCTTTCTGGGTGCCGTGCCCACTGGCAAACTCGATCCGCTCACTTTGTTTCTGGACGCCGATATTGTCGTGCAAGTGGTGATGATCGGTCTGATCGCCGCCAGCATCTGGGTGTGGACGATCATCGTCGCCTTCTCGATGCGTACGGGCACGCTGGAGAAAAAATCGCGCAGCTACGAAGCGGACTTCTGGGACGCGAGGGACCGCGATGCCTTGCTGACGCGGCAAGTGCGCGCTGAAGTTCCATCAGCCAGAGTGGCGGCAGCCGGTCTGGATGAATGGCGACGATCGACCGCCAATGGTCGCAGCGTTGATAAAGCCGCGGCGCGGGACCGGATTGCCGCCGCGATGGAAAGCCAGGTGGCTGAAGAAGCGGACGAACTTGCAAGCAAGCTCAATTTTCTCGCTACCACGGGATCGGTTGCCCCGTTCGTGGGGCTGTTTGGCACGGTATGGGGGATCATGAACAGCTTCTTCCAGATCGGCGCGCAGGAAAGCTCTTCGCTTGCCGTGGTAGCGCCCGGGATTTCAGAAGCATTGTTTGCAACCGCCATCGGGCTGTTTGCAGCGATCCCTGCCGTCATCGCCTACAACCGCTTTTCCGCTCGCGTGGACCGCTATGAAGGCAAGCTCCAGCGCTTTGCTGATAAAGTGCACGCAGGTTTGAGCCGGGAGCTGGATAAAGCGTAATGGGTGCAAGCCTTTCTTCTGCCCGCTCCTCCCGCCGGCGCTCGCGGCGCGCGCCGATGGCGGAAATCAACGTTACTCCGTTTGTGGATGTTATGCTGGTGCTGCTGATCATCTTTATGGTGACAGCCCCCTTGCTGGCTGTGGGGGTGCCCATTGAATTGCCTGATAGCCGCGCAAATCCTGTCGAGCAGACACCAGACCAGATTACCATCACGCTTGATGCAGCCGGCGTGATCTACATCGAAGGCAATGCGATTGAGGCGGGCGGTTTTGCCGGCGCGCTTGACCGGATCGTGGCTGAAAATTCCAGCGCGCTGCCCATCGTCACGTTCCGTGCGGATACCAGCCTTGATTACGGGCGAGCCATGGCGGCGCTAGGTGAACTCAACCGCGCAGGCTTTACCTCGATATCGCTGGTCACCAGTGGTTCAGGCGCGCAGCCATAGATCATAGCACTTCATGGCAAGCCGCGTTTTGAATTTTGAAGATGGCCTCGAAGCCCCGGCGCAGGCAGAAACGCATGCGCGGGTCTGGTCCGACAAATTGGAGCGGATCGGCCTTGGGTCGGCTATAGCGCTGCATCTGGCGGTCATAACCGTGCTTGTCATCGATTATGGCTGGGACCAGCCAGAGGCCCGCGAGGCTAGGATGACGGTGAGCCTTGCAAGCGAGGTGAGCCTCGAAAATGCCGGCCCGCGCATTGTCGAGGAAAGCCGCGCTGCTATTGCGCCGACGCTGTCGGATGAGCCGGAGGCGCCGGTTGAGGAGCAAGCTGCCGAGGCTGAGCCGGTGCGAACGTCGCCCGCGCCGCCAGCCAATACGCCTGCCCGCCCGACTGCCACCACGCGCACCGAAGCGCCGCCTCGCAATCGCTCGCGCCCGGATCGCACGCCCGCACGCGAGAGTGCTGCTCCCACTCCCAAAAAGGCCAGTGGATCGCGGATCGGAGACGATTTTTTGAGCGGGAAGGGCACTTCCACCGCAACAGATGAAACCGCTGCCCCTGCTGCCACATTCGGGCGCGCCGAGCGTGCCGCGCTTGCCTCTGCCATCACACGGCAGCTGCGCCCGCACTGGAATGCGCCTACGGGTGTCGATGCGGAAAAGCTCGTTTCGGTGGTATCATGGCGGCTCAACGAAGACGGTTCGCTTGCCGGTCGGCCCAGATGCCGCACTCAGCCAAGCAGCATTACGGACAGCAATCGCCCGCAAGCCGGGCTACACTGCGAACGCGCTATTCGCGCAGTTCAGCTTGCTGCGCCTTTCAACCTGCCCGGACAGTTCTATAGTCGCTGGGACGATCTTGAGTGGCAATTCGATAGAAGGCTTTGAATGAAAATTAGTTTGACGCTTATTTCTGCTCTCGCGCTGCTGATCGGCGCGCCGGCAATCGCGCAAAATCAGGATTTGGGCGAGCCGCTGGCGGAAGGTGGCGCTGTCCAGCCGCTCGCAATCGGCGGCGATGAAGCAGAGGACGATGGCCCGCTGCGCGGCACCGTCACCGATGAAAGCGACTGGCGCGACCTGGGCATTGCCATCCCCGCTTTCGCGACCGACCGGGATCAGGCCACGCCCGCCAATGCCGATGGCACGGCGGCGCTGGGGCGCGAGATCGCCCGCGTGATTACCGCCAATCTGCGCAATAATGGCCTCTTCAAGCCAACCGGCCCTGATACGCTGCCAAAACCTTCGTTCACGCAGATCACCGCGCCAAGCTGGGGCGGCTGGAGCGGCCGCGGGGCAGAGATGTTGGTGCATGGCTATGTGCAGGCCCGCACTGACGAACGCATCGTGGTGGGGTGCTACCTTTATGATGTCGCGCTTCAAGACGAGCTGATCCGCGAAGGCTATGTTGTGCGGCCCGCTGACTGGCGGCGCGCCGCGCACAAATGTTCTGACCTCATTTACGCGCGGCTGACCGGGGAAAGCCCGTTTTTTGACAGCCGCATCGCCTATATCGCTGAAACCGGTCCCAAGGATAACCGCGTCAAGCGTCTCGCGGTGATGGATTCAGATGGCGCAAACCACCGTTTTCTGACGCTGGGCAGCGCCACCGCGCTCACTCCGCGGTATTCGCCGGACTATTCGAAGATCCTCTATCTTTCCTATGTCGATGGCAATCCGCGCATCTATGTCTACGACATTGGCACCGGCCAACAGACATTGGTCACGCAAAACACCAGCCCGACGCTCGCTCCGCGTTGGTCTCCCGATGGGCGTCATATCCTTTATTCGATGGCAGTGGCGGGCAATACCGATATCTACCGTGTCAGCGTAAATGGTGGCGCATCCGAGCGGCTGACCAATACGCCAGGCATCGATATTGGCGGATCGTATTCGCCCGATGGCAGCAAGATCGTGTTCGAAAGCGACCGCTCCGGCACTCAACAATGCTATGTTATGAACGCGGATGGCACGAACCAACGCCGAATCACCTTTTTTGGCGGGCGCTGCGCAACCCCTGAATGGAGCCCGCGCGGAGACCAGATCGCTTTCACGCGGATTGCCGGCGATTTCAACATTGCCGTCATGACGCCATCGGGACGCGGCCTGAAAGTGCTCACCGATGGCTGGCAGGACGAGGCCCCCACCTGGGCGCCCAATGGCCGGATCATCCAGTTTTTCCGCACCACCCGAAATGCAGGCCGATCCTCGCTGTGGCAGGTCGATCTGACGGGTCGCAACGAACGGAGATTGCCGACGCCGGTCGATGCGTCGGATCCCGCCTGGGGGCCGATCCGTCCCTGAGCCTATTCACATTTTCTTTCGCAATCTAACGTCGCTATGGAATCACGCGCCCGCAACCAAAGGACTATTCATATGAACAAGACAGTTCTCACCATCGCCATGCTGGCCAGCGTCAGCACGCTTGCTGCCTGTTCCAAGAAGGCGCCGCCCGAACTGCCGCCCGCGCCAGTTGATACAAGCCGCCCCGCACCCACGCCGACGCCACCGCCCGCGCGTCCGGCAGGCCCGCAAGTGGGATCGCAAGAGCATTTTCAAAATGCAGTGGGCAGTGCGACAGTGATCTACTTCGACACTGATCGGTTCAACATCGACAGTGCCGATGCAGCCGCGCTTCAGGCGCAGGCGCAGTATTTTCTGCAATACCCATCGCTTCCCTTCACGATCGAAGGCCACTGCGACGAACGCGGAACGCGCGAATACAACCTTGCCTTGGGCGAACGCCGGGCGAATTCGGCAAAGAACTATCTGGTGAGCCTTGGCATTGATGCAGCGCGTATCACCACGGTGAGCTATGGCAAGGAACGCCCTGTCGCGTTGGCTTCCAATGAAAGCGCGTGGGCTCGCAACCGGCGCGCGGCTAGTATTGTAATCACTGGCCGTTGATCAGCCTCAATCAAACACAAAGGGCAGTCCGCGATGGCTGCCCTTTGTTGTTCTGGCGTATGTTGGGTGAGTAAAGCCGCGCAGTCAGGCAGCGACGGCGAACAACAGACCGGAAGAACTTGTGGCGCACAGCCAACTAAGCGCGGCGGTGCAAAGCAGGCTGGATAGGATCAATTGCTGGCTCATGGTTCCTCGGATGTCTGGCGTTCTCCAAAACGCGCGTCTTCGGGTGTATTGCAATGCAACATTTCAATTCGCAACTCGTTCCCGTTTCAGCCGTGCGTCTTTTCTTCATCGCCCAACGTCTCTACACCCGCGCTATGACCTTTCAGCTTGCCACTCAACATGCCTAAAGCGCGCCGATCCAATGATTGGGGCTTTCCTCGCTGGCGCGGCTACGAAGCCTCGCGTGAGGCGACCAATGTGCGCATCTGCGACAGGGCAGGCTGCGATGAACCTGGCAATTGCCCCGCACCCAAGGCCCCGAACAGCAAGGAGCGGTGGTATTTCTGCCAGAAACATGCGGCGGAATACAATTCCAAGTGGGACTATTTCGAAGGTCTTGAAAAGGCAGAGAAGGAAGAGCGTGCAAAGGCCGAACGCGCCGAGAGTGCAGGCTATGCCGAAGCCTCGCACTATGGCTGGGCGGGCTCTGGCGATGGCTCGCGCAGCGCTGATGAAATGCGCGCGCTCGAAATGCTGGAACTGGAAGCGGATGCGGATTTTGCAGCGATCAAGAAAGCCTACCGTGCCAAGGCGAAGCTGGTTCATCCCGATGTGAAGCCGGGCGATGAGGCGGCGGCGGAAGAATTCCAGAAGCTGCAATTAGCCTATGACGTGCTGCGCGCCGCCGAGGAACGGCGCGAGTGGCGCGGGTGAAGGCCGGCGTAATGGAGGGGCCGATCACCCAATATCTGCTTGCGCAGATGGACCGCTGGACCGGGTATCACAATCACAAGGAACAGATGGCCTACGCGATCTTCGGTTTCGAAGCCGCGTTCTTTGCCGGGATCTTTGTCCTGCGGAACTGGCCGCCCGGCGTCACCGCGTTGCCTGCTGCGCTCCTCTCGGTCGTCATTCTGCTGATGTGGCTTCTGTTCCACACACTGCTGCGGTTCCAGTTGCGGATGCGCCGTCTGGCCGCCATCAACGTTGCTGCGGTGACCGAAGCGCTCGAGCAGCAGAAGGCCGAGGCGGTCGACCCGCAGGCTTTGCAACTTCCGGACGCGGAGGGGTGGAAAGTGTTGATCGATACCTTCATCTGGCCTGTGCGTCGCTCGGTGGTGCTTGGTGACCTGCAATTCGAATGCGAGGCGGAAACAAACCGAATCCAGCCCCACACCATCTCGGCGCTGCGCGTGTTCGAGGCACGTCACAAGATCAAGGCCATGAACAGCTCCGCGAACTACGCCCAGTCAGCGGAGTGGATCGTCACCCTCGGATCGATCCTGCTGCTGGTGCTGGCGCAGTGCCGGGTTTGGTTCGCCTAGGCAGGCACTTGCCAGCTTCGCACGCGCCTTCGGCGCCTGATTGAAGCCGGCGATCAGATCGTCCGCATCCTCGCTGCCGAAGTCGCCGCCCGGTTCCAGAAGCTGCAATCAGCCTATGACGTGCTGCGCGCCGCCAAGAAACGGCGGGAGGGGAGAGGATAGCTTCTGTCTATTTGCTCACGTGTTTGCAGGCGGACAGAAGTATCTGCGAAAAGAGAGAGGCCCGGACAAGTTGCCTTGCCGGACCTCTCAACCGGGTTCACACAAAGATGATACCTCGGGTCGCAATCGTTAACTGTCTAGCGCGATCGGCTTACGGCCAGTAATCTACGCTTTCTTCATGTAATTGACCGATTTTGAAGAGCTGATACAACCTACAACAAGTTATACATTGCCCTGTTTTGGCTGGGCAGATTGCCGCAGATGATGAACAACGATCTTGCCGATTTCCTGACAAAGCTGAACGCGCTACGCTCGCAAACAGCCCATGACTGCGCGGAACATGCGATCGGCGCCTATTACAGCTATCTTGAGGGCATCGGGATCGAACACTGCAATTTCGGTGGCTTTAAAATTACCGCAGACGGCATTCCTTCGATCAATCAGTTTTCTGGCACCCGCCTGTCTGACCATTTTATAGAGGAGTTCAGCGAGGAACTCGCTGGCGATGATTACGTGCTGCGCCGCGCGCAGGATTTGTCTGCCGAGCGTCCGATCGCGAAATTTGAGACAGGCCTGCCTGTGCTTGACGAGATCGAGGCGTTTCACGCGCCAGCGCGCAATGTCCAGATCGAATGCGCGCGTCAGGGCATCGAGGAAGGCGTTGCGCTGCTTGGCAACACCTCGCTGGGAGCCACCGGAACGGGCGATCGGGGCGGGCGGTATTTCGGCTTTGTTTTTGGCGGGGAAAGAGGCACGCGCGCTTTGCTGTCACAACACGGACAGGCCGTGGAGATAGCTTCCTTTGCCCTGCTGGACCGGATCATGCCTCAGGTGGAGGCGCGGATTGACGGTGTTGAGGCAAATCTTTCAGTCCGTGAACGCGATGTGCTTGCCGCACTTGCACGCGGAGCCATGCGCAAACAGATTGCTTTCGATTTCAACATCGCCTTGCCAACAGTGGACATGTATATCGCGGCGATAAAGCGAAAGCTGGACGCAGGGACTTTGCCGGAAGCAGTCGCCAAAGGGTATCGCTACGGCCTTTTGTAATATCGCCTGTAAGCTTGTTCGCTCGCCATATCAGATCGCGGGCGGCGGGTTGTCGTTCCACCACGGCGTATCGCCCCACGGCCTTACATCCAGTTCGAAGCTCCAGCAATTTCTCGGCTGGTGCGCGAGGTGCCAGTAAGTCTCGGCCACAGCGGCGGGATCAACCACGCCATCAGCACCCTTCGATGCTTTGAACGCCTCGAACCGCTCGCCCAGCAGCTTGCCCAGCGTATCGGGCGCATCGACCGCGGCATCGATGACCACATGCGCGATGTGGATACCCTTGCTCGCAAATTCCGCGTTAAGCGTCTGGCACAGCATCCGCCGCCCGCCGATGGCCGCCGCATGGCTGTGCTGGCCCGCATTGCCGCGCATCGACGAGGTGGCCGAAGTAACCAGCAACGCGCCGCCGCCGCGCTCCACCATGTGGGGAAGCAGCGTTTGAGAAAGCCGGAACAGGCCAAAGCACCCCATCCGCCAGCCCAGTTCAAACGCCTTGGGAGAGGTGTCGGCAAGCGAGCGCGTTCCGATCTGAGCGCCCAGATTGTAAAGCGCGACAGTGATCGGCCCGATATCGGCCTCGGTTTTGGCCACCAATTCTTCGATCGCGCCATCTTCAACCGCATTGATGAGCGCGCCTGTGGCGCTGCCCCCCGCATCCTCGATCTCGCCCACCATGCGCGCAAGACTTTCCTCATCAGAGCGGCGGGCGAGCAGCGCGTGATATCCCCCGGCAGCAAAGCGTTTGGCGGTGTTGCCTCCAACACCGGCGCCTGCGCCAAGCACAAGGCAAACCGGCTTGCGATTGTCAGACATGATCCAGCGCCTGCGCAAAATCGGCGATCAGATCATCGGCATCCTCAATCCCGATACTTATGCGCACGAGGCTGTCCGAAATGCCCAGCTGTTTGCGCCGGGCGTGAGGCACCGAGAGATGTGTCATCGATGCCGGGTGGCTCGCCAAAGTTTCAGTCCCCCCCAAACTCACCGCAAGCTTGGCGATTTGCAGGTGGTCGAGGAACCGAAAGCACTCAGCCTCACCGCCCTTCAAAAACACGCTGAAGGTGGAGCCAGCGCCGAGGCAGTGCCGCTTGTAGATATCGGCCTGCGCTTCGTCTTCGATGAAACCGAGATAGCCTAGCCCTTCCACCTTGGGGTGGCTGCGCAGGAATTCGCACACTTTCGCAGCGTTTTCGCCCGCGCGCTGCATGCGCAATTCCACCGTTTCGAGGCTGCGCAGCAGCATCCACGCCGTGTTGGGATCGACGATACCGCCCATCGTGTTGCGCAGCGCACGCACCGGGTCCATCCACTTTTTCGCGCCAGCAATGGAGCCTGCGACAAGATCCGAATGCCCGCCCACATATTTGGTAAGCGAATAGGCGACAATGTCCGCTCCGTGATCGAGTGGCCGCTGCCACAATGGCCCAAGAAAGGTGTTGTCGATGGCGATCGGGCAAGGCTTGTTCAGCACGCAATCGCGCGCGGCCTTCACTGCTTCGATATCGACCAGCGCATTGGTGGGATTGGAAGGGCTTTCGAGATAGATCATCGCAACCTTCCCCCCGTGCTCGTCCGCCTGCTTCATTGCGCGTTTGAGCACATCATCGATTTCCTCTCGGCTGGCGCCTGCGGGAAAATCGACATAGGTGACGCCAAATCGGCTCATCACCTTGGAAACAAAGCCTTCGGAAGCTGCATAAAGCGGGCCGGAATGCACGATCACATCGCCGGCATTGGTATAAGCCATCATCAGGATGCAGATCGCTGTCATGCCGCTGGAGAAGGTCAGCGCATCTTCCGCCCCGTCCCAGATGGCAAGGCGATCTTCGAGGATTTCCTGATTGGGACCGTTGAAGCGTGAATAGACAAGGCCTTCTGCGCCGCCTTCGCGAAGGCCGGTGATGCCTTCAAAATGACGCTTGCCAGCGGCCGCGTTTTCAAAAGCGAAGGTGCTGGTAAGGAAGATCGGCGCTTTGAGCGATCCTTCCGAAAGCGCCGGATCGTAGCCGTGGCCCATCATCAGCGTGGATGGCTTAAGAGCGCGACCGCCAATCGTTGTCTTTTCAGGCTTGGGTTTGCGGCGCGGCGTAGGGATATCGGCGGCGTCGACAGGGATCTCCGTCATCGCAGGTCCTTCCTTGGTCAAGCGCTCCCAGGAAGGCAGGAGCTGTTACGTGCCTGTAACTGGCTATGAAAGGCCATGAAGGCGCCCGCCTCTAACCTCCGCAGAAGCGCCTCTCCCCCATGTCCCATCCTTTATATGAGATATCGCGGTCCGGTTTCATGTGCAACCGGTGGGGATAACGCTCAGCCAGCTTTATTCGATTTCCGGCGCCCGGCCAGCCTCGCCCGGCGGATCAAGCGGGGTCAGCGTAATTGTCCATGTCGGTATCCCGCATCGATTGAGCATTTCACGCTTGGTGTTCCGTTCATTCAGAAATCCTCGCATGTTTACAGGGATTTTGCTTCCCTATGAGCTCAGATTGCGTCCCTGTAGAAACGGCGTGTTTGGCCCTGTGGAACCCAAATTGCCCAGCACCATCTGCTTCTGAACGCGAGCAAGATCGGCGATGCCATCTTCCCAGATTGTCACCTTAAAGCGCTCTGCACGCCCAATCTGTTCAATCAGGGCGGCATTGTGGAGGTTGAGCCAGAAAGCGGGCTGTTCGCTACACGGAAGGCTTGCAATGTCCAGCTCGTTCCCCAGCCGCTTCAAGTCCTTGCGATATTTGCCTATCGCAGCTGTGAAGTCGTCAGCGAAAAGCGAAAAAGGCACCCGCGAGCCCTAGAGGCGTGGCGGCGATGTGTGCCCGCGCAAGATGTGCGTGTTTGTGAATAGGTAGGGCCTCAGCGCCAATTTGCGGAGCGAGGGACCAAGGCCAATGATTATGCGGGACAGCGCATCGCCCGCGTTTGTATCTTTGCCGGGCTGCCCGCTAGCAACGAGGATACCAGCTAAATTGACGATATGAAGGCCCATTGCCTTTTCTTTAGAACAGGCTGGCCATCGCCCAAACTATACTCACGATCAGCACGGCACCGACTAGATCGAGCAGCAGCCCCGCTATCGCCAATCGCTCGATCCGAAGGTGCCCCGTTGACCAGGCGATGGCGTTGGGTCCGGTGCCGGCGGGCAGAATGAAGCCCCAGCTCGCGGCAAGCGCTGCGGGCATCGCGATAAGCACCGCATCAGGCCCAAGCGCCAGAGCACCCGCGAGGCTGGCCACAACGGGCATGATCCCCGAAGCGGTTGCCACATTGCTCGCAAATTCGGTGACAAGGATGATCATCGCGACAATTGCG
>JGI12109J20283_10008810_pt1 | contig 29302 bp, 25 predicted proteins | sample ElkSlonscriptome_12_FD_20283 | JGI IMG/M metagenome (IMG submission 20283)
TCCCGGGTGCCGGTGATCAACGCCCTCACCGATCATAACCATCCCTGCCAGTTGCTGGCCGATGTGCTCACCTACGTGGAGCAACGGGGCAGCATCCAGGGCCGCACGGTGGCCTGGGTGGGCGACGGCAACAACATGTGCAACAGCTATCTGGAAGCGGCCCTACAATTCGATTTTCAACTGCGCCTGGCCATTCCCGAGGGCTTCGATCCCGATCCCGCGCTGCTGAATCGCTGTGAGAACCGGGTGAGCCTGCACCGGGAGCCCCGGGAGGCGGTGGCGGGCGCCCATCTGGTGACCACCGACGTATGGGCCAGCATGGGCCAGGAAGACGAGCAGCAACGCCGGCTGAAGCTGTTCGCCCCCTTCCAGGTGACCCCGGCGTTGATGGCGCAGGCCGATCCCCAGGCGTTGTTCCTGCATTGCCTGCCCGCCCACCGCGGCGAGGAGGTGGCGGCGGCGGTGATCGACGGTCCCCAGAGCCGGGTCTGGGAGCAGGCGGAGAACCGCCTGCATGCCCAGAAGGCGCTCATCGAATGGCTACTCACGGAGGCCAATCCCCGGGCATGAGGGAGTACGCGCTGATCCTGGTGGGCACGGTGCTGGTGAACAACTTCGTGCTGGTGAGGTTCCTGGGGCTGTGCCCCTTCATGGGGGTGTCGCGCAAGCTGGAGACGGCGCTGGGCATGGGACTCGCCACCACCTTCGTGCTGACCCTGTCGGCGGTGTGCGCCCATCTGCTGGAGCATTACCTGCTGGCGCCGCTGGATCTGCAATACCTTCGTATCATCGCCTTTATCCTGGTGATCGCCGGGGTGGTGCAGTTCACCGAGCTGGCGGTGCGCAGCACCAGCCCGCTGCTGTACCGGATGCTGGGTATTTTCCTGCCGCTGATCACCAGTAACTGCGCGGTGCTCGGGGTGGCGCTGCTCAATGTGCAGGCCGATCACGGTCTGCTGGGCTCGGCCCTCTACGGTCTGGGCGCGGCGCTGGGCTTCACCCTGGTGCTGATTCTGTTCGCCGCCCTGCGCGAGCGTATCCAGGCCGCCGATGTGCCAACCTGCTTCCGGGGCGCGCCCATCGGCCTGATCACCGCCGGCTTGATGTCCCTGGCGTTCATGGGTTTCACCGGACTGGTGCGGGGATGAACATGCTGAACGCGGTGCTGGTGATCACCACACTGGCGGTGGCCTTCGGGCTGCTGCTGGGCCTGGCGGCGCGGTGGTTTCCGCTGCGACAGGATCCGGTGGTGGCACGCATCGACGCCCTGCTGCCCCAGACCCAGTGCGCCCAGTGCGGTTTTCCGGGGTGCCGGCCCTATGCCGAGGCCATCGCCGCGGAACGGGCCGATATCAACCAGTGCCCGCCCGGCGGCGAGGCCACCGTCCAGGCGCTGGCCGAACTTCTCGGGCGCGAGCCCAAACCCCTGAACCCGGACCATGGCAGCCACAAACCCCCGGCCGTGGCGTTCATCGACGAACCGCGCTGCATCGGCTGCACCCTGTGTATCCAGGCCTGCCCGGTGGATGCTATCCTCGGCGCCGCCCGGCAGATGCACACGGTGATCAGCGCCGAATGCACCGGCTGCGCACTGTGCCTGCCACCCTGTCCGGTGGACTGCATCGAGTTGCGTCCGCTAGCCCCGACCCCGGCCACCTGGCGCTGGCCCCATCCCGAACACCCCGCCACCCCGGCCTGAGCCCATCACCATCCTGGACCCTCCACCATGTGGCCGTTTTCCCGATTTCGCCGCCCGCCAGATCCCGGCTTCCCGGGGGGCCTGCGGCTGGCCGACCATAAACGCGAATCCACCGCCCGTCCGGTGCGCCCCGTCGCCCTGCCCGCGGAACTGGTGCTGGCGCTGTCCCAGCACCGCGGCGCCCCGGCCCGGCCGCTGGTGGCGGTGGGGCAGGCGGTGGCCAAGGGGCAGCTGCTGGCCCGCGCCGAGGGCGCCATCAGCGCCCCCCTGCACGCCCCCAGCTCGGGCACGGTGGTGGCCCTGGAGGATCGACCGCTGGCCCACCCCTCGGGCCTGCGCGGATCCTGCCTGGTGATCGCCACCGACGGCCAGGAGCGCTGGGGGCCATTGCCCGAACCCTGGCCGGATTACCGCCAGCGCCCGGCCGCGCAGTTGCGCCAGCGCCTGCACGGGGCCGGCATCGTCGGGCTGGGCGGGGCGGCCTTTCCCACCGCGGTGAAACTCCACCCCGTCCCCCACCGGGCGCCGCAACTCCTTATCGTCAACGGCGCCGAGTGCGAGCCCTACATCAGCTGCGACGATATGCTGATGCGCACCCGCCCCGGCGAGATCGTCGAGGGTACGGCCATCCTCTGCCATGGACTGGGCGTGGCGCAGGCGCTGATCGCGGTGGAGGACAACAAACCCGAGGCCGCGGCGGCGCTGGCGGCAGCGCTGGCCGCCGGCCACTGGCCCGGGCTGGAGATGGAACTTCACATCATCCCCACCCGCTACCCCAGCGGCGGCGAGAGGCAACTGATCCAGTTGCTCACTGGCCGCGAGGTGCCGGGCGGCGGACTGCCCGCGGATATCGGCGTGGTCTGCCAGAACGTGGCCACCGCGGCGGCGGCGCGGGATGCGGTGCTGACGGGCAGGCCGCTGATCTCCCGCTATGTCACCGTCACCGGCGAGGGCGTGGCCGAACCCCAGGTGCGCGAGGTGTTGCTGGGCACCCCGGTGAATCAACTCATCCAGCAGTGCGGGGGCTACCGGGACACCGCCCGGCAACTGCTGATGGGCGGCCCGATGATGGGCTTCCCCCTGGCCCACGACCGGGTGCCGGTGGTGAAATCCTGCAACTGTCTGCTGGTGCACGCCGCGGCCCCGGCGGCCCAGCCGGCATCCCCCTGTATCCGCTGCGGGGCCTGCCACGAGGTCTGCCCGGTGGGCCTGCTGCCCCAGCAACTCTACTGGCACGCGCAGGCCCGGGAACTGGAGCGGGCTCGGGATTACCAGTTGTTCGATTGCATCGAGTGCGGCTGCTGCGCCAGTGTCTGTCCCAGCCGGATCCCGCTGGTGCAGTACTACCGCTTCGCCAAGACCGAGCTCTGGCAGCAGCAACGGGAACAGCGCCAGGCGGCGCTGGCCCGGGATCGCCACCAGGCCCGCCAGGCGCGTCTGGCCCGAGAGCAGGCCGAGCATGCCGCCCGCCTGCAACGCAAGAAGGCGGCGCTGGCGGCGGCCCCGGCAACTCCCGCCCCCGCCGTCGGGGTCTCGTCCGGGGAGGACCGCCAGGCCGCCATCCGCGCCGCCCGGCAACGCGCCCGGCAACGCAAGGCCGCCCGTGCCGGGACCGGTCCCGGCACCGACGACTGATCCCCGTGGAATTTTTCCGAGGCCCCGCCCCCCAGCTCTTTATCGGTGCCGGCGTGTCGGCCCTGATGGGCCGGGTGACGCTGGCGCTGGTACCCGCCATCGCGGTGCTGGTGTGGCTGTTCGGCAACGGCGTGCTGGTGCAACTTGTCATCGCCAGCGTCGCGGCGCTGGCGGCGGAGGCCCTGTGCCTGTGGCTGCGGGATCGCCCGCTGGCCAGCAGTCTGGGCGACGGCAGCGCGCTCCTCAGCGGCTGGTTGCTGGCGGTGTCCGTGCCACCGCTGCTGCCGGGGTGGATGACGGCGCTGGGGACGGTCTTCGCCATCGTGGTGGGTAAACAACTCTACGGGGGGCTCGGCCACAATCCCTTCAACCCGGCCATGGTGGGTTACACGGTGCTGCTGGTGTCGTTTCCCCTGGCCATGTCCCGCTGGACCCCGCCGGGCAGCGAGATCGCCCTGCCGGAGGCGGCCCGGATAATCCTCGGCGGGGCCGGGATTCCCGACGCCTACAGCGGGGCCACCCCGCTGGACGCCCTGCGCGGCGCCCGGCAACAGGGGCTGGCGCCGCCCCGCGAGTTGCTGGGCTGGCTGGGTGGACGCGGCTGGCAATGGGTGAACCTGGCGTTCCTGGCCGGCGGCCTGTGGCTGGTGCGCACCCGCACGGCGGCATGGCAGATTCCCGCCGCAATGCTGGGCAGCCTCGCCGGGCTTGCGCTGCTGGCCCGGTTGCTGGACTCGGGGCGCTTCCAGGATCCGCTGTTTCACCTGTTCAGCGGCGCCACCATGCTGGGGGCGTTTTTCATCGCCACCGATCCGGTGTCGGCCAGCACCACCCCCCGCGGCCGGCTCATCTACGGGGCCGGCATCGGCGCGCTGGTGTGGCTGATCCGAAGCCTTGGCGGCTACCCCGACGGGGTGGCCTTCGCGGTACTGTTGATGAATATCACGGTGCCCATCCTGGACAGCCACACCCGGCCCCGGGTTTACGGCCGATGATCGCCGATCGTCACGATAACCTGCGCCAGATTCTGCTAGCCGCGCTGCTGCTGGGGAGCTTCGGGCTGCTCGGCAGCGGGCTGCTGAGCCTCACCCAGCGGGTCACCGCGCCGCTGATCCAGCAGAACGAGCGCGCCACGCTGGGTGCGCTGCTGGCCGATTTGATCCCCCCACAGGCGTACGACAATCCCATCACCGAGGATTGGATCCGGGTACGAGATCCGGTGCTGCTGGGTAGCGACGAGCCCATCACCGTGTACCGGGCGTACCACGAGGGTCGACCGGTGGCGGTGTTCGCCACCCCGGTGGCGCCGGATGGCTATGGCGGTCCCATCCGCCTGCTGGTGGCCACCCGCGCCGACGGTCGACTGGCCGGGGTGCGGGTGCTGGCGCACCGGGAGACGCCAGGGCTGGGAGATGTCATCGAGGCCGATCGCTCGGACTGGATCCGGGGCTTCGCCGGTCGCGCGCTGGGCGATCCGCCCTTATCGGCGTGGGCGCTGCGCCGCGACGGGGGCGCCTTCGACCAGTTCACCGGCGCCACCATCACCCCCCGGGCGGTGGTGCGGGCGGTGCGGGACTGGCTACGTTACTTCGAGATCCACCGGGAACGGCTGTTTGCCCCCCGGGAGTCCACATGAAACCGTCCATCCGTGCCATCGTCGGCGACGGGCTATGGCGCAACAACCCCGGCCTGGTGCAACTGCTGGGCCTGTGCCCGCTGCTGGCGGTGTCCAACACGGTGATCAACGGGCTGGGGCTGGGACTGGCCACCACCGCGGTGCTGGTGGCCTCCAACAGCACCGTGTCGGCCATCCGCCGCTGGCTGCGCCCGGAGATCCGGATTCCGGTATTCGTGCTGGTGATCGCCGCCTTCGTCACCGCGGTGGATCTGCTGATGAACGCCTTTGTCCACGAGTTGTACCTGATTCTCGGTATCTTCATCCCGCTGATCGTCACCAACTGCGCCATCATCGGCCGCGCCGAGGCGTTTGCCCGACATCAGCCGGTGCCCCGGGCGGCGCTGGACGGGCTGGCCATGGGGGTGGGCTTCACGCTGGTGCTGCTGGCGCTGGGCGGGCTTCGCGAACTGCTGGGTCAGGGTACCCTGCTGGCCGGTGCCCATCGGCTGTTCGGCGAGACCGCCCGCGGCTGGAGCGTCACGCTGATTCCCGACTGGGAATTCTTGCTGGCGCTGCTGCCGCCGGGGGCATTCATGGGCCTTGGCCTGCTGGTGGCCCTGAAACAGTGGCTGGACGGGTGGCTATCCCGACCCCGGTCGGCGCCCCTGAGCAACCCGGCCGGGGAACCGGAGGGCGGCACGGATTAGTGTGAATATTCTAATCGAGGGGGCTACAGTGGCGGCATCCACAAAAAACCCATCAACTGTCTTCGGAGAAGCAAGCATGGCCAAGAAACTCACCCCCCCCGCGGAACGGCAAACCACCCAGCTGCCCCCCTGGGCCAACTACCCCCGGCAGATCTGGCTGGCGGGCCTGGGCGCGCTGGTGCTCACCCAGGAAGAGGGCAACCGGCTGTTCGACAACCTGGTGCAACGGGGCGCCGAGTTGGAGAACGACAGCCGTCAACTGGCGAACCAGCGCCTGCACGGCGTGCGCCATCAGGTCTCCGGCACCTTCAACAAACTGGAGCAAGTGTTCCAGGACCGGGTGGCCCGGGCGCTGAACAGCCTCGGCGTGCCCACCGACGACGATATCCAGGAACTGTCGCGGCGGGTGGAGACCCTCAACCGCCATATCCAGGCGCTGCTGGACGAGCAGAAGCAGACCGACAAGACCGGCGCTGCCGCCTGAGACCCTTCAGGCGTTGATGGCGGCGCGGATCTGCTGATAACTGGCCAGCCGCCGGGCATCCACCTCGCCCCGCGCCACCGCCACCTGCACCGCACAGCCCGGTTCGGCGCTGTGGGTGCAGTTGGCGAACCGGCAGTGTTCCCGGTGGGGGCTGAACTCGGCGAAGGCCGCCTCCAGTTGCTCCCGACCGATATCCTGCAACTCGAAACTGCGCACTCCCGGCGAGTCGATGAGATCGCCCCCCCCGGGCAAGTGGTAGAGGGTACTGGTGGTGGTGGTGTGGGTGCCCTTGCCGGTGGCCTCCGACAGGGCCTGCACGCGGATCTCCCGGTCCGGCAGCAGGGCCTTGATGAGCGACGACTTGCCCACCCCCGACTGCCCCACCAGGATGGCCGTGCCGGCGTTGAGCCGCGCATGCAGCGCTGTCAGACCGTCGGGTTCCCGGGTGCTGGCAGTCACCACCGGGTAACCGATCCGCCGGTAGGTGGCCAACCGCGCCCACAACACCTCGCGGGCCGGCGCATCCAGCAGATCCACCTTGTTCAGCACCAGCATCCCCGCTGCTCCCATGGCGTGGATGGCCACCAGATACCGGTCGATGAGAAACTCGTTCAACGGCGGCTCCGGGGCGAACACCACCGCCACGGTGTCCAGATTGGCCGCCACCGATTTCAGCCGCCCGCTGTAGTCGGGGCGGGAGAGGAGTGAGCGGCGAGCCTCCAGGGCGGTGACCACACCCTCGCCCGGGGAGATGGCCTGCCAGATTACCCGGTCACCCACCACCGCGGTCTCCAGGTTCTGGCGCAGGGCGCAGCGATGCAGGGCGCCGTCGCGATCCTCGACGATCAGGGTGGAACCGAAGTTGGCGATCACCAGTCCCCCCTGGGGCGGATCCAGCCGGGATTCGGGGTGCTGTTCCAGGATCCGCTGGGCCTGGCGACCGGCCCGTTCCCGGCGCTGCGCCTGGGCATCGCGGATGCGCCGGAGCTGGTGCTGGGACAGACGGCGACGGCTCATGGGTGCGGCTCTCTCAGCGCGGTGACCGGCGACTGGCCCACAGACGAAGCTCGAGCAGCAGGAGCCAGGCGCCCGCCCACACCAGTTGACCCGGCACGGGCGAGGTTGCTGCCAGCGGCAGCAGGACCAGCGGCGGGGTCAGCACCAGCACCAGCAGGTTGGTGGCGGTGCGGGTCTGCCAGTACCAGCGGCGGGGCCGGAAACCCCGGACCTGTGCCCGCCGCCGCTGTAGCAGGTACAGTAGCGGCAACAGACAGCCCTTCACCAGTAGATACAAAAACAGATACACCACCGCCACCGCCAGCGCGTGGGGTAGCCCCGGAAATCCCAGATGCCCCGCCACCGCCAGCAGCACCACCAGTGGGTTGAGTTGCCCCGCCAGCCACCGCGACAGGGTACTGTCGGCGCTGCGAGCCAGCAGTTCCAGCTTCTGGGTCAGGGCGAACCAGCTGCCGGATACCGTTTGCACCTGCCAGCTCAACACCATGGACATCAGCAAGGCGCCCCCCGCCAGCCACAGGCCGGTGCGCCGGTAATGGGGTGGCCAGGGCGCAAGACTGATGGTCATCGACAGAATCAGAAAAACCGCGATGTACAGGACTGGCATGCTGGGGTCGGGACTGCTCTGGGGTCAACGGGCGCCGGCAGGCGCCGGGCCAGTGGGGAATGGTATGGCCTGCATAGTAGCATAAGGTGTTTTTGTGCTGGCCCGCCAAACTGGGTAAACTCCCGTTTTTCCATCCACCTCAGGTCTCAAGGGTATCGATACTTGTGGATAGCCTACACCGCTTCGTCTTCGAACAACTACCCGTGCGCGGTGAGATCGTGCATCTGCGCGGGGTCTGGCGGGAAGCCCTGCGAAGACGCCGCTATCCCACGGCCATCGGCGAGATCCTCGGGCAGGCCATGGCCGCCTCGGCACTGTTGTCGGCCACCGTGAAGGGCGAGGGTCAGTTGACCCTGCAATTGCAGAGCGAGGGACCGCTGCATCTGCTGGTCAGCCAATGCACCGGCCAGAGGGGGCTGCGGGGTCTGGCCCGCTGGCAGGCGGAAGTCCAGCACGGCGGATTGGAAGCGCTCTGCAACCCCGGCACCCTGGCCATCACCCTGGACCCGGAGGGCAGCCGGGAGCGCTACCAGGGCGTGGTGGATCTCACCGGCGGCAGCCTCTCCAGCGCCCTGGAACGCTATTTCGTCCAGTCCGAGCAACTGCCCACCCTGCTGGCGCTGATGGCCGACCAGCAGCAGGCGGTGGGCTGGCTGATCCAGCGCCTGCCCGGAGAGACCCGCCACGACGGGCGTTTCCAGGCGGAATGGGAGCGCATCTGGCATCTGGCGGCCACCGTGGGCGCCCGGGAGATCGCCGAGCGGGCTCCGGCGGAGTTGCTGTCGAAGGTGTTCGCCACCGATCCGATCCGGCTGTTTCCCCCCGAGCCCCTGCAATTTCACTGTAGCTGCCACCGCGAGCGCATCGCCGCGGTGCTGGTGTCCATGGGCGATCGGGAGGTGGCGGAGATCCTCGCCGAACAGGGCTCGGTGAAGGTGGCCTGCGAGTTCTGCGGTCAGGATTACCACTTCGATCGGGTGGACTGCGCGGGTCTGTTCAGCGCCACCCAGGCGCCTCCCTCCAGCCGCCACCACTGAGCCGCGCCATGCCCCATCCGTCGTTTCCTCAGCATTGCCGCGTCGCCTGATGCACCTGCATATCCTCGGCATCGGCGGCACCTTCATGGCCGGCCTGGCCCTGCTGGCCCGCCAGCTCGGCCATCGGGTGAGCGGCTCGGATCGCAATCTCTATCCTCCCATGAGCACCCAGCTGGGCGACGCCGGGATCCCGGTGCGCGAGGGCTACGACCCCGATCATCTACGGCCCCGCCCGGATCTGGTGGTGGTGGGTAACGTGATGACCCGGGGCCTGCCCATCGTCGAGGCGTTGCTGGACAGCGACCTGCCCTACACCTCCGGCCCCCAGTGGCTGGCCGAACACGTACTGCCCGGGCGCCACACGCTGGCGGTGGCGGGCACCCACGGCAAGACCACCACCGCCAGTATGCTGGCCTGGATCCTGGAGGCGGCGGGCTGCCAGCCGGGCTTTCTGATCGGCGGCATTGCCCGGGATTTCCAGGTCTCGGCGCGGCGCGGCGAGGGCCGGGCCTTCGTGCTGGAGGCCGACGAATACGATACCGCCTTCTTCGACAAACGCGCCAAGTTCGTCCATTACCGGCCCCGCACCCTGGTGCTGAACAACCTGGAGTTCGACCATGCCGACATCTACCCGGATCTGGCGGCCATCCAGCGCCAGTTCCACCATCTGGTACGCACCGTGCCGAACAACGCCCTGATCGTCAGCAATGGCGCCGAGGCGGCCCTGGAGGCGGTGCTGGCCCAGGGCTGCTGGACCCCGGTGGTGCGTTTCCTGGCCCACGGCGATTGGCAGGTGGAGACCCTGGCCGATGGCGGCGAGTTCTTCCACCAGGGGCGTTCCCTGGGGCGGCTACACTGGCATCTGAGCGGCCGGCACAACCTCCACAACGCGCTGGCGGCGTTGCTGGCCGCCACCCATCTGGGGGTGGCACCGGCCACCGCGTTGGCCGCCCTGGGCCGCTTCCAGGGAGTGCAGCGCCGTCAGGAGGTGCGCGGCACGGTCAACGGTATCACCGTGCTGGATGACTTCGCCCATCACCCCACCGCCATCCACCACACCCTGGCGGGGCTTCGCGAGCGCGCTGCGGGGCGGCTGATCGCGGTACTGGAGCCACGCTCCAACACCATGCGTCTGGGCGTCCTGCAAGACCCCCTCAGGGCCGCGCTGAGACTGGCCGACAGCGTGGTGCTGCACCGTCCCGCCAGCCTGGCCTGGGATCCGGCCGCAGTGCTGGCGGCGCACCCCGACGCCACGGTCTGCGACAGTGTGGAAGGCTGCGTGATGGCAGCCTGCCAGCGTGCCCACCCCGGCGATCTCATGGTGGTGATGTCCAACGGCGGCTTCGGCGGCATCCATCAGCGACTGCTGGACCGACTGGCGGCGTGCTCGCCATGAGCGTCGGTCCGGTGGCCCTGGCCATGACCGGCGCCTCCGGGGCACAGTACGGCGTGCGCTTGCTGGAGTGCCTGCTGCAAGCCCGGGTGCCGGCCTACCTGATGCTCTCCAAGCCGGCCCAGGTGGTGATCGGCACCGAGACCGATCTCGGCCTGCCCGGGCGCACCGCCGAGATTCGCCGGTTTTTCCTGGAGCGCTTCCAGGCCGAGGAGAGCCTCCTGCAAGTCTACGGCAAGGAGGAATGGACTGCCCCGGTGGCCAGCGGCTCGGCCGCGCCCCGGGCCATGGTAGTGTGCCCCTGCACCACCGGGACCCTGGCGGCCATCAGCGCGGGCGCCAGCGACAACCTCATCGAACGGGCCGCCGACGTGGTGTTGAAGGAACAGCGCCGGCTGATCCTGGTAATCCGCGAGACCCCGTTCTCGGTGATCCACCTGGAGAACATGCTACGCCTGGCGCGCCTGGGGGTTTGTATCCTGCCCGCCAATCCCGGCTTCTACCATCGTCCGGCCACGGTGGCCGAACTGGTGGATTTCATCGTCGCCCGGGTATTGGACCAGCTGGGCGTGGAGCATCGTTTGACGGCCCGCTGGGGCCTGTCCGGCGAGGATTCCTCCGCGCCGCGCTAAGTCACCGTGGCACGGGCGGAAAGCTTTGGGCTATACTTATCGAAGAACACATGGCCGGGCCGTTGGACAGGCGATGGTCAGTCTGTGTATCTGGACACTCAGACTTCACCTCAGGCACACCAGCAGCGGGAGGCAGCACCATGAATAAACAGAAAATTCTGAACACCGGTCTGGCAGCATTGATGACCGGGTTCCTGTCCACCGCGGTGGCCGACGGCGACCGCACACCCGCCCCACTCGTGGAGCCGGACTGCGCCACCCTGGTCAACCCCATTGGTCGGGTACTGGTGAATCAAGGCGACGAGTACATTATCGGCGCCGACGGCATGCCGGTGGGTATCGGCGACCGCATCGTCACCATGGACGCCTCCGGTGTGACCGTTTCCTACGTCACCGGGGCGGCGGTGGACCTGCCGCAGAACAGCCAGCTACTCATCGACCAGTGCGATGCCGCCGCGGCGCCGCTGGTGGCCGATGCCGGCCCCGCGCCCATTCCGGTGGTGCAGCCCACCAACTACGCACCACTGGCCGGCCTGCTGGCCATCCCGCTCCTCTATGTGGCGCTGGATGACGACGACGACGACGACGACGACGATCGCGCCCGCAGTCCGGAGTGATTGAACCCCGGTGACCGGCCCCGTGGTGGCCCCCGGCTGGCAACGGGTCTGTATGCTGGCCCTGGGGGCGTTGCTGCTGCTTGTCCCGTTGTTCCGGGCGAGTAATCGCCCGCTACCCTTGCTGGTGGTGGAACTCATCGGCCTGGGGCTATTGCTCCATGCCCTGCGCCTCCCCACCCGACGCTTCACCTTACCGCGGGGCCTGTGGTGGGCCATGGGCCTGCTCCTGCTCCTGCCGCTGCTGCAATTGCTGCCGCTGCCGGCGTTCCTGTGGGCTGGACTGCCCGGTCGCCAGACCTATCTGGAGGCCCTGCAAGCGGCGGGCGTGGAACCGGGTAGCAGACCCCTGAGCCTGATTCCCCACGCCACCGAACAGGCGCTGTTGCGGCTGATACCCCCGGTGGCGGTATTTCTGAGTGCTGTGACCCTACCCACCGAGCAACTGCGCCGACTGGCCCTGCTGTTACTGGCCATGGCCGCCGCACAGGCACTGCTCGGTCTGCTCCAGGTGGGCGATGGCGCCGACAGTGCGCTGCGCCTCGGCAACCGGTTCATGGGCGACAGCGCGGTGGGCACCTACGTGAACCGCAATCACCTGGCCGGGCTGCTGATCATGACCCTGCCCATAGCCCTGGGTCTGCTGGCGGCGGCGGTAGGACGCCCCACCCGCGACCTCGACACGATGAGCTTCCGCCAGCGGCTGGCCCGACTGGGGGGTCTGCGCTACCACCGGTTGGTGATCCACGCCGCGCTGGCCCTGGTGATCCTGGTGGGCCTGGTGTTCACCCGCTCCCGGGCAGGCATCGGTCTCGGAATGCTGGGAATCCTGCTGTCGGCGGGGCTGTTCGCCCGGCGCCTGGGCGGCCGTAACGTTTACGGCCTGCTGGGCACGGTGCTGGCCCTGGGACTGGCGGCGGCGCTGGAGATCGGTCTCGCCCCGGTGCTGGAGCGCTTCTCCGCCAGCGATCCGCTGGAGGACGAGCGCTGGGAGATCAACACCGCCACGCTGCGGGCCATCGGCGAGTTCTTTCCCCTGGGCAGCGGCATGGGCACCTATCCGGAGATGTTCCGCCGCTTCCAGCCGCAGACCATCACCGGTTTCATCAACCGCGCCCACAACGACTTCCTGGAGTGGCTGAGCGGCGGCGGTTTGCCCATGGCGGTGGCGCTGTTGTTACTTCTCTGGGAGTACTGCCGGCGCTGGCCCCGGGTGCTGGCGGACACTACCTGGTCCAGCTTCCATTTCATCCAGGTGGGGGCCGGCCTGGGACTGCTGCTGATCGGACTGCATTCGCTGGTGGATTTCAACCTGCACATCCCCGCCAACGCCGTCTATTTCGCGCTGCTGGCAGCGCTGTTCTGGCACCCCCACCAGCCCGCCCCACGCCGCCGTCGGCGCCGCCGCGGCGGTACCCCGGCGGAACCGCCCCCACCGCTGGCGCCGACCACCCCAAATCCCTTTGCCGACTGACAGGCGATGCGGTATGTTGAAAGGCGGAGAAAGCGACGGCTGCGCCCATATCCCGCAAGCTTCCGGTCTTCCTCCAGGGTAGCCCACGCCTGAGGTATATTTCTGTGGTCACCGGCATACATAGTTTAGGCACGCCCGGAGACTCGAGCATCGACCAACCGGGTCACCATATCAGCGCTCCGACTCCGTTGACGGAAACGATGGTTATACCGGGTTACGATATCCTTGATGAACTGGGCCATGGCGGCATGGCTATCGTCTATCTGGCCAGGCATCTGGAAACTAGCCGACTGGTGGCACTGAAGGTGATGGTGCCCGGTCTGGCCCGGGATCGTACCTTCACCCGGCGGTTTCTCAAGGAAGGCCGGATCATCGCCAGCCTCGACGACCCCCGCATCGTTTCGATATTCGACTCCGGGGTGCACCAGAATCAGTATTTTATCTGCATGGAATACCTGCCGGGGGGCACCCTGAAACGGCGTATCCAACAGGGTCTCACCCTGGAGGATAGCCTGGCCATCATCAGGACCGTGGCGGCGGGGTTGGATCACGCCCACGAGCGTCATCTGGTACACCGGGACATCAAACCCCAGAACATCCTGTTCCGCAGTTCCCGGGAACCGGTGCTCACCGATTTCGGCATCGCCAAGAGCCTGGAGGGCAACACCGCCATCACCCGCTCCGGTCAGTTCCTGGGTAGCCCCCAATACATGAGTCCGGAACAGGCCAAGGGACTGTCGGTGGATACGCGTTCGGATATCTACAGTCTGGGCATCGTGTTCTACGAGATGCTCACCGGACGCATCCCCTACACTGCCGAGGACAATATTGCCCTGGCCATCAAACACATCACCGAACCGATCCCGCTGTTGCCGCTACCGCTGGCGCATTTTCAACCGGTGCTGGATCGTTTGCTGACCAAGCATCCCAACCAGCGCTTTCAGAATATCCATCAGTTCCTGGCCATGCTGGACCTGGCCGAGCGCCGCTACACCGCCTCCTTCGGCAACAGCAGGGATGCCACCACACCGCTGCCCCCGGTGGGCGAGGTGGCCGCGCCCACCCACCAGGCCACGGTGGCTCGCACCGTCGCCGCCGGCGCCCCCACCAGCACCCTCACCGCCCTCACCGCCCTCACCCAGACCCGCATCAGGCCGGCCCCGGGCGCAACCGCCAACAGTAGCACCTGGGATGCCACCACCGGGATCACCACGGTGATGCTGGGCACCGTGCTGGGTGGTTCTCTGCTGGCGCTGCTGGGCCGGGGGCTGGGAGAATTACTCCACCGCCGACTGGGGCCGCTCAGCGTCGAGCTCTCGCAACTAGTGGCCTACGGCGTCATGCACTACGCCGCTCAGGGGATCTTCCTACTGGTGGTGGTGGCTGCTCTGCTGGCCAGCGCCTTCAGCCATCAGCACCGTTCCATCTGGAGCGTGCTGCGGGGTGATCGGCGGGGCAGGCGGTGGCGGGCCGGGCTCGGCGGCGCGATGTTGGATGTGCTGCGCTGGTTGCTGGCCGGCATGGCGCTGGGCATGGCAGGCACCATCGTGCTGCTGGTGGCTGGCCACCGGGCACTGAGCCTGACCGACGGCGCCCTGCTAGGGGTGCTGACCAGCGGTCTGACCCTCACGGTGATCCACGCCTGGCGCTTCGGTCAATGGGCCGGCAACCTGATCGGCGGTCAGTTACGGGTGCATTTGCAGGATCTGGACTGACCACAATCCCGACACCGGGTAGCAGCACGACCGACCCCGGGGCGCACCCGGACGGGTATCGCGTGGTCCAAGCCATCGCAGCCGCTGTCGCTGCCACCGCCCGCACCACCGCGCCCATCATCCCCGAGGAGACACCATGCGTTGCGAGATCATCGCCATCGGCACCGAACTGTTGCTGGGGCACACCGTCGATTCCAATTCCGCCTGGCTCGGCGAGCAACTGGCCCTGGCCGGCATCGATTGCTTTTACCAGACCCGGGTGGGGGACAATCTCGGGCGCATGGTGGAGGCGTTGAAACTGGCGCTGGCCCGCAACGATGCGGTGATTCTCTGCGGCGGCCTCGGTCCCACCCAGGACGATATCACCCGCGAGGCCATCAGTGCGGTGCTGGGGGTGGGACGGGTGCGCGACGAGGTGATCATGGAGCGCATCCGCGAGCGCTTCCGGGTGCGGGGCCGGGTGATGCCGGAGAATAACCTTCGCCAGGCCGAGGTGCCGGTGGGGGCCAGCGTCATCGACGACATGCCGGGGACCGCGCCGGGGCTGATCTGTCCGTTGGGGGATCAGGTGATCTACGCCGTGCCCGGCGTGCCCCGGGAGCTGAAGGTGATGGCCAACGCCACCATCGTGCCGGATCTGCGCCGTCGCGCCGGCAAGGCCGCCATCATCCGCAGCCGGGTGCTGCGCACCTGGGGCGAGTCCGAATCGGGGCTCGCCGAGCGGCTGGCGGGGCGGATCCAGGCCCTGGAGGCGCGGGGTAACCCCACCCTGGCTTTCCAGGCCAGCGGCATCGAGGGTCTGAAGGTGCGGATCACCGCCAAGGCCGACGACCTGGACAGCGCCGAGGCACTGCTAGCCGCCGAGGAAGCCCGCTGCCGGGAATTGATCGGCCGGTGGATCTTCGGCACCGACGAACAGAGCATGGAGACGGTGGTACTAGAGGCGCTACGCGCCCGGGGCTGGAGCCTGGGAGTGGCCGAGTCCCTCACCGGCGGCCTGCTGAGCGCCCGGCTCACCGCCGTGCCCGGCGCCAGCGATGTGTTCAGGGGCGCCATGGTGGCCTACCAGAGCGCGGTGAAATACCGTTGCCTGAAAGTACCCGAGGGACCGGTGGTGTGCGGCCCGGCGGTGGAGGCCATGGCTCGCGGGGCGCGGGAGTTGCTGGATGCTGAGGTGGGCGTGGCATTGAGCGGTGTGGCCGGCCCCAGCGAACAGGAAAACCAGCCGGTGGGTACCGTGTGGCTGGGCCTGGCGCTGCCAGAGCGGGTGGAATCGCAACTGCTACGGCTACCCGGCGACCGGGAGCAGATCCGCCAGTACGCGGTGATCAGCCTGCTGAACCTGCTGAGACTGCGACTGGCCGGGCGCGATGACTGACTGGCGGCTCTCCCTGCTGCCCATCGACGCCTGTCTGCCGGCCCTGCGCCAGGCGCTGGAGGAGGCCCCGGCCGCGGTGCTGGAGGCCCCGCCCGGGGCCGGCAAGACCACCCGGGTGCCGCTGGCCCTGCTGACGGCGCCGTGGCTGGCGGGGCAGAAGATCCTCATGCTGGAACCGCGCCGGCTGGCGGCCCGCAGCGCCTGCCTGCGGATGAGCAGCGAACTGGGCGAGTCGCCGGGCCAGACGGTGGGCTACCGGGTGCGCTTCGATCAGCAGGTGGGGCCGACCACCCGGGTGGAGGTACTCACTGAGGGTATTCTCACCCGGCGCCTGCAACAGGATCCGGAACTGGCCGGCGTGGGTCTGGTGATCTTCGACGAGTTCCACGAGCGCAGCCTGCAAGCGGATCTGGGGCTCGCCCTGTGCCGGGAGGTGCAGCAGGCGCTGCGCCCGGCACTGCGCCTGCTGTTGATGTCGGCCACCCTGGATGGCGCGGCGGCGGCGGCGCTGCTGGACGATGCCCCGCGCATCCAGAGCCAGGGGCGTTTGCATCCGGTGGAGATCCGCCACTGCCCGGCGGCGGGGTCGGAGCCGCTGGCGCATCTGACCGAGCAGGTGTTCCAGGCCATGGCGACGGCACCCGGCGATGTGCTGGTGTTCCTGCCCGGCGGCGGCGAGATCCGCCGGGCGGCGGCGCTGTGTGCGGCACGGGCCGAGGCGGGCCTGCGCATCGTGCCGTTGTACGGCGACCTGCCCTTGAGCGAGCAACAGGCCGCCATCCTCCCCGACCCCGAGGGACGCCGCCGGGTGGTGCTGGCCACCCCCATCGCCGAGACCAGCCTCACCATCGAGGGCGTGGGCGTGGTAGTGGACAGTGGACTGGCCCGGGTGCCGCGCTTCCAGCCGCGCCTGGGCATGACCCGGCTGGTCACCGAGCGCATCAGCCAGGACGCCGCCGAGCAGCGGGCCGGCCGGGCCGGGCGGCTGGGACCGGGCCGGTGTCTGCGGCTATGGCCCGAGACCGAGCGGCTGGCGCCGCGCCGCACCCCCGAGCTACTCAGCGCCGATCTCGCCCCGCTGGCCCTGGAGCTGGCCCAGTGGGGCGCCGATGCCGGGCAACTGGCCTGGCTGGATCCGCCGCCGCCCGCTGCCCTACAACAGGCCCGGGATCTCCTCCAGGATCTGGGCGCGCTGGACCGGGACGGGCGCATCACCCCCCGGGGCCGGGCCATGGCGGCGCTGCCCGGCCATCCGCGGCTGGCCCACATGCTACTCCGCGCCCGGCAACTGGGGCTGGCGGCGCTGGGCTGTGAGCTGGCGGCGCTGCTGGAGGAGCGCGATCCGCTGCGCGCCGAGCCCGGCGCGGGGGCGGATCTTTCGGCGCGGCTGGCGCTGCTGGCGGGGCAGCGCCACGGCAGCGACCGGAGCGTTCTGAAGCGCCTGCGCCAGGCCAGTGCCCAGTGGCGCCAGGCCCTGGCCCGACAAACCTCCGACACCCACGCCAGGCCCTGGCGGGGAGATCGGACAGCCGCGCCGGGATTGCTGCTGGCCCTGGCCTACCCCGACCGGATCGCCCAGCGCCGTCCCCGGGATCGCCATCGCTACCTGCTCGCCAACGGCCGTGGCGCCCGGCTGGCCGAGGACGACCCGCTGGCCGGCAGCGACTGGCTGGTGGCGGCTCATGTGGAAGCCGGCGAACAGGAGTCGCGGATCTTTCTGGCGGCCCGGGTGGCGCGGGAGGATCTGGAGCGGGAACTGGATTACCGGATCACCAACGTGGCGCAGGTTCGGTGGGATCCCCAGGCCCAGGCGGTGAGCGCCCGCCAGGAACGGCGGCTGGGAAGCCTGTGCCTGGACGGCGTGGAACTCACCGACCCCGACCCGCAGGCGCTGCGCGCCGCCCTCTGCGAGGGGCTCCGCCAACTGGGCCTGGAGAGCCTGCCCTGGACGCCGCGGCTTCGCCAGTGGCAGGCGCGGGTGGAGAGTCTTCGCCAGTGGTGTCCGGCGTTGGAGTTCCCGCGACTGGACGATGGTTGGCTGACGGATAACCTGGAGACCTGGCTGGGACCGTTTCTGGACGGCATCGGCCGCCGCAGCCATCTATCGCGGGTGGCGCTGGCGCCGGCCCTGCAGGCGCTGCTGCCCTGGCCTTTGCCCGCCCGGCTGGACAGCCTGACACCCGGGCACTGGGTGGTGCCCAGCGGCTCCAGGGTGGCGCTGCGCTACCATCCGGATGCCAGCCCCCCGGTGCTGGCGGTGCGTCTTCAGGAACTGTTCGGCCTCATCGAGACTCCGCAGGTGGCCGAGGGACGGATGCCGGTACTGCTGGAACTGCTGTCGCCGGCCCATCGACCCATCCAGCGTACCCGGGATCTGGAAAGTTTCTGGGCCAACACCTATCCCGAGGTGCGCAGGGAACTCAAGGGGCGTTATCCCAAACACTACTGGCCCGAGGACCCCTTCCAGGCGACCGCCATCCGCGGCGTCCGTCCCCGGCAATAGCGATACCGACCCGGGCCGGGCCGGGAAATTTTCCGGTTGTGGCAGAACTGATCCGCCATTCCAGAGTTTTGTTACCCATGGTAACATCTACCCTCAAGCCCCGGGAATTGTCCGGATCGGTTTCCGGACAGTTGGGCTGCCATGCAGCTAAGTCACTGGCATACTGAGAAAAAAGCCCAACACCCAGGAGACAGCCCGTGATCCCCTCCGCCTGCAACACCACGGCTGAAGCCCCCCTCCCCGGTCTCCGGGCGCTGCGCGATCAGGCGCTGGCCGGAGACCGCGACGCCGCCCGTACCCTGATCCGCCAGGGTGGACCCTTGCTCCCCGAGTTACTGGACAACCTGCTGGGGCATACACCGCCACGACCCTCCCGCGAACGCCAGCGACTGTTGATCCTGATGGGCCGGCTGGCCGCCCACTGGCCGGATCAGCTACTGGTGGAACTGGCGCGACGCCCCTGGCACGACGCCCCGGCGCCGGCGCTGGTGGATCTGCTGGGATGCCTGGAGGCGATGACGGGTCAGCAACAGGAGGCGGTGATCGACATCGCCCTGGAGATCATCAGCGAGCCGGAGCGCTACGATATCAGCGTGCGCCTGCCCGCCACCGAGTTGCTGGCACGGCTGCCGCGACTGCGCTCGGCCGAGATCCTCTGGTGGGCGCTGGCCAGCGATCCAGACTGGCGGATCCGCGAGGCCATTCTCCACGGCATGGAGACCCGCCCGCTGCTGCGCGCCCCGGAGGCCATCCCGGCGTTGTCGCAACTGCACCTGGATACCGAACTGGCAGCCGCCCGTCCGGCACTGGTGGCACGGGCCGACGCCCTGCTACACCGCCTGCGGGGCGAGATCGCCATGGGCAATGTGCTGGAGTCCCAGGCCAGCGAGATGTTGCTCTAGGCAGCGGCGTGGCGGCGCACCAGCGGCGTGAACACCAGCGGCACGCAGTACATGGGCACCTGCGCCAGCGCCACGTAGAGGGCGAAATCGGCGCCGCTGAAACCCGCCGTCACAGCCATCATCAGCGCCATATTACGGTTGCCGCTGAGGATCGAGACACTGTAGGCCCGTCGCCAGCCCAACCAGCGGAACAGCCCGTAACCCATCAGATGCAGCCAGGCGCTCATCAGGCAGGCCGCCAGCAGCCACAGCCCCACCACCCCCGGTGCCTGGGCGATCCGCGCCGCCACGCCATCCATCACCGCCACCGCGAATACCAGTAACAGCACCACATTCAGCCCATCGATGGTCGGTGCGAGGCGTGCCGTGGAGGCTTCCGACCAGCAGCGGCGAAGCCCCAGGGAAAGTCCGAAGGGCAGCCCGATCAGCAGGCTCACCCGCGCCAGGAACGGCCCTGCCGTCACCCCCAGACCGAGATCCGGCAGCACCAGCAGCAACAGGGTCAGGGATAGCGGCAGCAATAAAGTGCCCAGTACCACACCCAGGAAGGCCAGCGCCGCGTCCAGCCCGAGCAGCTGGGCAAACACCGGCGAGGACAGGATGGGCGGGGCGGCGGCGTTCAGCAGCAGCGCCAACTCCAGGCCCACCGGCAAATCCAGCGGCTGCAACAGGATCCAGCCGAGCAGCGGCGTGGCCAGCAGTTGCCAGCCCACCAGCATCGCCGCCAGCCCCGGCTCGCGGGCATAGGCGCGCAGCCCCGCCCAGTCCAGCCGCAGCAGCGCCCCGCTGAGCATCAGCACGATCACCGGCACCAGCAGGGGCCGCACCACGGCAGCCAGACCCGGCAGCAAAATACCGATGAACACGCCGATCACCAGCACCCAGCGGGCGCGGGCGGCAAGATAGGCAAGAATTCCCATGGTGACACACAATCCTGACCGCAACGTCCTCAGGGTAGTCCAGCAAACCGCCGGACGATGCCGCCACGGCAAACTTTTTCCCGATGGACGTGGTCTGAGCAGTGGGCTAAACAGCGCCACCGTGGCACACTGGCAGCCCCCCGATTCCATCGAACATCATTCAGCACCCATTACCACCCATCTATGTCCGTGATCGATTCCCCCGCCGTGGCCAGTCCCCTGGCACCGCCGTTGCCCGGGGCCGCAGGTCAGTCCCTGCACTGGCGCCAGCCCGGTGCCGCCGCCCTGTCCCTGGCCGCCGCCCATGCCGCCAGTCGCCATCCGGGCTTGACCCTGCTGGTCACCCCCGATACCCAGAGCGCCCTGCGCCTGGAGGCGGAACTGGGCTTCTTCGCCGGGCCGGATCTGGAGATCCTGGTATTTCCCGACTGGGAAACCCTGCCCTACGATGTGTTCTCGCCCCACCAGGACATCGTCTCCCAGCGCCTGGCCACCCTCTCCAGGCTGCCCCGGGCCGAACGCGGGGTGCTCATCGTGCCGGTGGCCACGCTGCTCCAGCGACTGGCCCCGCGCAGTTATCTGGATGGCCATGTGCTGCTGCTGTCGGTGAGCGAGCGGCTGGACCCCACCGCCTTCCGGCGGCGGCTGGAGGCGGCGGGTTACACTCACGTCTCCCAGGTGATGGAACACGGCGAGTTCACCGTGCGGGGCTCCATCATCGACCTCTATCCCATGGGCGCGGAACTACCCTACCGGATCGACCTGTTCGACGACGAGGTGGAATCCATCCGCACCTTCGACCCCGAGAGCCAACTCTCGGTGGACAAGGTGCAGAGCGTGGAACTGCTGCCGGCCCGGGAGTTTCCCCTCACCAAACAGGCCATCACCCGCTTTCGCAATGCTTTCCGCAGCCGCTTCAGCGGCGATCCCCAGCGCAGCCACCTGTACCGGGAGATCTCCAACGGCATGGTGCCGGGGGGCGCCGAGTATTATCTGCCATTGTTCTTCGACAGCACCGAGACCCTGTTCGATTACCTGCCGGACAACACTCTGGCGCTGAGTCTGGCCGGCAGCGACGCGGCTATGGACACTTTCCACGGGCAACTGGCCGAGCGCTACGAGCAGCGCCGTCACGACAGCGAGCGGCCGATCCTCACCCCGGCGGAGCTGTTCCTGGACCCGGCCGAGGCGACCCGTCGACTGGATGCCTATCCCCGCATCCGGGTCTGGCCCGAGGCGCATCCCGACGGAGTGCGCTTCAACACCACCACCCTGCCTCCAGTGGCCCTGCACAACCGCGCGGGCGAGCCCGCCGCCGACCTGAAAGCGTTCCTGGACGACTTCTCCGGGCGGGTGCTGATCGCCGCCGAGAGCGCCGGGCGCCGGGAGATGCTGCTGGAGATGCTGCGCCGCTTCCAGATCCTGCCCCGGGTGGTGGAGGACTGGCGGGCGTTTCTGGCCGACGATGCGCCACTGGCCATCACCGTGGCGCCGCTGGAGCAGGGCCTATGTCTGGAGGAGCCGAAGCTCGCGGTACTCACCGAGGCACTCTTGCAGGGCGAACGGGTCCGCCAGAGCCGGCGCCGGTCGGCGCCGGCCCGCGACCCGGAGACGGTGATCCGCAACCTCACCGACCTCAGCATCGGCGCCCCGGTGGTCCACGAGGACCACGGGGTGGGTCGCTACCGGGGCCTGGAGCGACTGGCCGTCGCCGGCCAGGAGGCGGAGTTCGTGGTGCTGGAATACGCCGAGGGGGCCAAACTCTACGTGCCGGTGGCCTCCTTGCACCTGATCTCCCGCTACACCGGCGCCAGCCCCGAGAGCGCGCCGCTGCACCGGCTCGGCTCCGAGCAATGGCAGAAGGCCCGCCGCAAGGCCGCCGAGCGGGTCACCGACGCCGCCGCCGAACTGCTCGACATCTACGCCCGCCGCGAGGTCCGCCCGGGGCGGGCGTTCGAGATCCAGGAAGTCGAGTATCAGGCCTTTGCCGGCGCCTTCCCCTTCGAGGAAACCCCGGACCAGGAGGCGGCCATCCACGCGGTGGTAGCCGATCTGCGCAGTAAAAAATCCATGGACCGGGTGGTGTGCGGCGACGTGGGCTTCGGCAAGACCGAGGTGGCCATGCGGGCGGCCTTCGTGGCGGTGCAGGGGGGATCGCAGGTGGGGGTGCTGGTGCCCACCACGCTGCTGGCCCAGCAGCACTACCAGAACTTCGCCGACCGCTTCGCCGACTGGCCGGTGCGGGTGGAGGTGCTGTCGCGGTTTCGCTCGAAAAAGGAGCAGGACGCGGTGCTGGCGGATCTCGCCGCCGGCAAGGTGGATATCCTCATCGGCACCCATAAACTTTTGCAGGCCGGGGTCAAATTCCAGAATCTCGGCCTGGTGATCATCGACGAGGAACACCGCTTCGGGGTACGCCACAAGGAAAAGCTCAAGAGCCTCAGAGCCGAGGTGGATGTGCTGACGCTCACCGCCACGCCGATTCCCCGCACCCTCAACATGGCCATGTCGGGTTTAAGGGATCTGTCCATCATCACCACCCCGCCGGCCGGCCGGCTGGCGGTGAAGACCTTCGTGGGCGAATGGAACAAGACCCTGATCCAGGAGGCGATCCTGCGCGAACTCAAGCGTGGCGGGCAGGTGTATTTCCTCCACAACGAGGTGCAAACCATAGAAAAGACCGCCCGCGAGGTGGCCGAACTCGTCCCCGAGGCGCGGGTGGCGGTGGCCCACGGGCAGATGCGCGAGCGCGAACTGGAACAGGTGATGCTGGATTTCTACCACCAGCGCTGCAACGTGCTGGTGTGCTCCACCATCGTCGAGTCCGGTATCGATGTGCCCACCGCCAACACCATCATCATCAACCGGGCGGATAAACTGGGGCTGGCCCAGCTCCACCAGTTGCGCGGCCGGGTGGGCCGCTCCCACCACCGCGCCTATGCCTACCTCGTCACTCCCAACCGCAAAGCCATGACCCCGGACGCGGTGAAGCGTCTGGAGGCCATCGAGTCGCTGGAGGATCTGGGCGCGGGCTTCATGCTGGCCAACCACGACATGGAGATCCGCGGCGCCGGCGAGTTGCTGGGCGAGGATCAGTCCGGGCAGATCCACGAGATCGGCTTCTCGCTCTACATGGAACTGCTGGAACGGGCGGTGGAGGCGCTGAAGGCCGGCAAGACCCCGGAACTGGATCGCCCGCTGGACCACGGCCCGGAGATCGACCTGCAAGTGCCGGCGCTGATCCCCGACGACTACCTGCCGGATGTGCATTCCCGGCTGATCCTCTACAAGCGCATCGCCAGCGCCGACAGCGACGCGGCCCTGCGCGAGCTTCAGGTGGAAATGATCGACCGCTTCGGGCTGCTACCCGAGCCGGTACGAAACCTGTTCCGGGTCACCGAACTGAAGCTTCGCGCCATCCCGGTGGGGATTCGCAAGATCGAGGCCGGACCCAGGGGTGGGCGTATCCTGTTCGGCCCCGAACCACGGGTGGATACCACGAAGCTCATCCAGCTGATCCAGCAGCAGCCCCGCACCTACAAGCTGGACGGTCAGGATAAACTGCGCTTCACCGCCGAGTTGGCCGACCCGGAGGCGCGGGTGCGCACGCTCAGCGGATTGCTGGATACCATCGCTGCCTGAGGAGAAGCCCGCACCATGTCATCACTGCCGCTGGTCGGCATCAGCGCCGACTGCAAGCTCATCGACGGTAGTCCCTTCCACGCGGTGGGCGAGAAATACCTCACCGCCATCAGCGACGCCAGCCACGCCGTGCCGCTGATCCTGCCGGCGCTGGGAGACCGCTACGACATGGTGGCGCTGCTGGCGCGCCTCGACGGCGTGTTCATCACCGGCAGCCCCTCCAACCTGCACCCCCGTCACTATGGCGAGGCTCCCAGCGCCGAGCACGAGCCCTTCGACGAGGCGCGCGATGCGTTGACCCTCGCGTTGATCCGCGAGTGTCTGGCGCGGGCGATCCCGCTGCTGGCGGTGTGCCGGGGTTTTCAGGAACTGAACGTGCTTCTCGGCGGCAGCCTGCATCCGGCGGTGCATAGCCTGCCCGGGCGGCTGGACCACCGCCGCCCCGATCACGACGATCCGGACGTGATCTACGGCCCCAACCACCCGGTGCGCTTTGTCGAGGGCGGCGAGTTCCAGCGCCGCTTCGGCCTGACCGAGATCACCGTGAACTCGGTGCATCGCCAGGGTATCGACCGGCTGGCCCCGGGACTGGTGGCCGAGGCCACTGCACCGGACGGCACCATCGAGGCGGTGAGCGTGCGAGAAGCCCGGGCATTCGCGTTGGCGGTGCAGTGGCATCCCGAGTACAAGGCCACCGAGCGGCCCTTCTCCCGGATGCTGTTCGGCGCCTTCGGCGAGGCGGTGCGAGCGCGCGCCGCACAGCGCCGGGGCTGAAAACCCGACGTTCCCGCGGGGAACTCCCGGCTGTTGGCACCGTCGGCAATAGTAAGCAATCACGCTTGCCAACACCGACGAGGGACCATGACCGCCAGACTTTCCCGCCCCCTTCTCGCCGGTCTCGTATTGGCGCTGAGCGCGCTGGTGGGAGGCTGTGCGATTCCGCTACCGAATTTCCAGGCGGCGCCGGCCTCGCCCGCCCCAACCACCGCGCCCATTCGTAGACCGGTATCCGATCCCGCCGATCGGCCTGCCTCCCCGGGGCAGTTGCCCACCCGCGAGCCCATCGTCGACCCGAGGCCCCAGTTCGCCATGGTGGAGGAACAGCCCACCGGGCCGGCGACGCCGCGCACGCCATCGCCGGTACCGGAGAACCCGCCGGCCATGGCGCGGACCTCCACGGCGAGCCCGTACCCCCCGCTGACGGCGCCACAAACCCCGCACCTGCCACCGACACAACCCACGGCACCGCGGACCCCGCAGAACGCGCTGGCCGGCCTGCCCACCCCACCGCCCGGCGGCTTTCACTGGGAGCCACATCGGGCTGGCGAGGGACCGGTACGGATCCTGATCGGCCTTGACGACCAGGAAGCCTGGGTCTACCAGGCCGGTGTGCCCATCGGCCGCACCCGTATCAGCACCGGGCGCTCCGGTTTTGAAACCCCCACCGGCCGTTTCGAGATCCTGGAGAAGAACGAGGATCACGTCTCGAACCTCTACGAGGACGGCGAGATGCCCTTCATGCAGCGCCTCACCTGGGACGGCATCGCCCTGCACGGTGGCGAGCTGCCGGGTTATCCAGCCTCCCACGGCTGCATCCGCCTGCCCCATGCGTTCGCCGAGGCGCTGTTCGGCATCACCGACTTCGACAGCACCGAGGTGGTGGTGCTGGACAACCTGACCTCGACCAACGAGATCGGCTGATCACAAGAACCCACGGAGATCCCCATGCACCGAAACCACGCATCGGGCCTCTGGCTCGGCTGCCTGCTCACCCTCGGCGCGGTCACCGACCCGGCCATGGCCCAGAACTATCCCTGCGGCAACAACGAGACCGTGGTGTACGGCGATACCCTCTACGAGATCGCCCAGCGCTGCAACACCACCGTGGAGACCATCCTGCGGCTGAACCCGGAGATCGGCAATCCCAACAATATCTCGGTGGGCACCACCCTGGCCATGCCCACCGCCGGGGCCACGCCCGCGCCGGAAGAGCCCCGCGACACCGGTCCCACCCCCGAGGACTGGCAGGTGGTGGTGACGCCCCGCAGCGGCCCGCCGGGCAGCGCGGTGACGGTACGGGCCTCGGGCTTTCCGCCGGGCGAGCGGGTGCTGATCGGCCGCGGTCCTCACGCGTCCGAGTACGAGTTGCAGCGCCATGCCGAGGCCGACCACCAGGGACGGGTGCGGGTGGACAGCCAGATCCCTCCCTACGCTGAGCCAGGGGACCGCTGGGTGTTCGTGGCCAAGGCACCCGGCAGCCGGGAGGAGGCCGTCTCCGGCACCTTCCGGGTGGTCGCGGCGAGCTCGCCGCCGGCCGACGATGACGACGATGAAGATACCGGGCAGATCACCGTGAGCGGGCGGATCACCGGCGAGGGCGTGGAATGCCCCACCATGCGCGCCCGCAATGGCAAGACCTACAGCCTCACCGGGGCCGATTTCGGCGACTACGAGGAGGGCGATCGCATCACCGTCACTGGCAGCGAGGTGGGGATCTCGTTCTGCCAGCAGGGAATTACCCTGCAAGTGGCCGAGTTGAGCGGCTCTCCCGACGACGACGAGGACGACAGCTTCGGCGAGCTCCAGCGGGTCATCGGCACCCTCACCGGCGAGGGCGTGGAATGTCCGGCGCTCAGAGCCCGCGACGGCACCCTCTACACCCTCACCGGGGACGGTGTGGACTCCCTGCGGGAGGGTCAGCGGGTCTACGTGGAGGGCCGGGTGGCGGAGGTCTCGTTCTGTCAGCAGGGCATCACGCTGGCGGTGCAGACACTGGATCGGCGCGGCCAGGGCAGTGCGCCGGGCACCGACAACCCGCCGGCCGCACCCGATGACCGGGAGATCCGCGAGGTCACCGGGGTGATCACCGATCAGGGGGCGGAATGTCCGGCGCTACGCGGCGACGACGGCACCCTCTACACCCTCACCGGCAACAACCTGGGGCGCCTGCAACCGGGGCAGCGGGTGTTCGTGGTCGGCCGGGTGGCGAAGGTCTCGTTCTGTCAGCAAGGCACCACCCTGGCGGTGAACGTGGTGGAGGTGCGGGGCCGGGAAGGCTTCATCCCCGGCGTTCCCGGTACCCGGCCCGACCAGACCCGGGAGGTCAGCGGGGTGATCACCGATCAGGGGGTGGAATGTCCGGCGCTGCGCGGCGACGACGGCACCCTCTATACCCTCACCGGGAATCGGGTGGACAGCCTGCGCCCCGGCCAGCAGGTGACCGTGGCCGGTAGCGTGGCGGAGATCTCCTTTTGCCAGCAGGGGATCACGCTGGCGGTGGATCGGCTGGAGGTACAGGGTCGGCGGAATTGAACCGACTCCGGTGACGTTTCGCTATTACCGGATCCTCACGGCGAAACTGTTTTCATGGACACCTCCCACACCCCCAACATCACCGACATCCACGGTACCCTCGGCGCGCTGCTGCGCCGTCCCTTCGAGAACCTGCTGGCGCGGGTCTACCGGGAACTGGCGGCGCGGGCCGGCATCACCAAGCAGAGCATGGCCTATCTGGTGGAGGATCTGCGCAAACTGGGCTATCTGCGGCTGGTGGCCGACCCCAGCGACGGGCGCGCCAAGCAGGTACGGCTCACCCCCCGGGGCGAGGCGGTGCAGCACGCCGCCATGGGCATCAGTCGACGGGTGGAGAACGAGTGGGCGGGACTCCTCGCCCCGGGCGAGATGACACGCCTGCGGAAACTGCTGGCGCGCCTCGGGGAACGGCTGAAAACCCAGAACCCCTGATGATCCCCACTCCGCTCATCCCCTGCCTGGATCACGCGGAACTGGCCGACGTGCCCGCCCTCTGCGCCCTGGAGGCCGCCGCCTTCCCGGGCGATGCCTATCTCCACGAGCGCCTGCAAGCGCACCAGTTCCGCCACCTGATCCGCCACGGCCACGCCCAGTTGCCGCTGCTGCGGGGCAGTGACGGGACGCTCCCCGGCTACGCCGCGCTTCTTTACCGGCGCGGCAGCCACGCCGCCCGGCTCTATTCGCTGGCCGTGCCGCCCGGCCACCAGGGGCGGGGCTTCGGCGCCCTGCTGATGGCATGGTGCGAGGTGCTGGCCGCGGAGCGGGGCTGTCACCGCATGCTGCTGGAGGCACTGGCCAGCAACAGTGCGCTGATCCGCTTCTATCGCGCCCGGGGATATACTCTGCAAAAATCCCTACCCGGCTACTACAGCGGCGGCCAGGACGGCCTGCGGCTGGAGAAAGCGTTATTCCCTGTCTGAGCCCGGAGCTTCATGAGCAAACATCTGATCATCTGCGAGGACCCCACCCTGATCACGCCCCTGGGCGAGGATTCCCTGGTGGTGCGTCCCGAGGACTATATCGAGAACAACACCGCCCTGGATCTTCGCAAGGCCAGCCAGTTGCGGGTGATCAACCTCTGCGGCGACTACGAGTATCTCAGCAAGGGCTACTACTGCTCACTGCTGGCCGAGGCCCGCGGCCAGCGCTGCACACCGCCGGTGGACGCGGTGATCTCGATTAACTGGAAGCGCCTGTCCCAGCGCGCCAAGCCGGAACTGAACGCGTTGCTGGCCAGACATTACCGGGCGAGCCTGGGCAGCGAGGTGGCCAAGACCTTCATCTTCTTCTTCGGGCGAGCCGAGGAACCGGAGCTGGAGCCCGTCTCCCGGCGCCTGTTCGATCTGTTCCGGTTTCCGCTGCTGTCGGTCACCGTCAAGCATAACGGCGAGCAGTGGATCGTCGACAGCTTCAAGCCGGTGGCGCTGGACGCCCTGCATCGCCAGAAGCTGGCGTTCTTCCAGCAGGCGTTGACCCTCTACACCGGGCGGTCCTGGGCCAATCGCCGGCGGCCCACGCCCCAGCGCTACTGGCTGGCGGTGCTGCACGACCCCAAAGAAGCCCTGCCGCCGTCGGACCGGGGTGCGCTGGAGGCGCTGATCCGCGCCGGTAAGCGCCACAAGGTGGCGGTGGAACTGATCACCCGGGAGGATCTGCCCTCGCTGCTGGAGTACGACGCGCTGTTCATCCGCGAGACCACCGCGATCGACCACCACACCTACCGCTTCGCCCACAAGGCCGAGGCCGAGGGTATTCCGGTGATCGACGACACCCGCTCCATTATTCGCTGCTCCAACAAGGTGTTCCTCAACGAACTGCTCACCGCCCGGGGTATCCGGGTGCCGAAAGCCATCGTCATCGACCGCCAGAAGGCCCGGCGCTTGGAGAAGGCGTTGCAGTTCCCGGTGATCCTGAAGATCCCCGACGGCTCGTTTTCCCGGGGCGTGGTGAAGGCCGACAATCTCCAGGAGTATCGCAAATACCTCACGGCCTTCTTCAAGGACAGCGAGGTGC
>JGI12109J20283_10168091_pt1 | contig 29299 bp, 15 predicted proteins | sample ElkSlonscriptome_12_FD_20283 | JGI IMG/M metagenome (IMG submission 20283)
CAGAGTGATTCCAGCCTAAGAATCGGCGGGGACACTCATAGTATAATAGCTTTACTGTGATCGGGGCCGTTAAGCTATTAAACTATGAGTGTCCCCAGGTTTTTGAACAGGGCCCGATGAGCAGGTCTCTTCGGTAACAATACAGAGTTATCAATATTGTCAGGAGTGATATCCCACGGACTTTGACGCATACAGCATGAAAGGAGCTAGCCTTGGCCAGTTCTTGACCGGCGAACTGGCGCTGACGTGGTGGATATATCGTTTTACGTAAACAGCCCCCGATTCCCTTCGGGCCGCACATTGCAGCCAGGGCATACTGACTGCCGACATTATGTCTTCCATAGAGGCCTGCCTGCGTTGTTCAGAGCGTCCTTAGAGTTAAAGTCAAAGTCCAGCGTCGATCTATGAATCTCTATCGCCGCAGTGCTGCTCGCAACCCGGTTTGCTTGTCGGAGCTGGTAAGCAACAAACAACAGTGAGAACACTTCTGCGACGACGTCAATATTTTCCAGCAGGCTTGTGCCCGCCAGAACCTCCCGGTAACCCCGCGCCCCTCGCAGCAGGTGTGTCTCTCGCAGCACGTCATCCTTCGCGCTTCTCGATCGCTCCGAACCGCTTAAGCTAGTTGCAGCACTGCGGCTCACACTGCCCAGCAGCTCTTCCCGGCTTACCTCTGAGCGAGAGAGTGAGGGAATAGTCCACAAAACGAAACAGCCGAGATTACCGGACATTGATTCACGATCGTGCCTTGTGGGCTTTACGCTCAGGGCGTAATTGATCCCTGCAAGACACAAAACCCAGTGACTCTGGAGGGTGACTCGATAACCTTGGCTGGCCAGAATGCAAGAGCGTGCAGGGCGGTGATGCGATCCGATGGCTTGTCAGCTATTGAAGTTTTATAAGGGGAAGAAAACTACGCATGCACCGATTGAGAGCCTGTTTGTGTGACTCATCGGAATGTCGACCCGATTGCGACGCTCTCGAGCCTGCTCTGCAATCGGGCGTTCGCTGTCATGTGAACACCCCATCACTAATAATTGATCGTCAAGCGATCGGCGTTAGTGCGTGCTGTTGCGCGATCTGTGCTCCGGGAATAGCCATTCTGCTACAGGGCGAACCGATATCGCGCTAAAAACTTTGCTGCTTATGCACTGAAAGTTTCCTTAAACCTCGATCTGCTACCTTAGGAAACAAGATGCACATTTGCGGATAACCGAAGAGTCAATATATTACTGCGTAGTCCTGTTTCGAAAACCTGCTCGTTCAATTTTGGGGCTATCGGGAATGGCGCGGGTTTAATTCGAAGCATTTCTTGGCAGTACTTATCCTCACCGTATTAGACCTTTTATTATTTATCGCTGTACGGATGGTTTAGCTGTTTTAATCATTGCCCTGCACGGTATTCGTTCAGCTTGCGTAAAAACTGCGCAATATCATGCGAGTCAACTAAGATAATTAAGCCGCTGATTGCTTCAATATTCGATCAATAGCTTGTTTTCTTCCGCGCTGAGTGCATGGTATTCCTTCGTCACCTTTCCGGTGGGCTTTGCTTCCTGGACAATTTTTTAACCGCCTGTAAATATTGGAAAAAGCTATTGAAAAGAAATTGCTTTGCACTGAAAAACCAGCCTGACTATTGAGCAGAGAACCGTATTGATTAGTTAATAACCGCGTTAATTTTCGTGGGTAGTGCGGCTGGCGAAAAATATTCTGGCACGTTTGATGCAAAAGCTAACTCAGCAGAACAACAGGAAACAATTACAGTTCAATTATGCCAGAGGGATTAGCTATGCAGCGGCCGACTACGTTTCGACTTACAAAACTGGCCTCAATCGTTGGGGTCGCTTCTTTGACCACAGTAGTGCCTGAATCACTGCTAGCTCAGGAAACGGGTGGCCTGGGTGAAATCGAATTGATTCAGGTGACAGGATCGAGAATTCAGCGTGACGGGTATTCCACGCCAACTCCGGTTTCAGTGTTGAGTGAAGAGGACATTCAGGCGGAGGCGCCTGGCAGCGTCGCCGAGTTTGCGATGACCCTGCCTTCTATTCAGGGTTCTTCGACAGCTTCTTCTTCGTCGGGCAGTCTCAGTGCGGGGCGGGCAGGCATCTCCGCACTCAATCTGCGTGGTCTGGGCACGGGCAGAACGCTTGTCCTCCTCGACGGACAGCGTTCGGTGGCTTCTTCCGCCACCGGTCAGGTCGACACGAATACCTTCCCCCAGTCATTGATTGAGCGCATCGAAGTGGTCTCCGGCGGAGCGTCTTCTGCCTACGGATCTGATGCAATCGCCGGCGTGGTTAACTTTATTCTGGACAAGGACTTCACCGGTTTCGATACCACCGTGCAGTACGGCGATGTCATGGACTATGATGCGCCCAGCGAGCTTTTCCAGATCGCCGCAGGCACACCGTTTGCCGACGGGCGCGGGCACATCCTCTTCAGTGGTGAAATGTACAATCAGGAAGGCATCCTGGATACGGCGCCAGATTGGGCCCAGAACGGCGTTTTCGGTGTCAGAAATCCAGATCGGTCTGAGGGGGCGCCGCACTTTTATGTCGGTCCGAATATCGGCCTTTCCGACCGGACCCCGGGTGGCCTGGTGCAATCAGGACCGCTAGAAGGTTACTACTTTGGAGATGGAGGCGAACTCGGGCAATTGGATTATGGCGACGTTACGGGTCAGTGGATGATCGGAGGCGATTGGCAGTACACCCTATCGCCGACAGTTGGCACCAATTCGCTGCGTTCGCATGACACGCGCAACAGCGTCTGGGGCCGCTCCAGCTACGAACTCACAGACTCGGTCAATGTCTTCGTCCAAGGCTCCTGGGCAGAGTATGAAGGCCTGAGTAATTATATTCTCCCTGAGGATCGCAATCGCACTTACTCCAGAGACAACCCGTTTCTACCGGCAGAATTTGTCTCCCTCATGGACGCCGAGGGAATCGATTCCTTCGTCATGAGTACCTCCAACGCCGATTTCCCGTTGTCCGGCACTAACAACATGCGCGCGACTACGCGCTTCGTTGCCGGCGCTGATGGTGAGTTTGAGTTATTCGATCGGGCCATTGAGTGGGATGGCTACTACCAATTGGGTAAGACCAATACTGACGAACATCAGGTTCCGGTCTTCTCATTCAATGAGCTGGCAATGGCCAGTGACGCCGTTCGTGATCCCGATAGCGGCGAGATCGTCTGCCGCTCGACCCTGAGCTCGCCAGGAAATGGCTGTGTACCACTGAACCGGTTTGGTGTCGGCGTCGCCAATGCGGAAGGTCTGGACTACGTGCTGGGTCGGCCGCGTCGGGAGCAATTCCTTGAGCAGCGTGTCGCTGCCGTCAACTTTCAAACCAGTGACATTCAGGGCTGGGCAGGGGAAATCTCGATAGCTGCTGGCGTTGAATGGCGCGAGGAATCCATTGACGCCTTTGTTGATCCGAAATACAACAGCGGCTGGAAATACGGAAACTACAAGGTCACGCAGGGAGAATACACGGTTAAAGAGGGTTACATCGAGACGCTCGTCCCGTTGTGGGAGAACAGGCTGGATCTCAATGCCGCCGCCCGCCGCACCAACTACAGCACTTCCGGCAGTGTAAACACCTGGAAGGTTGGATTTACGTTCACACCGATCGATGATATCACCCTCAGGGTAACTCAATCTCATGATATTCGGGCACCAAACCTGAGCGAGCTCTTCGATGCCGGTACCGCGAGAACCAACGCCGTGCAGATCAATGGAGAATCCGTGGAATTTATTCAGAATCTGCAGGGTACTCCGACAGTGGGACCGGAGGAGGCCGAAGGGCTCGGTGTGGGACTCATACTTCAACCGCGGTTCCTGCCCGGATTCGCAGCCTCGATCGACTACTACGACGTCGAAGTGGATGGAGTCATTGACTTCATTGGTGCCCAGGATGTCGCGGATGCCTGTTACATCTTTGGCCAGCAGCGCTACTGTGATTTTCTGCGCTTCGACAGCAATGGGGTTTTGCGATTCATTGATCTTGAATACGAAAATCTCAATAGCCTGCTTTCCGAAGGCGTTGACATCGAAACCAGCTACACCTTTGGAGCCGGTCCGGGCGACGTCAGCCTGCGTCTGCTGGCCACGAACTACATAGAAAGGACTACTGACGATGGCGTGACCGCCGTCAACTCGGCCGGCGAGAACTCAGGCAGCACGCCTGATTGGGTCTATCGTGCCACGGCCCGTTACTCGATGAATGACTGGATGTTCAATCTCACAGCGCGCGGCCACAGCGATGGGGTGATGAATAACGCCTATATCGAATGTTCCTCAAATTGCCCGCCGTCGGTGGCGCCCAACTTCACCATCAACGACAACGACATCCCGGGCGAGTGGTTCTTCGACCTGTATGGCGAGAAAGCCTTCTCCTTTGGAGACACGCAAGCAGAAGTATTTATTTCGGTCAAGAATATTCTAGACACAGACCCCGTCGTTTACGGTAACCCGCGCCGACAAGGCGCAGCGAGTACAGCCCATTATCTGCCTCTGAATAGAGGGCTGATGGACGTGCTCGGCCGCAATTACCGCGCCGGCGTCAGGGTGTCGTTCTAAATTCTTTCAGATGTTCTTGTTCGCCTGGCTTCGCGTTTCAGAATCTGGACTCCCGATCACAGTTGAGTGAAACTGGGGCATGGCATCTTCGGATGCCAGGCCCTTTTTTTAACTGACCGGATCCTCGGAGCGGGCTGAGTTATCCTGTGACGCCCTGTGCAGCCAAAGTGAGCGCAGCCAAAACTCTTCCCATCAATCGCAACCTCTGGAGATCACCATGAAGCGATTTGTATTCTTACTGGTCTATGTGCTTGCAATTCAAATTGCCCAGGTCAGCGCGCAGACTGCCGATTCCACTGAGTTTAAGCTCCAGGCCTTCGAATATATCGATTCCATACAGGGCCGCTTGGGCCGGATCAATGATGCAATCTACTCTTTTTCGGAGATTGGCTTCCAGGAATTCAAGACCATCGACCTGATTGAGAACACCCTGACTGCGGCTGGATTTGAAGTAGAAACCGGGGTCGCCGGCATGCCGACTGCTTACATGGCAACCTACGGATCGGGGCGCCCGGTCCTGGGACTGATGTCTGACTTTGATGGCGTCCCCGGCACCTCGCAGAGACCGGTATCCCTGGTCCACGACCCGCTGGTGCCTGGCGCTCCCGGTCACGGCGAAGGTCATAACAGCAATCAACCAACGCTCATCGGGGCCGCGCTGGCGGTGAAGGAAATCAAGGAGCGCAATAATCTGCCCGGCACGATCGTCGTCTATGGCGGCCCCGCCGAAGAGATGCTGGCCAGCCGCGGTTACATGGTCAATGCCGGTTTGTTCGAGGGCGTCGATGCAATTATAGACGTGCACATCGGCACGGGCTTCGGCACCAGCTACGGCCTCTCCAATCTGGCCATCATCTCCGCGCAGTGGCGTTTCACCGGTCAGCAGGCTCACGGCGCCCGCGCCTGGCAGGGTCGCAGCGCGCTGGACGCGGTCGAATTGATGAATGTCTCGACAGACTATATTCGCGAACACATGGACCCGCCGGCCCGCATTCATTATGTGATTCCGGAGGGAGGCCAGCAGCCGAACGTAGTCCCCGGCGATGCCATGGTCTGGTATTACTTTCGCCACACCACGGCGCAGAACGTCTGGGACCTTTTCCGGCGCGGGCGACAGGCGGCCAAAGGCGCAGCCCTGGCCACCGAGACGGAGGTGACCGAACGCATCCTGTCCGCATCCTGGGCCTTCAATGGCAACCAGGCCCTGGCGGAACTGGTGCACGCCAATATCGAAATGGTGGGCATGCCGGACTGGTCGGCGGACGACCAAGCCTTCGCGCGAGCCTATCAGAAAGCCATGGGCGCCGAACTCACGGGAATGCCCACCGAAGTCCAGCCCCTGCGATACAACGCCACCCAGCGACCCAGTTCCTCCGATGCCGGTGACGTCACCTGGCAGGCACCCTACGTCCGCGTCTCTTTCCCGTCCAAACCACCCGGCGAGCTGGCCGGGCATCACTGGTCGGCTGGCATTGCGCCGGCCACTCCCATTGCCCACAAGGGTGTCGCCGCCGGCGCCAAGGCGGTTGCCGCGAGCCTGCTCGACATGATCGTCTATCCCGGACGGCTGCAGGCCATTCGCGCGGATTTCGAAGATCAGCTGTCGCGTTATCCACACTGGAAGACTCTGATCCCTCCCAACGCCAGGCCACCCATCGAATGGAACGCCGATGTCATGGGGAAATACCGCACATCCCTCGCGGAATTCGAATATGACCCGGATTCGAGTGAGAGTTATCTGGAATTTCTTGGCATTGACTATCCACCAGCCATGCCTGACGGGCCAATTGGCAGAATTTCAAACGAAATTAATGATTCCGGAGCGGCACAATGAACAATCGGTATAATACCTATCCTGCGTTGGCAACGTTACGGCTTCCAGTATCCGGGTCACAGTCGCTGATCTCATTCTGCCTTGCCGTATTCACGACAGTTGCCTGCCTGTCGACGACTGCTGCAGAGCGCAGAATTCCAGAATCGACCCAACAGCTAAAACAGGAAGCCTTCGCGGTCGTCAACGCCAATGCAGACTATATGGGCCGACTCAGTGATGCGATTTATTCTTTTGCAGAGATTGGTTTTCAGGAGTACAAGACCATCGCGCTGGTCGAGAAGACCCTGTCTGCGGCGGGATTTGCCGTGCAGACCGGGGTAGCCGAAATGCCGACGGCGTACATGGCCACCTACGGCTCCGGCGAACCGGTAATCGGGCTGATGTCTGACTTCGATGGGGTACCAGGCACCTCCCAGAATCCCGTAGCCCTGAGCCACGAACCGTTGGTGCAGGGCGCACCCGGGCACGGTGAAGGTCACAACACGCACCAGCCCACTCTGATTGGCGCGGCACTGGCATTCAAGGAGATTAAAGACAGCTATGAGATACCCGGAACCCTGGTGGTCTATGGCGGGCCTGCCGAGGAACTGCTTGCGAGCCGCGGATACATGGTGAAGGCGGGCTTGTTCGAAGGCGTCGATGCCGTTCTCGACGTCCATGTCGGGACCGAGTTCGGCACCAGCTACGGGCTCAATAACTTCGCCAATGCCACCGCGCAATGGCAATTCAACGGTCGTCAGGCTCACGGCGCCCGACCGTATCAGGGGCGCAGTGCCCTCGATGGCGTCACCCTGATGAGCGTTGGGGTGAACCTCATGCGTGAGCACGGCTATGTCCCGGAGGACGCCCGTATCCACTATGTGATTACTGACGGAGGCACCCAGCCCAATGTGGTGCCCGGCGAAGCCACAGTGTGGTACTACATCCGCGCCAAGAGTCCGGAGATTGTCCAGGAGTTGCTGGATTGGACCAGCGATATCGCCGAAGGCGCGGCGTTGGCGTCGCGGACTTCCGTGTCCCGCCGCATCATGTCCGGCTCCTGGCCGGTCAATGGCAACAGGGAACTGGCAGAATTGCTGCATGAAAACATCGAGCAGGTCGGCATGCCGGAGTGGTCCGAAGAGGACATCGCCTTTGCCCGCGCCTATCAGACGTCAATGGGCGCCGAAGTCGTTGGATTGCCGACGCAGGTCTCGCCTCTAGAAGTGGCGAGCCAGGGCTCCTCCACCTCCGACGCCGGCGACATCTCCTGGAATGTGCCCTATGTACGTATGTACATTCCGGCCAAGCCCGAAGGCGCCCTGGCTGGCCACCACTGGTCGGCGGGCATCGGTCCCGCGACGCCGGTAGCGCACAAGGGCATCGCGGTGGGCTCCAAGGCACTGGTAGCCAGTATCCTCGATATGATGACCGACGACGCGGCCCTGGCTGCGATCGCCGAGGATTTCCAGCAGCAACTCAGTCGATGGCCCGCCTGGAGCAGTCTGATTCCCGATGGCGCCATGCCTCCCACCCATCTCAATGTGGACGAGATGGCGCGTTACCGTGAATCCCTGTCTGCCTTCGAATTCGATCCCGACAGCGAAAGCGACTACCTGGACTTCCTCGGCCTGACTTATCCGCCGGCGACGCCGTCCAGTGCCATAGGCCGCGCTTCCAACGAAGTTCCCAGCGCACCGGCGGAATCATCGATCGATTGGGAGTGGACGCCTTAGCCATGCCCCGGCGTCTCGTGCTCTCGGGCTGGCAGTTCCATCCTGACATGGTCAGGGAGGACCAGGCGTAGCTATAGCCAGAAATGCGGCGGACAAGTTGAACTAACAGGCGACGGACTTGGTTGTGAGGTCGGTTAAATAGCCGGCGTGGATGGCGATCGTATCCAGTTTCATATTCAGTATTCCCTTAATGGACAGCGTTGCGTGGGCGCCGTGCTTTTGAGGCAGCATGTACTATCAACACAGTAGCGATGGCTCGCTCGGTGACAGCTCGCTGCTGACCACCATCAATCACAACAACACCCGCTCGTTTCATGAACAGCCTGCAGCAGGCGGTTCATGCTGACGATCCGTTTCTACAGACCAGAGAGGTGTTGTCGTGCAATGCCATCACCTGGGCCGCCTGTTGCTGCTAACGGCGACCCTGTTCTTCCTCAGTTGTGGTTTTGAAGAATCTGTAGTCTCCGACTCCGCCAGCGAGCCCACCCCCGGCTGCTGAGTACNCTGATGCATCTAGCAAAAAGACAGGGGACACTAATAGTTTAATAGCTTTAGTATGGCCGGGGCCTCTTAACGATTAAGCTATTAAACTATTAAACTATTAGTGTCCCTCAAGGTGGTCTTCAAGCACCCAGTTCAACTCCAAGCCGCTCGTCACTGCCGGTAAAAGTAAGACTGTAAATCTCGCCGTCGCGTTCAATATTGACCAGGTTGATCTGGTCTGCCCAGACATCGCGCAGCGCAAGATTGACGATGGCAAGGGCGGTGATTTCGGGGTCAGCAGCGATTTCCTGATAGACCCACATGAATTGCCCATCGATCTCCGCGCCCACATAGTTCAGGTCGAGGGTATCGGTTTCGCCATTGGCATAGGTGGCGTCGATGGCAAAGCGATTGATCACGTAGTTGCCGAATAGTTCACGGGACTCTGCCGATTCCATCAGCGCCAACCGTTCGCCAAAAATCTGGCTGGCGGCATGCTCGGCATCATGCATAAAAAACCGGTGCATGACTTCAATGTTGCCGGTATAGGAATTGAAGAGAATGCGGGTGACGGCGCTCTTCTGCTGGTGGGCGTTGCTAGCAAGGGGTAACGCCAACAGCAGCAGGAGCGTCATCAGCCTGGTGGTTTTGAGACAACTATTCTTCCTCATTTGCCGCTGCATCGTCTTCTTCGTTACCTTCTTCATCGCCTTCTTCATTTTCTGCGTCTTCGTCCTCATCGGTGTCCAGCTCAGTCTTCATGTCCTGCATGATGTCACGATTGATCAAACCGCTTCTGCCTTCAGACTTGAAGGACTCGATGCGCGACGGAATGATGCGGCGCGGGTAATAATTGTTCTCTATATTTACGTCGGCAGTTTCCTGCAGCGGATCGACAATAATGCCGGCGATCTCCTTCTCGGTGACCACCAGCTTTTTTACGGCGTGGGGTGAACGCCGCCAGATTTCCGCGGGGATGCGCATTTCTTCACTGCTGCCATCGGCGAAATTCATTTGCAGGATAATCGGCATCACCAGGCCGCCTTCGTTGGTGAATTCCAGCAGGTAGTAGTTCAGATTTTCGTCGATAGCGCGATCCAGCACCTGGCGCTCCCAGTCCTCAAGCCCTTCGAGGAAATCGTTGTACCGATTGCGCTCTACATTGGTGACGGTGAACTGGTCGTTGTCGTCATAGAAATCACGAATGTCGGTGTTGCGCTCTACCCAGGTTTGCCGGCCTTCCTGCCGATTGCGTTGAATGTAGAGGCTGGGCGGGAGGGTTGCTTCGAATTCCCGCTGGCGGGCAAAATCAATGTCGGGATCTTCGGTATCCATGCGCATCTGGTACACTCGGTTCAGGGCGATATCCACGTGGTCCGTGGTGTAGAACCAGCCGCGCCAGAACCAGTCCAGGTCGATGCCGGAGGCTTCTTCCATGGTGCGGAAAAAGTCCGCCGGTGTCGGGCGCTTGAAAGCCCATAGGCGCGAATACTCTTGAAAGGCAAAATCAAAAAGCTCTCGGCCCATAATGGTTTCACGCAGAATATTGATAGCCGTTGCTGGTTTGGAATAGGCATTCGGTCCAAGCCTCGGCACGCTGTCGGACTGGGTCATAACCGGCACCTGGTTTTGTGACTCCATGTAGTCGGTGATGTAGCGCGGCTCCACGCCCCAGGGGATCTCCGCATCCCATTCCCGGCCAGCCACTGAATCCAGATAGCTGTTGATACCCTCATCCATCCAGGTCCACTGGCGCTCGTCGGAGTTGACGATCATAGGGAAATAAAAATGGCCGATCTCGTGGATTACGACGCCGATCAGGAACCGTTTCTCCGCCAGCGTGTAGGTGCGGCTGCCGTCGTCCTGAAGCGTGGTGCGTGGCCCGTTAAAGGTAATCATCGGGTATTCCATACCACCGACGAAGCCCACATTGACGGACTGGGCCGTGGGGTAGGGATAGTCAAAGGAGAAGCGGCTGTACACCTCAAGCGTGTGGATGACCACTTCAGTGGAGTACTCAGACCACAGAGTGCCGCCTTCCTTTGGATAGAAGGACATGGCCATGACCAATTCCTGATCGGCGCCGGGCTGAGTATAGCCCTTGGCATCCCAGATGAACTTGCGTGACGAGGACCAGGCGAAGTCGCGCACGTTTTCAGCGCTAAAACGCCAGGTGACGGTTTGGCCGCTGCCTTCAGCTTCATTTTCCAGCGCTTCGTCCGGCGTCACAATGTAGACTGGCCGAACGGCGTTTTCGGCCTCTGCCAGCCGGTCTCGCTGTTCCTGAGTAAGCACCTCGTTGGCGTTTTGTAATTCACCGGTGGCGGAGACAATATGATCTGCTGGCACCGTCATGGAAACATCGTAGTCGCCAAACTCCAGGGTAAATTCCCCTGAGCCGAGGAACTCTTTATTGGTCCAGCCTTCGTAATCCGTATAGGCCGCCAGCCGCGGAAACCATTGCGACAGGGCAAAGATGTAGTTGCCTCCCTCACGGGCATCGTCGGGAAAATGTTCATAACCACCGCGCGGTGAGAGTACATCGCCGTCGACAATGTTGTAGGCGAAATCAATGTTGAGCTGCACGACTTCCCCAGGCCCCAACGGCTCGGCGAGGTCGACTCGCATCAGGGTGCCGACCACGGTATGAGTCAGGGTATTTTCCTGATCGTCGGTAACCGCAGTGATCTCGTGACCAAGTTCGCTGTCGTCGTAATACTGCAGCGCCCGCAGCTGACCGAGACTGACTCGCGCCGGGCTATTGTCGTCGGCATCTGGGCTGCTGCCGTTAAAGGTGCTGCTCATGACCGCCAAGGAGTCGGAACGAAAGCGATTCTGGTCCAGCTGGAACCACAGGTAGGTCAGGGTGTCCGGCGAATTATTGCGGTAGGTGATGCGCTCGCTGGCGGTAAGTCGCTGGTTGTCTTCATCAAGGACCGCATCGATGCTGTAGTCCACTTCCTGCTGCCAGTATTGGTGGCCCGGGCCGCCTGCCGCATTGCGATAGATATTCGGCGTCGGCAGCACTTCCTGCAACTGCCGGAATTTGTCCTCGAAATTTCCCTTGGTCTGCTGGATGCCCTGGGCCAGAGCGGGGGCAGCCGCAGCCAGATAAGTGAGGGTCAGCGCGAGGCCGACAATGTTTCTAACGCGCGTGTTCATGCTTGTTTGTCTCCGGGATTTTCGATTGGCTCAGATCGGGTATGATACCGCGAATGAGGGCTCGGTCACGACCGGGTCATTAGTGCCGTGGCGGGTATTTACCGGGCCAGGGCGAAACGGCTCAATGTCTCGTAAATCGGCACTGGACCTGTGGTGCTGATATCGAGCGGGCGCCAACTGGACCGGTTAGCGGCCCTCGTAGAATCGACTGTCAAGATCCGTTCAGAGCAAACTAAAGAGCTTGCGCGCCCATTCAGACCAAGGCTTCCTGAGGGTGCTGAGAGTATTGAGAGTACTGAGAGTGCGCTGCGGGTTACGCTCAAATCTATTCAGCATTCGGCTGCCTGAATTTATCCGCGCAAGCGCTAAATCAATTCGCTTCACTTAGGGATGCTCTGAACAATGCAAACAGCCTCTGGCTTTCAGTCTGCGCGCTTGACAAGGCGCTGGCGTGCCGACTGGATGTCCTGCCGGGCGGGGCCTGTAAGCCCGCCGCAGAAGCTTGGCTTTATTATTCAGACTATCCTTAGGAAGAATTAAACTCTCCGTAGACCCAGCCAGAAGACTCCGCCATCATTCCCATCGACCGTAACCTTTTACCAGCACGAGTCATCCAAGAAAGAGACACTCTTGCAGCTGATTAAATGAGAACGTTTTCGATAGGGCTTGTATTAGCACTGCTGGCGGCATGCACCAGCAGTGACCTGATTATTAAGAATGCGACGCTGATTTCTGCCGAGCGTGAGCAACCCGGTCTCGGGCTGGATGTTCGAATCCGCGATGGAAAAATCGTAGAAATTGGTCGTAACCTTCCTGTGCCGCCTGGTGGCAACACTCTGGAGGCCGACGGGCGCTTCCTCACTCCGGGATTTATAGACAGCCACGTTCATCTGTACCACGCCACGGGTCTGCGCGAGAGATACACCGATGACTACGATGCGCTCTATGATGCCTATATGGAGCAGCTACCGCGTAGCTACCTGTACTTTGGTTATACCACGCTGATTGAACTTAATTCCGATTTCGAATCGAACGAGCAGTTTGTATCGGCCGTACCAGCACCCAGCCTTTATCACTGCGGACAGGGAGTCATTTTGCCCGATGGCTACATGGCAATTGAATTGCCAGCCGGGAGCCTGGAGTCGTCGTTTCCCAATTTTATCCATGACCGCTTTGGATCTGACTTTCTCCCTGTCGGAGCTGATCCCTCGCGCCATACACCAGAGGCGGTAGTCGAACAGGTAGCCCGTCAGGGAGGAATCTGCATAAAGCTGTATTACGAAGAAGCACTCTGGTTTCCCGGTGGAGCGCCCTCGTTTTCCCTGCCTAGCGTCGAGATTCTGCAAGCAGTCGACGCGGCAGCCAATTCCCGAGACATGACCACAGTGCTTCATGCCACTACTCCTGCTGGCCACAGGATTGGAATAGAGAGTGGCATCGATGTCATGGCGCACGGGCTGTTCGAGTGGCCCGGTGTCGATTTCTTTAGCTTGACTGAACCAGAACAGGTGAGGGAAGTACTGGCGCTTCAGGCCACAGAGAGCAGCCAGATACAGCCAACCCTGCAAACGCTACGCAATACCCAATCAATGTTCGATCCAAATAGCCTGCAGGACCCCGCTTTGCAGCATGTACTCCCGGCCAGCTACCTGCGCTATCTGGCAACGGATGCGCAGATCCAGCGCGACCTGTTCATGGAGACATTCGGACCCGCCATAGACCCGCAGGCAGGTATTGTCGAGATGGCAGGGCATCAGGAAAATTTTAACTACCGATATGAACAGGCCATTGCTGAACTTGACCGTGCAGGTGGACGGCTGCTTTTTGGTACCGACACCGCGGTGGGAGGATTCGGTTGGGGCAACCCACCTGGCTTGAATGGCTACCGGGAAATGCAAGGCTGGGAACGGGCCGGCATCGAACTGCAAACTATTTTCGCAGCGGCCACACTGCGAAACGCAGAGGCCTTTGGCATTGCCGACGACGTGGGAACAATTGAAGCAGGCAAACAGGCGGACTTATTATTGCTCAAGCTAAACCCACTCGAGACTATCGATGCCTATGACTCAATCGAAAATGTGATTATCAAGGGAATCATGTATACCCGCTCCGAGTTTGATGCAGCGAACCAATCAGGAAACACTCGCACTGTGCCTTAAATCACAAGGAATCAATCATTGCGGCAGTTTCCGTAGTTGAGAGGCCAAGGCGATTTTACTCTCAGCCAGTCTAGCTTCAGGGAACTGCGATGCCTGTGACTTTAAAGTCATCCATGCTATGACTCCGGCTTTTAATACAGCCACTGCCCAGGACAGCCTGGAAAAACACCCGCAACAGGACATCCACAGCCACTCGATAACCTGCCGAGTGAGCACGCGCTGCCATTCCTTGAAGGGTTGCACGGACGCTGGCGGAACGGCGTCCTGTCAGGCATGCCTACTGGAATCCAGAGGCGCATGACTGCATCATTCCGAACATCCCTAATGTTTTCGTGCTAGGTAGAGGTTAGCAGAAGCAGGGAATACTGCCTCGCCCGCCAGGCTCGTGTACTTTCCGAGAGTCCTGGCAGACTCAATTAAAACCTCACTTATCTCGTCCTCACTCAGAAAAATGTCGAACAGAGGAAGCCAGCCTCGTAGCTCGGCCTCAACCATTTTTTGGGGACTGGGAAACCTCGCTGTCTCAGTTATCGCACTGACCGTTATAGTATCGAAACTGGCGTGCTCCAATGCGGCTGCGACTTCATCAGAATCGCCAAGGCTGAAGGGGAGCCGCACGGCATCGGCGGCGGCTGTCCCCACCTGTTCGTCCAATAGAGAAATAATGTCTGCGTAGGCCGGGTTGTGCTCGACCGAGCGCCAGACCGCGATCGCAAGCGACCCGCCCGGCCTCAATGCTCTGAACATCTCCGCCGCCGATTTCTTGCGGTCTTCGAAAAACATCATGCCAAACTGGGAAATCACGAAATCGAAGGTCTCATCTTTAACGTCAAGGGCCTCCGCACTGCACAAAATCCACTCGATAGCAGGCTCTATCTCGTTTGCGGCAGCCAGCATGCCAGGCGCAGGATCAGCGCCGACGACACGGCCACTTGCACCCACTCTTGCCAGTGCGCTTCGCGCCAGGACTCCGGTACCGCAGGCAACGTCCAGAACATGCGAGCCCTCTGTCAAGCCAGCACCGTCAACAAGGTGCCTGGTCCAAATCTCAAACAACGCCGGCACGAATTGAGCCTCGTAATCGCGCCCTGCGGCAATCAGCTCTTCAGATACATTTTGGTCCATGGGATTCACCGTTCAATTAGTCTTGGTAGGATTACAGAGATGCCAGTTCGAACCCTCCGCTTCCGCAACTTCACTATTCGTCATTGGAGTCCAAAACCGAACACCCGGCTGAAGTAAATTAAAAAACGATCCTGTCCACTATTGGGCTTTCGATCGTTTCGAAACGGCGAGAATCGACCGAGCTGAGCTCTTTAAGAGCAGGATATTGCGGGCACAGGCAAAGACAGTATCTGATTCATTTCTATCAGAAATTACTGCACCTGAACAGCCCACTGATTGTCATTGCATTGCGACTGCAGATCATAGGCNATGAGCCCAATCAAGAAAGTCCTGACCGCTCCGTTGCGACCGGGAAGGCCAATGCTATATCAATTTCCTGCAATTCCAGGGACTTGCCGGCGAGCAGCATCTATAGTAGAACCAGCCTAAAAGATCAGGAGAAGTAGACATGCGTATCCTTTCAATCGCTGGCCTCATACTGACCTGCTTTTCGTGGATGAGCCCTGCGTCAGCGCAATCCGACCCCCAGGTGCACGTCCTCAATCCAACCGGCTTCGTGCGCCCTGGAGACTGGTTCGAAGTGTATGCCGAGCTGGTCAATCCCGCAGATTCCGGACAGGTGATCGACAGAGTATCCGGCGGCGGGCGCAGCGGTGCTTCATTTTTATCCAGGTCAGCTTTTTCCAGATCAACATTCGATCCAGACCAACAGACAGAGATACGGGAGGCGCGGATGCAGCGCGCGCGTTCCAATCCCGGCGGGCGACATCGAGCCGTCTCTGGCAGCTTTCCAGTCTATCCGGGTGAATCCGTCGTCTTCGTACTCATGGAGGAGTTCATGCCTGGTAGCGCTCAACCCGGACAGGATAGAGGCTTTCAGAGGCTGAGAGTGAAACTGGACACCGGCAGCCAGGATGCGTTACCCACCACAGTCTATGCTGATCTGAACGTGATTCGCATCGCCTCGGAGAACGGCCAGGGTGAAGAGTCAGTTTTCGCCGGGTTGGATCTGGCCAGTCAACATGCAGGCGTGATGCAGGCGGATCTCTACGCCGAATTCAATCACCCGCAGGAAATCGTTGCGGGAGAATCTTTTGAGCTGGAAGCGACCATTTTCAATGAAGGCAGCAACTCAGTGAGCATCATGCTGGCGGCGTTAGGTACAATGTCCGGATTCATGAATTGGCAGGGCGAACACGCGCAGTCCTATCGATTTGTTTCCTGTGCAAAGGCCTGTGGACTGACAGGATCGATCGAGCTGGCTCCCGGAGAATTTCTTCGACGCCAGTTGGGTACGTTTTACTACGAGAATGATGATTTTTTTTCCGGAGATTTCATTCTCGAGCGATTCAGTTTGTCTGTCACTGATCAATTAGGGCGCCATGAGATGCGACCCGCGAAGGCCAGCCCGGTCTTGATATCAGTGATTAACCAGCCGAATTCCAGGCGATTGTTTTCGGGCAATGGTCCACTGCCGCGGCCACTTCAACTGCAAGATTTATATTCTCCCGGTGACGAAAGGATCGTTAATGACCCCAACACCGGCCTGGATTGGCTGATGCTGACAGAAGGTGAGGGCTATTCAGTCGAGGCTATGCTGGCGGCCAATGGGCCTGGAGGTGAATTCGAGGGATTCAGGCTGGCCAGTTCAAGGGAAGTGGAGACTCTCTATCTCAATCACATGAATGCATCCGGCGTGAAGCTGGGTGATTATGCGGTTTATGAGCTGGTGACAGAAGTGGAAGCGCTACAAAATCTTGTAGGCTTGCTGGGGAATATACCTACAGTGAACAACACCTTCGGATTTAATGGAATTGTGAGCGATGATCTTCCTTCACGACACGATGAGAATGCGCTTTATACGATTCTCGAGCTGAGTGTGACGGCGAGTCACCCGGACCGAGTAATGATGTTCAGTGGGTCGCAGGGTTTGCGCAAGCAGCAGCGCAGATTGGAAAATTCGCTGAGTGCCTATACCGGATACTGGTTGGTCAGATGATTCGGCGCTATTAACCAGAGTTGCCTTGATCTTTATTTTCGGCAATTAGGCGTAATTACCCGGCACAAAAAATCGTCAATCGAACGGATGAACTACTTTCCCGGGAAAAGCTGAAATTCCTTCTGGCAATAAAGCTATCAGCCTCACTGCGGTCCGATAAACTGTAGCTGCGCGCGCGTGGCCCGCATCACATCTCTGATGCCAGTCCCTATTTGCCAATCCAACAACTTCCCCGAAGGACCTGCTGCTGGCAGCAAGCAGCATAGTGAGAGTGGTTTCGTTGTTTTTTGCATGGGAATTGAGCTCCTGGTTTAACAGCGGCCCGGCCTGAGGTCCCCGGAGAACCGCTATTCTTGGGGCTCAGCCGTGGGATGACAGTTTCACAGCAAATAGGCGTGTGAAAACGGCAAAATCTGCTGTATTTTAACCGGTATAGATTACTTTCCCGAGCACGGCTAAGTATGGGCAAACGGGCAAAAAATAAAAATAATAATGAGAATCGACTCTACCGCGCCCTCGCCATGGGCGTCGTGCCACTCTGCCTGTGCCTGTTTTTCCTGCCCCTGCCCATTGCGGATCGCCGGGCTGCCGCCCAACAAGCCTTTGCCGCTGACGACATGCAGCAAGTCGTTAACCAATATTGCCTTGCCTGTCATAACGACGCCCTGGCGACTTCCGGACTGTCCCTCCAACAAATTGATTTTTCACGGCCTGGACAACACGCCGATGTATTGGAGCGGATGGTAAAAAAGCTTCGGGCCCATATGATGCCGCCCTCAAACATGCCCCGGCCTCCCTTCGAAATCTATGAAGTAATGACCGGCTGGCTGGAGAGTGAGCTGGATGCTGCCTGGGCGGCAAATCCAAATCCTGGCCGCATTACTCCCCTGCATCGCATGAATCGCTATGAATACAACAACACAATCAATGAACTGTTAGGTCTTGATGTAGATATCAGCGAACTATTACCCGGTGACCCCACCGCCGATGGCAGTTTTGACAATATCGCAGCGTCCCTGCCATTCTCAACCGCGCACATGGAACGTTATATGTCGGTGGCGCGGCAGGTAACCCGATTGGCCACAGGTCTGCCGCCCGCCGGCCCGGAAGTAAAGACTTACGATATTCCGCTGTATATGAGCCAGGACTGGCGCCAGAACGACAACATGCCTTTCGGCTCCCGTGGCGGCATTGGAGTCAGCCATCACTTTCCGGTAGACGGTGACTATCGCATCTCGGTGCAGCTGGAAACCAATTACCAGGATTACATCAAGGGCCTGGGCTGGGCCCAGCAGCTCGAGCTGCGTCTTGACGGCGCGTTATTGCAGAGTTTTTCCATTGGCGGCGAAGCACCGGGCACACCGGCACCGTTGAGTTTCAGTGGCACCGGAGAGCCGGGCAGTATCGACTGGGAAGAATATATGCTGCGGGAAGCCGGAGCCGGACTTGAAGTAACGGTTCCAGTCAGCGCCGGACCCCATGTGGTCTCCGCATCCTATGTGCGACAGCAGGTTGACCCGGAAGGCATTCCGCAGCCGCGCCAGGGCGGTCGCTTGCCAGCTAATAATGAAGCCTACCTGGATTACCAGAAAGTTCATGCCATCGCGATTGGCGGTCCTTTAACCCAGTCATTGGCGAATAGCAATTCACCGAGCAGAGAGCATATTTTTCGTTGCTTTCCGCAACAGCTATCTGAAGAGGAAGGCTGCGCCCGACAAATACTCGATCCCATTGCACGACAGGCATATAGACGCCCTGTAATTGACGATGACCTGGACTTGCTGATGAGGTTTTTTCTCCAGGGCAGGGAACAGGGCGGTTCATTCGAGGCCGGCATTCAGTTCGCTCTGGAATACCTGCTCAGCGATCCGGAATTCCTGATTCGCAGCTACGAAGTGCCGCCACAACTGGCGGCCGGGGAGATATACCGGCTCAGTGACCTGGAACTGGCCTCCCGGCTGTCCTATTTCCTGTGGAGCTCAGCACCGGACGAAATCCTGCTGCAACTAGCCGAGCAAGGGCGCCTGTCGGACCCAGCTGCGCTTGCACAACAGGCACGCCGTTTGCTCAATGACCCGCGCGGTATTCATACCCTGGTGAATGACTTCGCCGCACAATGGCTCAACCTGAGGCGACTGGATGAGGTGCAGATCAACACCGTGTTATTCCCCCAGTATGACGTCAGCCTGATTGAAGCCTTCGGCAAGGAAACGGAATTATTCGTCGCCGATACCCTGCGCGATGATCGCTCAATAATGGATCTGCTCGGTGCCGACTACAGCTTCGTCAACCAGCGCCTTGCTGAGCATTACGGTATAGACGGTGTTTATGGCAGTCGCATGCGCAAGGTGAGCCTGCCAAATACAGCACAGCGGGGTGGCCTGTTGGCCCACGGCGCCCTGCACACGGTAACGTCTTATCCCGGTCGAACCTCGCCGGTGCTGCGTGGTAAATGGTTGCTGGATAATATGCTGGGCACACCACCACCGCCGCCGCCGCCCAATGTGCCCATTCTTCCGGACGCCGAAGCCGGGCAAGTACCTGCTTCTATCCGCGATCGCCTGGCCCAGCACCGGGAAGACCCAGTCTGTTCCACCTGTCACACGGTCATTGACCCCCTGGGCTTTGCTCTGGAAAATTTTGATGTGATTGGTGCCTGGCGGGAATTCGATGAAACCGGCAATCCAGTAGATCCCCTGGGCAATTACCCCGGCGGCGTTGAATTCGCCGGATTCGCCGATTTGCGCGAGTGGATGCTGGAACGACCGCAGCGCTTTGCCCATACTCTGACCGAGAAGCTCATGACCTATGCCCTGGGTCGCCGGGTGGAATACCATGACCAGCCGGTTATCCGGGAAATCGTCAGGAATGCAGCAGGGAATCAATATCGCTGGTCCGATATCGTGCTCGGCATAGTGACCAGTCCCGCATTCACCATGAGCGTGGCTCCTGGGGGGACAACTTCAGGAGAATGAGCACTCATACACCACGACAATGTTTGCCTAACTTTTTTTGGCTCTTTTTGCGCTCAACGTGGTCAACATCAGATTTAAAGTAGCCAAAAACAAAAACAGATTTTATACTGATCATTTCATTACCTTACATAACAGAACGTATTGAGCGCTACTTGATAATAATAGGAAACAAGCCATGAAACCCAAAAATTCAGCGTGTAATGTGGTAACCGGCAAGTCCATTTCCCGGCGCGCTGTACTCCGTGGTGTCGGGGCCGCGCTGGCGCTGCCCATGCTTGATGCCATGACCCCGGCACTAGCGCAAGTGGCACAACCGATTCAGCGTTTCCAGACTGTCTACATTCCCAACGGCATGGCCATGGAGTACTGGACTCCCACCAGCACCGGACCCAGTTATAAACTGAGCCCGGTGCTGGAACCCCTGGCCGACTATCGCGAACAAATGCTGCTGTTGTCGGGTATCAAGGCCAATTGGAATATTGCCCACGCCGGAGCGGGTGGTTCCTTTCTTACGGGTGTGACCCGTGGTGGCAGGAATGAAACCGATATTCTGGCCGGCGTTTCCATGGATCAATTGTTAGCCAATGAACTGGGCAAACAGACTCAGCTCTCTTCCCTGGAATTGTCCATGGACGCACCTGCACTGGCTGGTGCCTGCACGGTAAACCTCAGCTGTGTCTATACACACACCCTGTCCTGGCGAGGCGATACAGAGCCACTTCCGACAGAACATAATCCACGGGCTCTGTTTGAAAGGCTCTTCGGCGACAGTGGCAGCACAGCGAAAGAGGCTAGGGAAGCACGACTGCGGCAGCAGGCAAGTATCCTAGACGCGGTGCTGGATAAGTTGAATCGCCTCGAAAGCAAACTGGGGGCCTCAGACCGGCACTTGGTGCACAGCTACACCGAATCAGTGCGTGATATTGAGCGCCGCATCGAGCGGGCGGAACAACAGATTGACATGCAACTGCCAGAGATTGACCAGCCCGCAGGTGTGCCGGTTGAGTTTGAAGAACATATGGAATTGATGCAGGACCTGCAGGTGCTGGCCTTGCAGACTGACCTCACCCGGGTCATCACTTTCATGATGAGCAAGGAACAGAGTGCAAGGCCCTATCCACAAGTTGGCGTGCCCGATGCTCACCATCCATTGTCTCATCATAATAACAATGCCGAGTTGGTGTCGCGCATGTCCCTGATCAACATCTATCATGCGCAACTATTCAAGAACTACCTGGACAAGCTGGCTGCCATTCCCGACGGCGACGGCAGTCTGTTGGACAATATGACTATTCTCTACGGCGGCGGTATTTCCAACAGTACCGTACACTCTGGCGTTAACCTGCCCCTGTTGCTGGTCGGCGGTGGTGGCGGCTGGTTGCCCGGCGGCGAACATCGCCATTATGCCAATGAGCCCACCATGGCTGATCTCCACCTCAGCCTGATGGCTAAGTTTGGGGTGCAGGTGGATAAGCTCGGTGGTAGCTCCGAACCTCTCACAATCTAGCAATTGGTCCTGAATAGCTGATGTCAGCAAGACTCAATAACCTGTCAGTTCTTTTTGTACTCCTGCTCTGTTCCGCAGCAGTAGCCCAGCCCATGCCGCCGCAAATTCAGCTGGCGCGAGACGCGGACTGGGAGGCACTGCAAAGCCTGCTGTCTGATGGCATGAACCCGGACGTGGTCTACGGCGACGGTTCCGCAGCACTGCATTGGGCCGCCTACCATGATAATCTGCACGCCGTTCAACGGCTTATCGCTGCCGACGCGGATGTAAACATCGCAACTGATCTTGGGGTAACGCCTCTCTGGCTGGCCGCGGAAAATGGCAACGCAGTAATTGCCAGCAGCTTATTGCAAGCGGGCGCCGATGCGGATATCGCTCTGAGGTCAGGTGAAACTATCTTAATGACGGCTTCCCAATCAGGTAATGCGGAGGTTGTACAAGCCCTGCTCCAAGCGGGCGCCGATCCCGATGTAGCCGCCACCCGCGGCCAGACAGCTCTGATGTGGGCAGCGAACCGGGGTCACAGCGGCGTGGTTGGAGCCTTGCTGGAGCATGGAGCGAATCATTCGGCAACGTCACTTGTACGGAATCAGTACGTTAAATCGGAAAAAGAACAGGACTCCCATCCCGCCTACAAATACTGGATCGAAGAGGGCGGTAATACGCCGCTGATCTTCGCCGCCAGGGCAGGGGACCTGCAATCGGTTAAGCTGATCGTGGGGGCAGGTGCGGATACTAACCAGCTTTCAGCTTTTGGCACCAGCCCGCTCATCATGGCGGTTCATGGCGGCAATGCCGCGATAGTCGAGTATCTACTGGAGCAGGGCGCGGAAGTAGATTCTGACGCCAGCGGTCATACGGCTTTGCATGATGCGATATTGCGCGGCAATGTGTCAGCAGTAAAAGTTCTGCTGGAACATGGCGCGGATGTTGAAGCCAAACTTGAGCGCCCCACGCCCGTGCGCCGACAGACGACTGATTACAACTACCATAATGCATTACTGGGAGCCACTCCGCTGTGGTTAGCGGCACGCTTCAACGAGCCGGCTATTATGCAGATGTTGCTAGATCACGGTGCCGATCCTCATTTCCTGAATAATGTGTCCTACCCAGCCCAGCGCATGGGGAATTACTTCATGGCGGAAGAAGGGGAGATATCCATTTTAATGGCAGCTGTTGGCATGGGCTATCCACGCCTGCGTATGAGCTGGGGTACGCCGGAGCGAAGGGCAGGCCAGCTCGGGCTCAGCCGCGAAGATCTGGCTTATCTGGCGGCGGAAATTGCACTCATGGCCGGAGTGGAGTTGAACCTGGCGAATGCAGAAGGCCAGACTGCCCTGGATTTTGCCAAGGCACGCCGCTACGACTCGGTGATCGTGTTGTTACTGGCAGCGGGCGCAAAGGAGTAGCATTTGGAATCGGAAACCCGGATACGCTCTGAAGTAATACCAATTGTGGCACTTCACTCATTGACTCTTTGTTGTCCCACAGTTGAAGACCTTTTTAGCAGCGCGAAATAACAGTATCCCCTGTCCGGTAGAGGCTTCCGAATTATGATCCGCGCATCCTGCAGTGCCAGCGGAGGCGTCTGAGGCTATCGTCGTGTGCAATTCGACCTGTCGGCAAAGTCCGCAGCGGCACAAGCTAACTGCCGGGCGGACCGTTCGCAGCCGCTTTTCAGCGCTAGTTGAGGGGCATGACACTGTGGGGCAGCAGTGATATTTCGTATAAGGAATAAATTCTTGCGGCCAACAAATAAACGAATTTACCAACCATTGAACTCAATGGGGGCGGTCGTGCAGCACACAGGGGCGCTTGAACTGCAGGAACTCTAATTTTTCGATGTCGGAAAAAGCTCGGGCTTTAGAGGGCTGAGGTCGTCGATGACCTCGGCGATTTAGCAGGTGAATAATTTTACCTCCTTACTGACGCCATATTGTCGCCACAATTATTCGTCAAATCGTCTGACTTGATTGATCACAAAGTCATATTCAGGTGCTTTAATGAAAGCTCAATCAAAGCGATTTGATTGAAACTCCTAGAGCTTGACTCCTCTCTTATGGCCCTCCTCCCCAGAGGGCCATTTTTTTTGTGAGGCGAAAAACTTCAGCGGCTGCGGGGGAGGTTATCCAGGCGCGAGAGCTGGCGGTCGGAGAGGGAGATCAGATCCGCCAGGATACGGCCGCTTTCAAGCAGCATGGGATCTGGCTCTTCCTCTTCCTCGATTGAGTCTCTGTCTTCGGAGTCATCGGGCATGTCGCTGTCATCGCTGGCGGCGATTGTCTCTGGTTCAGCATCCGACCCTTCCTCAGCATCTGCCTCAACCCATTCACGCAGAGGCAGCCCCTTGAGGAAGCGACGCATATTCTCGAGCTCGAACTCTTCCTTCCTGTCGTTCTCGCGCTCCGCCTTCACCACCTGCTCATTCAGGGGCAGGGTTTCCTGATCCCGGGCCTCGCGGGTACGTTCGATCTGCTCTTGCAGGTAAATGAAGTCTGGCGAGTGGGAAGCACGCTCGGCGTGCAGTTTCTGCAGCTCCGGCAGCATGGCTTGGATAGAATGATAGGGTCTGTGCTCAACAGGCCGCACGGTATCCCAGGGCAGGGCACCGTCCAGGCTGCTCTCGCCAATATCCTCGTAGGCGTCATATAGATCGGGGAAGCTGATGTCAGGGATGACGCCGCGGTGCTGAGTGCTGGCTCCAGAGATGCGGTAGAACTTTGAGCGGGTAACCTTCACCTGGCCGTAGTCCATGGGGATGATTTCCTGCACGGTACCCTTGCCAAAGGTTTGCCCACCCAGCACGACGCCGCGCTGGTAGTCCTGTATGGCTCCGGCGAAAATTTCTGAGGCAGAGGCACTGGTGCGATTAACCAGCACCGCCAGTGGACCGGAGTAACTCACCCCCGGATCGTTGTCGCCGAAAGAGCGGACGAAACCGTTGTTGATGCCGGAATAGCGGATCTGCACGGTCGGGCCGGTCTCGATAAACAGCCCAACGAGCTGGTTGGCCTCACTGAGGCTGCCGCCGCCATTGTTGCGCAAATCCACCACTACGGCGTCCACTTCCTCCTGCTTCAGTTCATCGAGCAGCGCCTTCACATCCCGGGTCGAGCTCTTGTAATCTTCCTCGCCGCGCCGGGCCGCCTCAAAGTCAAAGTAAAAAGTCGGCAGCTTGATCACCCCGATCTTGTAGTCCTCGCCGCTGTAGCTCAATTCCAGCACTTCTTTTTTGGCCGATTGATCTTCAAGTTTTACAGTGTCGCGGGTGATGTTAACCACCTTGGCGGCGGATTCACTGACTGAGTCTACGGGAATAACGCTCAAGCGTACCACCGTGCCTTTCTCGCCCCGAATCTGATCGACGACATCGTCCAGCCGCATACCGACCACGTCACGGATCATACCATCCGGACCCTGGCCGATGCCGATAATGCGGTCACCGGCGCGCAGAGACTCACTGCGCTCTGCAGGACCGCCTTTAATGAGCTCGACTATTTTGGTGTATTCATCCTCGGTAGTCAGTTGAGCTCCGATTCCCTGCAGTGACAATGACAGCTGCATGTTGAAGTTTTCGGAATCTCGCGGTGAATAATATTCTGTGTGCGGATCTACGGCCTTGGCAACGGTCGAGAGATAGGACTGGAAGATGTCCTTAGCATTGGTTTTGAGCACCTGGCTGAGCTGATTGCGATAGCGTCGGCTGAGCTTTTCCGTGATTTCTTCGTTGCTGTCACCCGCAAGCCGCAGGCTTAAAACACTGTTCTTAACGCGCTTGCGCCAAATCTCGTCGAGTTCTTCCTTAGTTTGCGCGTAGGGTGCTTCTTCGCGATCAATTGTGAAAGCCTCATCGACGGTGAAGTCCATGCTGTCGATGTGATTCTCGACCCGGTCGATAGCGTAAATAAGACGCTCGAGGACGCGTTGATAGTAGCGGTTGTAGATGTCGAATCCGGGCGTAACGTCGCCCGCCTGCAAACTGTCATCGATAGTGTACCGATAGCTGCTCAGCTCACCAATATCGCTGGCGAGAAAGTAAAGGTGGGACCCGTCCAGGGCATCCAGGTAGCTGTCGAAGACAACAGAGGAAAACGTGTCATTGATTTCCACCGATGAATAATGCTTGGTCCGTAGTTCCTCGACCAGCTCTGTCGCCGTCACTCCATGCACTTCCTGGCTGATCACCGGTTGATAGAGGCTGTCTATGTCCAGAACGGTATTAAGGTGAGCCGGCTCGGCTTCTTCCTGGGCTAGGAGCACCGGGGCGAAGAAAACGCCGATGGCAAGAAAAAGACCGCCCATGAGGCGGGTTAGCTCGTAGTATCGATTACTGATCGGCATAGTTCTCCACATCATCTTCTACTCTAAATAAGATTGTATAAGTTGAGGTTTAAAAGCATCGGATTCGCAGCCCCAGTCTACGGTCATTTAAGAGACTAATTTATATCGTGGGTCGAGCAAAGTCATTTTCAACACTTTTCCGACAGACAGCGCGTGCTTCGGGCCCATAGTTCATCTAATCCGCTTATCGCGCCCAGACGCATGGCGCTCAGCCCGTTCCACGTCGATGTAGCGATCGGTGATGGCACTGGAGCCATGACCGGCGTCATCACGGACATGCTCGCGGGGACGATGCTTAACGTCCTCTGAGATGCCTGTGTGTCGAAGCCAGTGCACAGTGGCATCACCCATTCGTTCTGCTTCCTCCACAAACCCTTCCTGGCGCATGCGCTCTGCGGCACGCTGAAAGCAAGTCTGCACTATACCGCGTATCTGGCGTGTGCTGGTAATCCCGCCTTTTCCCCGGGCTTTGTGTATCAGAGGGCTGGATTCGCCGGGGCTGGGCAAGGCAGTAAGACCGCGCGACAGCCGGTAGCGCTTGAGTGCTGCCAGCATGGCATCGCTAACCGAGATTTCCCGCTCCTTATTGCCCTTGCCCACAGTAATAAACCACCAGTTGCCCTCCTGATCGAGCTGGAAATGCCCCATTCGGGGCTGCCAGCGTGGAGTCTCCACCAACTCGGAGATACGCAAATACATGGCAAAAAGAGCATTCATAATGAAGAGTGTGCGCTCATGTACGAGCGCATCTTCGGCCGCCATTTGCTCCGCCACTTCGATGACGTAGTCCCACTGCAGCGGCGAAAGGCGCCTTATCTTGCCTTGGGACTGGTGTTTGCGCAGATATTTACTCTTTTGCCTCATCTGGGAAACGGGATTTGCGGCCAAATAGTTTTCCTGAATCATGAAATTAAAAAAACTACTCAGCACGCTGAATAATGACTGGATGCCAGCCTGAGAGATTACGTATTCACCGCCACTGCTAACGTAGGGGCGCCACTGGGGATTGGGTTGACGCTCACCGCCGCGGAGGAGGAAACGCGGCACATTCTTGTCCCCGATCCACGATTTGGGTGGCTGGCGCGTAAAATCCACGTAATCCTCAATATCCTCACGTCCAACCTGACTGACTGATTTAACAGCGATCAGCCAGCACCAGTGCAGAAAATGTTCGATCTCGCGGCGATAGGTGCTAAAGGTATCAGGACTACCTCGGTAGCTGTAAATGAATTCGCTAGCGAGCTGGTAATCACGCAGAGCGTCTGCAGGGGGGGAGCGGGTGAGGTGTGCAAGCGAAGTGACCGGCTCCTTAAACGGATTGGGCATGGCCTCGAGGGTATCGAAAAAGGCAACCGGTCTCTTAACTCTCGACATTAAATATCAACCCTATCTTCTTATGCATAAATACTAATTTTCTATAAATTATGAGTATAAATGAGGCAGATGACAAGCTTCGCCAGAGCGTGGATAAGACCTCACATAAGGGGTTGTCGGACCGGACTCCGCAAAGCTTGAAAGCTTCAGGTAGCGCTGGGAAAGGCCCGTATTGCGAATTTCGGCCCCAGACGGCTAACAAGGCGGCGCAAGCCGGAGTCCTTTGGCTTCTATGCAACTTTGTAGCTCTTGCGCAATCGGGTAATGTCTTTTCTTGCTCTGGGGTTCAGCCGGGCCTGGATAGCTGCCCGGATAGTTCTATGAAATCGCCGAAGTACAAGGATCCTTATCCCTATGTTCACGAAAATTTCATGGTTCGTCGTTATTGCAGCAACTTACGTGTCTGCTGGGCAGACAGTGGCTCAAGACTGGGAGCTACCATGAACCGCCTTCAGCCAACCCTTCTCCGATCAACTGTTATTCAATTCACGCCCCTCTGAACAGCCCATTTATGAATACGCCTGCCAAGAGGGCAATTACGCACTGGCGGGCATCCTGGCCGGCGCCCGGCAACAGCAAGTGTGGCAAGAATCGAACGAGGTATCAGGGCTAATCGGGCAGGGCGCCTACCGTTTGAGGGCAAAGAAGATTTGTTCCTGAGCGTTTACGTTTACCTGCCTGAGGTGGATTGAGCGCTGGGAATGAACCATCAAAACTAATCCTAGTAGCGCCAGCTATCTTGCTTTTCTTGGAAGCTTCGCTATTCGTCCAGAGCGTTTGCTCATAGCCAATCTCTAATCGAATGAGTAAGGCTAGGCAGAAACTGCGGGTAGAAAGGTTAGGTGCAGTTGAACAGAAATGGCAAATCAGCTCACCAGCAGAGAACTGTTGCTGTCAAAGCAGTTTTGCCTCAGAGTCTTGATCCATGCACACCATAATAATCCGGTTATAAATTTCATTCACGAGGTGAGACTGTGAACAAGGCGGAGCTTTAGACATGGGAAACAATAGCGGTAACGATACACCATGGAAGAGCGCGAAGGACAAGGTCGAGAGCGAGACGCGCAATTACGAACAAAAGAAACATGACGCCATAACTTCCAGTCCGGTCAAAAAACTCGCCGGGCACCTCGACACCAGCACCAGGGAATATATTGAACACCAGGTAATGAGCGAACCCTACTGGTTCCAGAAGATTGAAGTCATGCCAGGATTGTTCACCCCGGGCTGGAGTGATCCGGCAACAGAAAAACTTCCGGTTTACGGTTTACCGGAAGATCTCTCGGGCCTGAGAGTATTGGATGTAGGTTGCGCCGAAGGATTTTTCTCATTCGAAGCTGAGAGAAGGGGGGCTAGGGAAGTCATTGCGATAGACTCGTTCCCGGACTCAGTCCGGCGCTTCAACATAATCAAGTCTGCACGGCAGTCCAGTGCCACTGCCTATCTTTGCAATGTGTATGATTTGGACAAGAAGAAGTTTGGTACGTTTGATCTGGTGCTTTTCTACGGCGTTTTCTATCACCTAAAGCATCCACAGTTGGCGCTGGAGAAAATTGCCGATATTTGTACCGGGAAATTGCTATTTCAGACCCATATTCATGAAGAGCCCAGTTTGAAAGGCACGCCGTGGGCCAAGTACCATCCCTACGGCATCATGTCGGGCACCGACAAGCAAAGCTTCGACCCGACTGTCTTTTGGCTTTTTAATTCGGCATGCTGTGTCGCCATGCTCGACCATCTGGGATTCAAGAATATCGAAACGGTGTCAGAGGATCCACAGCCGTTCGTGCTGACAGCCGAAGCCGCAGCTATCGAGCGGGGTTATCCGGTCAATCAGGCGACTGCACCCTGGTGCTAGTGCCTCCAATAGACTGGCAGCCTTTGAGATCGCGTTATGAACTGTCGACCGTCACCATCGCCTGTTCAGCCTCGCCAAAAGGGGACTAGCGCCGGTTCCATTGCCCCCTAAGCAGCGCGCCTACTATAAAAAACGTCCGCTAAGCTCGGTGATCGTTGCTACCGATCATGCGATGTGTCGAG
>JGI12109J20283_10916306_pt1 | contig 29246 bp, 24 predicted proteins | sample ElkSlonscriptome_12_FD_20283 | JGI IMG/M metagenome (IMG submission 20283)
AGCGCACCCTCCCGGTGAGCAGCTCGGTCGAATAGCCCAGGTCAACGGCCGCTGTTTTTCTTCGTGTTCTTCTTCGTGTTCTTCTTCGTGCGCTTCTTCGTGCGCTTCTTCGTGCGCTTCGTGTTCTTCGTGGTGAACTGCTCTTTCTAGGCTCAATGATCGAGGGCGTCCTCCATCACTGCACCGAGATGGAAGTCGACCGCCAGTATGTCGATTCGCACGGCCAGAGCACGATCGCCTTCGCCTTCTGCCGCCTGCTCGGCTTCGAGCTGCTGCCTCGACTGAAGGCCATCCACGCGCAGAAGCTGTACCGGCCGGAAACCGGCAAGGCCATCAAGACCATCTTCCTGTGCCGCTACCTACACTCCGAGGCCCTGCGGCGCGAGATCAAGGAGGGACTCAACGTGGTCGAGCAGTGGAACGGAGCGACCGATTTCGTCTTCTTCGCCCGACGCGGCGAAATGGTGAGCAACCGCCGTGAGGACCATGAGATCAGCATGCTCGCCCTCCATCTGATCCAGAACTGCATGGTCTACATCAACACGCTGATGATCCAAACGATGCTGGCGCAGCCGCATTGGCAGGGAAAGCTTACACCTCGCGACTATGCGGCGCTGACGCCGCTGATCTGGGAGCACGTCAACCCGTACGGACGATTCGAGCTCGACATGAGCACTCGGCTGGCCTTGCCTTGAGATAAGTGGCGGCTGGTGACACGACTGTTGGGTCTACCCCTCGCACGGAAGACCCATGAGGTGCGGGAATGCGTTGGGGACTAGGGAAAAACGACGACGACGACAACCGTAAGGACAGAAACGAGGTAAGCCAGAGGCACTCTCTAAATGGCCTGAGTTGTTCAACCTGGCGGCAGTGAGTCGTTCTGTAAGCTGAGTCGCCTTGCGGTCTCCGCCATGTCGTCGGCGGTCATTGGACGACCGAAATGATAGCCCTGTGCGATCTGGACCGAGGCATCGCGCAAAAAGTTGAGCTGGGCCAATCCCTCCACGCCCTCGGCCACGGTCTCTAGTCCCAAGCTTGAGGCTAGCGCGATGATCGCGCGGACGATGGCCTCGTCGTCGTCGTCGCTGCCGATGTCGCGGACAAAGGATTGATCGATCTTCAGCCGGTCCAGCGGCAGCAGTCTCAGCATGGCCAGGCTCGAATAGCCAGTGCCGAAGTCGTCGAGCGCGAGCGCGCTGCCTATTGCCTTCAGGGCCGTTAATACGGCCCTGGCGGCGTCGGGCGAGCGCATCAGCATGGATTCGGTGACTTCGAGTTCAAGCCGCTTCGGTTCGAGCGCGCAGTCCCGAAGAACGGCCTCGACCTGGGCGACGAAATCGCCCCGCTCCAGTTGTTTGACCGATAGGTTCACGGCTACCTGGGGCACCCACAGGCCCTGGGCATCCCAGGCCGTCATTTGTTCGCAGGCGGCGCGCAGCACCCAGGCGCCGATGTCGTGGATGACGCCGATGCTCTCTGCCAAGCCAATGAAACGCACCGGCGGCACCAGGCCAAGCTCCGGATGTTGCCAGCGAACCAGGGCCTCGACGCCCGCGAGCCGACCCGTGGTCAGGTCAATCTGGGGCTGATACATCAATAACAACTCGTTGCGCTGAACCGCGCCCCGTAAGGCATTCTCCAAGAGCAGGCGCTCGAAAACGCCTTCAGTCAATCTGCGGGTGAAAAACTGGAAGTTGTTGCCGCCCTGTTGCTTGGCGGCATCCATGGCCTGAGCGGCCTCGCGGATCAGGGTGTCGGCATCATCGCCGTCGTCCGGGTATAGACTGATGCCGACGCTGGGCGTTACCACCAGGGCATGGCCGGCGGCAGGTATCGGCGAGGCCAGGGTTTCGAGCAGCGCTCGGGCTATGGTCGCCGCGTGATCAGCGACTGCCTGCGCCTCCAGCAACAGCGCGAATTCGTCGGCGCCCATACGTGCCACCAGGGCATCGCTCGCGAGGAGTCCGGTACCGATGCGTTGGGCAACCTCGATCAGCACTTCGTCCCCGGCCCTGTGCCCAAGCGTGTCGTTGACGGTCTTGAATCGGTCGAGGTCGATGAACAGCACCGCGACGCCGTTGCAGTCCTCCCGTGCATGGGCCAATGCATGCCCGAGGCGTTCTGCGAACAGGGTTCGATTGGGCAGTAGGGTGAGTGCATCGTGGCGCGCTAGAAAGTCGATCTGCTGTTGCGCCTCTTTGACGTTGCTGATGTCGCTGAAGACGGCGACATAATGAGAGATCTGCTGCCGCTCGTCATGGACCGCGCTGATGCTGAGCCACTCGGGATAGACTTCGCCATTCTTGCGTCGGTTCCAGATCTCGCCGCTCCAGTGTCCGATCTGCGTTAGGCTGTTCCACATGTCTTCAAAGAAGACATGGTCATGGCGTCCGGATTGTAGTAGCCGCGGGTTCTTACCCAGCACATTCGCCCCTGTATAGCCCGTGATTTGCTCGAAGGCGGGATTGACCGAGACAAGGTTGCCCGCGGCATCGGTGATTGCGACCCCCTGCACCATGTCGTGCAGGACCCGCTCGGCCAGGCGCAGCTTTTTGACCGATCGTTGGCGCTGTGCGAGCCGCCAGAGCTCGTTGGCGATCAGTTGCAGAGACTCTAAATCCGCGTCATTGTAGTCGGTGGACTTGTTGCCGACGCCCACCAGCATGACCACCTGACCCTGCTCAATCACCGGCACACTCAGCAGGCGCCGCAGCGCGGCGTGACCCTCGGGTAGCCCCCTTTTTTCGTGATAGCCGTCGTAGTCGTTGATAAAGACCGGGGCATGTCGACGCACGGCATCGGCCCAAATGCCGGCGTCGCTCACCGAGTAATGGGTCTCGTGCACCAACTCGCAGTCGCCCTCCAGCGTGCGGCGCGACCAGGCGACCAGCTCAATGCGCTTTTCACTGTCGTTGACGAGGTGTGCAAAAGAGAGGCTGCTGCCAGTAAGCTCCTCGGCGGATTCCAGGCCGTGCTGCAGCAATTGCACCTCAGGCAGCGTTTCGGCCATTCTGGGCAGCTCTAACTGAAGTTCAGCGCGGCGCGCCTGCAACGCGAGGGCGGCCTCATGCTGTTTCGACGCCGTGATGTCCTCGCCGATGGACTGGAAGCAGCAAACCTCGCCCGCTGCGTTGAATGTCGCGCGGTCGGTCCAGCGTTGCCAGCGTATCTGGCCATCCCCGGCGATGACCTTGCGATCCTCTGTCCTGTGCGGCTCGGCCGCGTTGAGGGCCTCTAGTTTGGCATGCAGGCTGCCGCGATCCGGTTCCGGAATTAGGTCGAAAATGCTGCTGCCGAGGATGGCTTCCGGCGTCGTGCCGAAGTAGTCGCAGTAGGCGCGGTTGGCGAAGCTGATCTCGCCGTCGCGCAGGAAACTGCAGATCAGTGCCGGTGTGTCTTCCACCAGCGCCCGGTATCGGCCTTCGTTGGTGCGAAGGGCCTGCTCGGTCTGCTGGCGTTCGGTGATATCCATGACGACGCCAAATAGGCGTCCCGGGCGCCCCTCGGTATCGCGTTCGACAGTGCCTAGGATCTCGACCCAGCGCAAGCTGGCGTCCGGCATGATCAGGCGCAGCCGTTGCTGGATGCGGCGCTGATTGCCGTGCCCCAGGCACTCATCCAGAGCGGCCTGCAGTGCCGAGTGATCCGCTGGGTAGATGCGCTTGGCGAACTCGTCAAAGGCAGCGTTGAAGGTGCCGGGAGCGAAGCCCCAAAGGTCAAGGGTCTTTTCGGACCAGTGCAACCTGTTGTCGCTCAGGTTCCATTCCCAGATGCCGATATCGCTGATCTCAAGCGCCTCAGCGAGAAAAACCGGCCCGCTTCGCTCGGCTGGACCATCGGCGATGTCGGGTGGCTTAAGGCGCGCCCGGTTATTGCCAGGAAACTGGTTCATTGATGCTGTCGCCATGTCATGCCAACAGCAATTGTAGCCCCATCAACAGGTCGACAGACCAAATTCGGATGGACCTTTTCGATTCGTGTCCATTGTTTCCAAATCAGCTGCTATTTGAGACTCGGGCCAGCAGTGCAGAAGGGTGAGCATTCAATCAGTTGCCGTGCTTGGGACAAACACTCCAGTCGCACTTCGCGATCAAGCCGACGGACCCAGCGTGCTGGTATCCTCGCGGGGCCGTGCATTGCGCCGACAATCATGCCGAGAATGGCGCCGGTGGTATCGGCGTCGCCACCTCGGTTGACGACGTCAATTAACGCGGCCTCAAAGCTGTCGGTCGCGAACAGCGCCTGGAAAACGGCGCGCAGCGTGTCGACGATGAAGGCGCTTGGGTTTTCGCAACGCTTGCGGTCATAGGCGAAGACGGGGGCTTCGGTCACCAGGGCGTCGGCGAGGTGCTTGAGATCGCGCTTGCCACCGCCGAGCAGCGCACATTGGGTCATGCGGATGATGCAAAGGGTGCCGGCGTCCGACAGCTGATTGTGATGGGTGACGTGTGCCTGCAGCCGATTGGCGGCATCGACATCCTTGCTCTCGGCACCGAGGGTTGCCAGCGCGACCGGCAGGCAGCGCATACAGGCGCCGTTTCCAGCGTCGAATTCGTTCTCGGGCATCCGCGGCTCGCCGGTACGCCGATAGCTGGCGATGCCGCGGCGCACCGTGTTGCCGATATCGACGGGCTTGCTGCGCATCCAGTCGCTTAAGGCGTCGGCGATGTCGTGCGCATCAAGACCGCCGTGGCGTAGGATGCTGCGACCGAGCGCTAGGCTCATGCCGGTGTCGTCAGTAATCTGACCCTTACGCAGCCGCAGCCAGCCGCCGCCGATGATGTCGCGGTGTTCGCGGTATTGGGCGCGAATCTCGTTTGGGAGCATGAACTCAACCGTTGCGCCCAGCGCGTCGCCGATGGCGAGACCGAGGTAGGCACCGATGGCGCGGCGTTCGATCCGATCCGCGACCTGATTGGGGCTGGCCATGTCCGCGACAAATAGCATTGAGGGACTCCAGGTTATTTGAGGCCAGGTTGATCGGGCCGGGTCACTCAGGGGCAAGATGACTGTGCGACCGGGCTATTCGGGGCCAAGTTACTCGGGACCGAAGCAGTCGCGGTAGTCGACGCAGACCTCGCAGGACGGGGCACGGCACGCATAGATGCCTTCCTCTTCGCAGAGTTGCTTATAGAGGAACTTTTTCCATTTCATGTCCTTGATGTTGCGCGCGGCGAGCGGCGGGAAGTTGCGACGCATCAGCGCCGTTAGTTCGCTGCGCTCCCAAAGGCCTAGGTCTTGCCACAAATGGTCGTTGGCCATGCAGCCGGCCGCGACAATGTGCGCCATCCAGACCTCGGACGGGCAATCGCCGGCCTTGTCTCGCAACATCAGGTCGACCAGTTCCTGGCGCTCGTCGCAGCGGCTCGTGTTGAGCGGGCGACCGATCTCAGGCTGGTCGCCGAGGTCAAGTCCGGGGAAATGGTGCCGCAACAGACAGCGGAATGCAGCCGGTTCCAAGCCCAGCCAGTCTGGCAGACCGCCAGCGCCGGTGCAAAGGCTTGTGATCATGCAGCCCAGGGCGTGGTCGTTACCGTGGCCGGCAGCGTGGTAAGCGAGCCTGCCATAGAGCAGGCTCGTCGCATCCGCGTTGCCGCCTGCTGCCAGGGTCTGAATGATGGACCGATTGGGCGTTGCGGCGGCTGACGCGGTCATGGCTCAATACTCCACAAGAATGTCTTCATCACGGACGATCATCTGGCAGGCAAGACGCCATTCGCTGGGCATATCGTCGACCGCGAATTGGTCGATCTGCTCCTGTTTGAGCTTGCCGATCTCCTTGAGAACCGTGATCTCTTTGTCGGTGAGGTGATAGCCCATGCGTTGCTTTTTGTCAACGCTGCTCACGCGCACGACGCAGTGGCCGCATTCGCCGTCTTGGCAGTCGAAGTTGACGGGCACCTTGTGCTCTTTGGCGAGCTTGAGCAGGGTTTCGGTGTGGCTTCCTGCCACGGCATAGACGGTCTTGTCTTTATAGTCGGGGTTGGAGAAGGTGACGAGGGCCATGAAAGGGACTCCGGTTGGTTGATCTGGGTTTGGTTGATCTGGGTTTGGTTGATGTCGATTTGGGGTCGGAACCTGGTCTGCGCTGGGCCGAATTAGGCCGGCTTGACCTTGCAGTCACCGATGATCTGGGCCTGGCAGGCGAGGCGGTCGTGGCGGCTCGCCATGTTTTCCCGCAATACCTTTTCCTCCAGCACGGAGGGCTCGGTCAGATTGTTCCAGCCCTCGGTCACATGCATCATGCAGGTGCCGCAGTCGCCTTCGCGGCAACCGTAGATGATGCCGGCGCCGACCTTCTCTGAGACCTCAATGACACGGATGCCGGCCGGTACGTTGACGGTCTGGTTGATGTCTTCGAAGGTGAGTTTTGCTTTCGCCATGTTAGGTCTCTCTAGAAGCTGGGGTTTACTGGAAATTGGTTTGTCACAAAGCGCTCCTGTTCGAGTCGCTCTGGAACCATCGCTGCGCCCGCAGGCGTCTGTTGTTGTATTGCCTGAATCTCAAGGATTCATCCTCCGGGCTGGCATTGCGCCATGAGTCTTTCGTTCAGAGCGGCGATCAAGATCCATGTGGCGCATCGACATCAGCCGAGCTCCGAGAAGTCGATGACGGGTCGACCGCTCTGCTCTGAGTTGGCCGCGGCTCCAGCGGTGGGCATTGGCTGCGGCGCGCGACCCGCGGTCACCGCCAGGGCCAAGCGTTCGCCGAACTCGCGGCTCTCGGTCAATTCGTCCACCGTTGGGATCAGTTTCACGCGCAGGCCGGCGACCGGCACGCGCATCTTTAACCCGCGCATCCGGTCCTCGACCATCGGCACCGCCTCGCCGCTCCAGCCATAGGAACCAAATGCCGCACCAATCTTGCCGCGCAGGTCCACCACCGCCAAGGATGAGAGCAGGTCCCAGATCGGTTTCACGGCATCGCCATTGACGGTGGGCGAGCCGAAGGCGAGGGCGTCGGCCTGTTCGATCAGGTCGACGAATGGCTCGGTCTCGCCGCCTTCGAGGTCGTACAGTGAGACCCGGATGCCGTCGACGGATTCTGCACCGGCGCAGACCGCCTCGGCCATGCGGGCGGTGCTACCGTAGGCGCTCATGTAGAAGACGATCAACGACCGGTGTGCATCGCCGGTTGCGAAATCGGTCTCAAATGAGTTGCCCCCGGTAGACAATTCCCTGTAGCGGGCGACATAGCGGCGCGGACGATCGCGCAAAATGGGGCCATGCGTCGGTGCGACCAGTTTCAGCGGCAGCGGTTCAATCAGCTTCAGCGCATCCATGACATGCGCTTTAAACGGCCGCATGATGTGCGCGTAGTAATAATCGAATGAGAATCGAAAATCGCCCACCTTGTCGTTGAACAGTCGGTCGTCGCAGTAGTGACAGCCGAATACATCGCCGGAGAACAGGATCTGTTCCTCAACCAAATAGGTGCACTGGGTATCCGGCCAATGCAGGAACGGCGTATGCAGGAAGCGCAGCCGACGATCGCCAAGGGAGATCTCGTCGCCGGTGTTGGCCGTGTCATAGTCCAGTTCGTCGTCGTCGGGGTTGCCGCTGCTCGGCTTCAATAGGGCCTTTAGCATCGCCGGTGCACGTTTGGAGATGATCAAGCGTGCTTGCGGTGCGCGTCGCATCAGTTCCGGCAGTGCGCCGGTGTGATCCGGCTCCAAGTGATTGAGAATGATGACGCTGAGTTCGTCATAGCGAGCGATAGACTCTAACCGACGGAAGAAGTCTTCGCTGAATTCGGCCTTGACCGTATCCACGACCGCGACGCTATCGCTGCCGCGCACCGCATAGGCGTTGTAGGTTGTGCCGTTGGCGGTGCGCAGGATCATATCGAAGCTGCGCAGCATGGGGTCCAAGGCACCGATCCAATGCACGCCGGGCGCGATCTCGACCGCCCCCTCGGATCGGCCCGGACCCATTGCGTCGATTGGCGTTGCTCTGCTCGCGCTCATCGCCAGCGATTCCCGTCGAGGTCCGCCCTTGCTGCCGCGTTCAACGGGGTCGGCTCGCAGGGCGGTTCATTCGCGATGGCGCGTGGGCAGGCCTGGAGATCCTCTCCAGCGCTGAAATGTACGCCGAGGGCGTCCAACACTGGGTTGGTTTCAAAACCGCAACAGCGACCCTCTGCGGTTTCGATCAGCGGCCGGCGAATCAGCAAGGGCTCTTTGATCAGCAACGCCAGCGCTTCCTGTTGATCCAGCGCACCGGGGTCAAGGGCACCGGACTTGATCCGCGGCGCGCTCGGGTTGAACCATTTGACCACCGGCAGTTCTCCGAAGAAGGCCCGCAGCCGCTCCGCGGTCCAGGGTTCCGAGAGCAGATCGCGCACCAGAAGACGGTGACCGAGCCCCACCAAGAGACGCTTTTGATTGGCGTTGCCGATGCAGCCGGGCTTCTCGAAAAAGACCACCTCACTCATCCGTCAGCGCGCCTGGATCTCGGCCATCGCCTCGGCCATGCGCTCCGGCGGAATACCGGTGAGCGACCCGGGCGGGTTCACCGCCACGCCTAGGGCGTTGAGGATCACGCCTTCGACGGGGCAGATGCTCGCGCACTGAGGATAGGCATAGTCGCCGTCACATTCGGTACAAGCGGCGGCGTCGATGATGAAGTGCGGCTCAGCGGCATGAATCGCTTGGCTTGGGCACAGCGGTTCGCAGGCCCAGCAGTTGACGCAGCCTTCGATGATCTTGTAGGCCATAGTCGTGGTTCCTCTTGTTCGGTGTTTGCCGCGGCGCGGTGGTGTCCTTGAACCTCGGGGGTTCAGGATGCTTGGTTACACCGCGTTATCAGGCTGATACGCAGACAGGCCTAGGCGGAGAGCGACAGGGTATCGTCGACCTGACCGAGTTGGCCTTGGTCGGCCAATTCGCGGTAGACCGCGGCAACGGCATCCTCAATGGGTTCCATCGCGTGCTCGCCGTTCGGCATGATGCCCGCGGCCTCCAGTTCGCCCCAGGGCTCGTAGCCGATTTTCGAGCAAAGCACGACCTCACAACCGGCAAGCGTTCGGATGGTCCCGGACAACGCGGTTTCGGCATCGCCGCAGCTGTCGCCACCGCCACAATACAGCTCTACCTTGCGCGGCCCGACGAAGCGTACGTCGACGCTCGCGGTGGGGCCAAAGGCGAGGGCGGCCTCGTAGATCAGGAACTCGCGGGCGTGACCAAAGTGCTGGTTGATGAGGCCTCCACCACTGGTTGCGACCGCTATCATCACCGGGCGCAGCTTGGCGGACGGCGGTAACGACGATGCCGGGGCGGATTGGTCAGTCGGCGTGGCCGCGAGGGGCGTCTTGGCCGGGCGCTGCAGCATCGTGATTGGGATGAAGGTCTGGTTGCGCTGCTGTTGCTGGGCCTCGCGATTGGCCTCTATCGCCGCCTGCACTTCGGCGCGACGCATCATGGCCGCGTCATAGTCGATGTCCATCTGCTCGACCTTGTCCATGGTGAATTCAGCGCCCCGGTCCTCGCCGAGCATGCCAACCGCGTCGGCGCGGCATTGACGGCAGTGACGCATCATGGCCATATCACCAGCGCACTCGTCCTGCAGGGCCTGTAACTCGTCGTGGTTGGGGCCGCGCTGGCCCATGATACCGTAGAAGGTGCCGTGCTCGGCCTCCGCGATCAGCGGCATCACATTGTGCAGGAAGGCCCCCTTGGCCTTAACCACGCGGCTGACCTCTTTGAGGTGCTGATCATTAACGCCGGGGATCATCACCGAGTTCACCTTCACCAGCACGCCGCGATCACAGAGCATTTGCAGTCCCTTCTGCTGCTGCTCGATCAGGATGCGCGCGCCCTTGATGCCCTTGATGCGACGGTTGTTCCAGAAGATCCAGGGATAGATCTTGGCGCCGATCTCAGGGTCGACGCAGTTGATGGTGATGGTAACGTGATCAATATTGTGCTGGCAGATCTCGTCGACCAATTCCGGCAACGCCAGACCGTTGGTCGAGACGCAGAGCTTGATGTCAGGCGCCTTCTCGGAGAGCGCGCGAAAGGTCGCCAGCGTGCGTTCGGGATTGGCCAGCGGGTCACCGGGGCCGGCGATGCCAAGCACGGTCATCTGCGGTATCTCGGCCGCCACCGCCAGCGTCTTTTTCACCGCCTGCTCCGGTGTCATCACCTCTGACACCACGCCCGGCCGCGACTCGTTGGAGCAGTCGTACTTCCTATTACAATAGTGACACTGGATGTTGCAGGCCGGCGCCACCGCCACGTGCATGCGTGCATAGTGGTGGTGCGCTTCCTCCGAAAAGCAGGGATGATTGTGCACCTTGGCGCGGATGTGTTCCGGGAGGTGGGCAAGCTTGTCTTGGCCTTCGGTGCCGGCGCCGCTAGCGGTCCCGGTAGTCCCATTGGCGCTGCTACCACAACCGCTGGAAGCGCAACCCCCGGCAGCGACCTTGGTCGTGCCGATTTCAATGACATTCGGTTCCATCATGCGCCCTCTTGACTTGTTGGCTGAACACCGCGGCTTGCGGTGCATGGCAATGCGTTGATAGATGGAAAGCAAATGCTGTGCCGACCCTGAAGGCCGGCAGCTGGTCATTGTTTCTCAACACTTTTGACTGCGGGCGGGCGATCGATTGTCGCGGACGCGACAAAGCAGCGAGGGGCAAATTGTTGTGTCTGGGACCTCAGCGCCAAGGTGCCAAGCGCCGGGGAGCTTCCGCCAGCCAGCCTGGGCTAGGGCACCTTTCGCAGCGCGATATACTGGACTTCGTTCGGGTAATTGAAGGCGACAAAGACGCCGTTCGCTTGCAATGCCTCGGCGGACTGGGGCGCGGGCCAGAGGTGGGCGTTCGGATCATCGCTGACCAAATTGACCGCCTGGTAATTGCCGCTCAGGGGCAGGGCATCGGGGATCGAGAAGACCTCGGGACCGATCGGGTGATCGCGCAGGTTGATAAACACCAGCACCACATCGTCGCCGTCCCAGCGCGCCACGGAAAAGATGTTCTCATTGAAGCCACCGTCGCGGCGGTGTAGAAAGCAGCGGTTGGTGCCGCGCAGGGCGGCATGCTCAGCGCGCGCGGAATTGATTCGGCCGTAGAAGTTGAGTACGTTCTCATCGGCCTGGTCCCAGAAGCCGCGGATGTTCTGCCAGCTATTCTGGAAATCTACCTTGTAGCCGACGCCCAAGGGCTGGCCCATATAGACCATGGGCGCGCCATACAAGGCCGCGGCCACGGCGTAGCGGGCGATCATGGTCCAGACGCGATCGTTGCCCTGCTCGTCGTGGCTGGTGCCGTTATGCAAAACCGCGGCGTTGTAACCGAAGATTCGGGCCTCGCTCTCTAGGCTGTCGACCAACTGCGACATGGTGACCTCGTTGATGCGATACAGATAATGGTCCACCGAGGTGATCAGGTCGAAGTGGCGATTGGCGCGGTAAAGCACCTGGTCCGGGTCCAGCACCTCAGCGAGGAAGACAAAATCCCACTTTTGCTGGCGGGTAACGTTAATGATGTACTCCCAGGCTTGTGGCGGCAGGCCCTGGGCGAAGTCGGCGCGGATACCGTCGATGCCGTTGCCGGTGCGCTTTAGCCAGTAGGGGAGGATGTTGGCGAAGTAGCGCCAGACATGCTCAACCTCGAAATCATGTCCGCCAGCCGGATCAAGATCGGTATAGAACTGGTCGCGCTCGTCCAATGCGCCGCCGCGCGAGGTGTCGCCGCGCCCCGGCTTCGGCCCCAGGCTGGAATAGTCGCCGAAGAACCAGTCGAAGCCCGCGTCATACCACTGATGCTCGCCGAGGCGGTCCGCCGGAGCGAAGGGGGCAAGGTCGTTCGGCCCCGAGGCATGGGCGCGATAATTGCCGCGGCTGGTCGCCCAGGCTGGCCGATCGATGCGGATGAAGGCGCTCGGGTCGTCGGTAAAGTCCAGATCGACACCGCCCTGGCCGAAGCGGACGTCCCGTCCGGAGTGGTTAAAGGCCATGTCGACAAAGACGTTCAACCCCAGATTGTCCGCCCGCTGCACCAAGTACAGAAACTCCTCCTCGGCGGCCTGTTCAGTGCCCTGCTCCGACAGCCGGGCGCTGATGGCGTAGTAGTTGCGCGTGGCATAGGGGCTGCCCGGGGAATGGTTCGCCACCAGTTGGCCAGAGCCTGGGTCCAGGCGCTCGGTGGTCACTGGCATGATCGGCATCAGCCACAGGGTGTTGAAGCCCATCTGGTTGCGCAGGCCGGTCAGGTTGAACGGGTCGTAGCCGTCGGTATCGTGGTCGGTGAAATCCTCGAAGGTGCTGCGGTTGGACTCCGCGCCGCCCTCGAAGGCCTCGACCACCAGCGGGTTGGCCTCGTAGAAGGTCAGGCCAAGCACCTTCTTTGGCGAGACCACCACCGCGGCGTCACGTTGGCCGTAGAACTGGTTGTGCCATCGCCAGGGACCGCCGTTGATGCGGAAACGGGTGGTGACACGATAGGCCCCGGCCTTGTCCACCGGGATACTGGTTTGGTAGACGCCGTTGTTGCCGGAGGTGCCGACCAGGCTCATTGGATGGCTGACCCAGTAGCTGTTCGGCTGGTCAGCATCGGCGGCGGACTCGAACACCTTGGCGAAGTCGCGACGGTTGAGATTGGTATAGGCCTGCACCTCCAGCGCGCTTGCTGGCGCGCCCGCGCTGTAGACCTCTACGGTGACGCCGATGTTCAATGTCTCGTTGGCGTCCTCGTCGATAAAATACTTGGCCGTGCCATAGTTGCCGGCACGGCCCTGCGGCCAGACCTGATCGTCATGGATGCGCAGGTTGCCCATCCAAACATCGGCCTGCGCCAGCAATGGCAACAACAAAACGACCAGACCGAGCAGCAGATGGCCTGGCAATCGGCGGTAAACATCCGTCATGGTAGTCAGACTCCGGTGGTTGAGCGAGCCCTAGGTTGTTTGAGGGCGCCAACAATTTGCAGATGAGTCAAGTTTTCTGGCGAGAACAAGCTTGCCATTCGAAGGGCCGAGCGCCAAGGACCAAGGACCAGAATTGCGCGATCACGCCACAGGGCGGCCTTCGGCGCTAGGCCCGCTTGAGGTCATGCGCAGGTCAAGCAACTAAGGAGCAGTGCTCTCGTCAGTCTGAGGCATCGCCTCGCTAGTCTAGGCTTTGATTCTTGCGCAATCCGCTGCCCTGTCATAATGACGGTGACACAAATGACCTGTGACAAAGTTACTGGGAAATTGCGGTGGCAGTTGACTCAATGCATTGACAGTGGCGTTCTGTCCGCCTGTGGTCGTTAGCGGCGGGAAACTTCGGTGTCAGCGAGCCGCTCGGCCAAGGGGCATGAAGCTAGTTGTCGCTGAGCCCTATTGTCCGGTCGACGAAATTCGGGTAGCGTTCCGATGCAAGTCCCTTATGTTCTCACCCAGGAAACGCCATGCCTGTCGCTACATCGGACCTCACCACGCTTGAAGACCTGACCTTTCGCGTGCTCTACCGCGGTGCCTTCGCCCTCCTGGAGGTGCATCTGCGCTCGCATCAAACCGTCAAGGCGCAGTCCGATGCAATGGTCGCAATGGATCCGAGCGTCGATGTCGAGGGCAAGCTCGAGGGCGGCCTGTTGGGCGGGCTTGGGCGGATGTTCAGTGGCGAGAGTTTCTTTTTCCAAACGCTGCGGGCCGCGCGTGGCTCCGGGACGGCGCTGTTGGCTCCGGCGCAGCCAGGCGATCTGTTGCCGATCCTACTCGACGGCAGCCAACCCTATCTTCTGCAAAAAGATGGTTTCTTGGCCGCAAGCGAGGGGGTGGAGATATCGACGACGGCGCAGAATTTGGCCAGCGGCCTGTTCAGCGGCGAGGGCTTCTTTGTGCTCAAGGCCAGTGGGCGCGGCATGCTCTTCGCCGAAAGCTATGGCGCGATCCATGGGCTGGAAGTCCCGGCGGGCGAGCAGATGATCGTCGATAACGGTCATCTCGTGGCCTGGCCGCAGGGGATGCACTACACCATCGAGAAGGCCAGCTCAGGGTGGATCTCAAGCTTTACCTCGGGCGAGGGCCTAGTCTGCCGTTTCCGCGGCCCAGGTACGGTGTACATACAGAGCCGCAATCCCAACGCCTTCGGCGCCTGGCTGCGTCCGCTGTTACCTTCAAAGTGAGGGGTTTACGTCATGCCTATCGAGCTGCAAGCAGGCGGCAACCTCCGGCTTCCATCGTCCACCGAGATTAGGGTAGACATCCGCTGGGAGCCAGAGCGTCCAGGCGGACAAGAGATCGATGCCAGTGCCTTTTTGCTCGGCGCGGACGGCAAGGTCGGCGGCGATGCTGATTTTGTCTTTTTCAATAACCCCCGCTCTAGGGACGGCGCGGTCACAATCGTCGAAGGTTCGGGTGCGCATCGCCATCTCCGCATCAGCCCCGGCCAGCTACCGGACGCAGTCACCAAGGTCGCGGTGTGCCTATCGATGCTCGGCGCAGGGTCCTTCGCCGGGGTCAACCGTATTGAGGTCCGAGTACGTGACGCCGAGGGTACCGAGTTGGCCGTGTTTGCTCCAAACACCAAAGGCATGGCCGAGGCGGCCTTGATTCTGGGCCAGGTCTATCGCTATCGGGACGACTGGAAGTTCCGCGCCCTGGCTCAGGGGTTTGCTGGCGGGCTGGGGCCGCTCGCCGCTGATTTTGGGGTCGATGTCGCGACCGACGGCGATGCGGCCCCAACATCCGAGCCAGCATCCGAGCCAGCAGCCCAGCAGGCAGCCCAGCAGGCAGCCGAGGCGGCGGTCGCCGTCCCCGCAAGCCCCAACTTGGTCAAGGCGCCCGCAACCGGCCCCATGCCCACCGGCAGCACGACCGAGTATTCTCCTGTGGCAGGGCTGAACTACGAGATCCTTTATCGCGATGCCTATGCGCTAGCCCGTGTCGACCTGCCCGCTGGCGGGTCGCTCAAGGCCCAGGCCGATGCAATGGTCGCGATGAGTGCCACGGTGGACGTCGGCGGCGCCATGTCCGGTGGTCTGCTCGGCGGACTGGGGCGTCTGGTCAGTGGGGAGAGCCTCTTTTTGCAGACGCTCACCGCCGCGCGCGGGGCGGGCTCCGTCTATCTTGCACCGACGACCCCAGGCGATATCGCCGCGCTGGAAATTCAAGCGGACGACGGGCTGGTCATACAGCGTGGCGGTTTTCTCGCCTGTTCGCCTGGGATTGAGGTCAGCACGCAGGTGCAGAATCTCGCCAAGGGGCTGTTCAGTGGCGAGGGCTTCTTTATCCTCAAGGCGCAGGGTAGCGGGCTCATCTTGCTTGAGTCCTTCGGGGCGATTCATTCTATTCGCCTGGGTGCTGGCGAGCAGCGGATCATCGACAATGGCCATCTGGTCGCCTGGTCGCAGTCGATGTCCTATAACCTGGAGCCCGGCAATCCTGGGCTGGTGGCCGCATTCACCTCGGGCGAGAACATCGTCTGCCGTTTCTATGGCCCAGGTCTGGTGCTCCTGCAAAGCCGGCAGCCAAGGCAGTTCGGTCGTTGGGTCTCGCTCATTCTGCCGGGGTGAGGCGGCTGTCGGCCAGGGCAATCGCATCTGAATCGCCAGCGCGTCGATGGACGTTGGTCCCGTCTGCTGCGGCGCCTTCAGCAGCGCCATGCGGGCCGGGGCGAATTCGCCAAAGAGAAGCGCGAGATGGCTCCCCTATCTTTGATCTTCGCAAATGACAGGTCGAGTACCAAGCACGCTTGCCGGAACTACAGGCTTGTTCCGTCACTGTTCGCCACGCAAGACTGCGACGATACGCTGCAAGTCTTGCCAGCCCTTGGCCTTGTCGGTCGGCGTGCGCAGGTAGTAGGACGGGTGGTAGGTGACCAGCAGCGGGATGCGGTCCGGGCCGAAGGCGTGCATGCGCCCGCGCAGCCGACCGACCGACTCTGTGGTGTCGAGCAGGTTGGTTGCCGAGACGCCACCCAGGCTCACCAACAGCTTTGGCTTGACCAGCGCGATCTGGCGCAGCAGATACGCCCGGCAGGCGCCGGTCTCCTCCGGGGTCGGGTTGCGATTGCCCGGCGGGCGGCATTTCACCACGTTGGCGATGTAGACCTGCTCGCGCTTCAGACCCGCGGCGACCAGCATGCGGTCCAACAACTGTCCGGCGCGACCGACGAAAGGCTCGCCCTTGCGGTCCTCGTCCTGGCCCGGACCCTCGCCGACGAACATCAGCTCGGCATTCCGGTCGCCGATGCCAAACACGGTATTATGGCGCCGTTCGCACAGGCCGCAGACGCGGCAGCCGGCGACCGTCTGTTCGAGCGTCGCCCAGTCCATGGTCGCAATCGGGTCTGGGGCTGGCGGCGCGTCTTCGACGGGCAGGTCTTTGAGCGGGTCGAGCAAATCGTCTACTGGCATGCCCAACATCTCCGCCTCGGTCCAGGGCGGCGGCTCGTCGAACATCGGCGGCCTGTCCTCTGTCGGCGGCGGCGCTGCACCAGCCTTCGCGGTGCTGGGGGTTGCAGTGCTGGGTGGTGCAGTGTTGTCGGTCGAACTGTTAGCCTCTGATGCTGTTGGCGGTGCTGTGCTTGCGCCGAGTCCCTTTGTAGCCGCCCCGCTCGCCGTTGACCCCGCTTGCTCCGAGGGCGCGGTGAGCGGACGCTCAGGTCCCGACAAAGCGCCAGCTTCCCCGTGATCCCCGCTAACGGAAGGGCTCGCAAGCGACGTCTGCATCGGCGCTGTCGGCCGGACCTCGGTGCTCCGTGAACTCGCGGACGCTGCCGGCGGCTCCGATCCGGTCACCGGCTCGCGCCCTAGGGAGGGCCCCTCAGCATCGGGTTCAATAGCACCGGGCTCAAGAGCACCGGCCGAACGCAGACGCCACACACGAATGCCCATCGCATCCAAGTAGTGTAATCGCCGCGCCTCGTTCATAACCGATTGAAGCTATAACAAGAATCGACCAAAGCACCGCGCGCTGCCGCGCAACCCGCGTGTGGCAGCAATAATGCCAAGCGCCTAGGGCCGAGGGCCGTGGTAGCGCTCGATTGCGCGCGATTGTTCCCCCGCGCTCCAAACAGCAAGCGCGTTGTCACCATTAAACAGAACTCATCCGCAAGCATCAGTCGCCCTCAAGCGTTCCAGAAAAGGGTTCAAAATCGCTCCCACAACCGCGGCTGGTCTCGGCATTTTCACAGCGAAGCACCAAGCTCAGAACCCTCGGCCCTCGACCCCAGGCCCTTCTTCCGTCATACATCCCCAGTCTGCGGATGCGCCCGCTCGCGCGGCTGCATGATCTTGTTCACGGCGTTGATGTAGGCCTTGGCGGAGGCGATGACGATGTCGGTATCGGCGCCGGCGCCGTTGACGATCCGTCCGTCCCGCTCTAGGCGTACCGTCACCTCACCTTGCGCGTCTGTGCCGCTGGTGATGGCGTTGACCGAGTAGAGCTTCAATGTGGTGCCGCTGCCGACGATGGTCTCGATAGCGCGAAAGGTGGCGTCCACCGGGCCACCGCCGCTGGCCGCGCCGGGCTTCTCCGCGCCATCGACGCCGAGCACCACATCGGCATGCGGTGTCTCACCGGTCTCGGAGCAGACCCGCATCGACACCAGCTTGACGCGCTCGTTGGCTGCATCCAGCGTTGCGTCCGTGATCAGCGCCTGCAGGTCCTCGTCGAAGATCTCGTGTTTCTTGTCCGCCAGGTCCTTAAAGCGGCTGAAGGCCAGGTTGAGTTCTTCCTCGCTGTTGAAGCTCATGCCCAACTCGTCCAGCCGCGCGCGGAAGGCGTTGCGCCCGGAGTGCTTGCCCAGCACCATGCGGTTGTAGGTCCAGCCAACATCCTGGGCCTGCATGATCTCATAGGTTTCGCGGTGTTTCAGCACACCGTCTTGATGGATGCCGGACTCATGCGCAAAGGCATTGGCGCCGACGATGGCCTTATTCGGCTGTACCGGAAAACCGGTGATGCCGGACACCAGCCGCGAGCAGTTGACGATCTGCGTGGTGTCCAGGCCCGTGTCGCACTCAAACAGGTCTTGTCGCGTGCGCACCGCCATCGCGACCTCCTCCAGCGCCGCGTTGCCGGCGCGCTCGCCAAGGCCATTGATGGTGCACTCCACTTGTCGCGCGCCATTGCGCACGGCAGCCAGCGAGTTGGCCACGGCCAGACCCAGATCGTTATGGCAATGTACCGAGAACACCGCCTTGTCGGCGTTCGGGATGCGCTCGCGCAGTTGCGAGATCAGGCTGCCGAACTGGTGCGGCAACGCATAGCCGACCGTGTCCGGGATGTTCAGCGTGCGCGCCCCGGCGTCGATCGCCGCCTCCAGCACCCGGCACAAAAAGTCGATCTCCGAGCGGCCGGCATCCTCTGGCGAGAACTCCACGTCGTCGGTGAACTGGCGCGCGCGGCGCACCGCATGCACCGCTTGCTCCACCACCTGATCCGGGCTCATCTTGAGCTTTTTCTCCATGTGGATCGGCGAGGTGGCGATAAAGGTGTGAATACGGCCTGAGTTGGCGTGCTTCAACGCCTCGCCAGCGCGATCGATGTCCTTGTCCAGCGCTCGCGCCAGGCCGCAGATGGTGCTGTCCTTGACCGCCTCCGCCACCGCCTTTACCGATTCGAAGTCGCCGGGGCTGGCAATCGGAAAGCCGGCCTCAATCACGTCCACTCTAAGCTTTTCCAGCGCCTTGGCGATGCGTACCTTCTCATCGCGGGTCATGGACGCGCCGGGGCTCTGCTCGCCGTCGCGCAAGGTGGTATCGAAGATGATCAGGCGGTCTCGTGTGCTCATGGGCGTGCTCGTGCTGGCTCTTTATATTAGCGGCTTGATGGCGTCGGCAAGGACGATGACCCCGCTCCGCGGCGCATCTGTATTAGTGGATGCAGTTTTATCACGAACGCCTCACGAAGTGTTCGAGGATAGCACCGAGTTTGGATTTCCGCGTTCGCGGCTGGCTGATGAGCGATCAGTGTCAAGGTAGGCGTCGCATCAATCACACCGCTTCGGTGTCGGAGTTGGCCTTGCCACTCGGAAGTGTCCCCGGGTTGCGCCATTACAGCGCGGTCTTGGTCGGCTCGATTTCCAGGTCGAACTCCGCGAGCCGTTCAGACTGGGATGTCTACCTCGACCACCCACTGCGTCCGCCCATTGGTGATGACCTCCGCAATCCGCCGCAGCGCATCGTGCGCGCCGCGCTCGGGATCAAACACCAAACCCATCAGGGAGTTGAACTGCGTCTGCGGCAAGCATTCGGCGCCCCCGAGCAATCTAGGCGCTTGGTATCCCTCGGCCTCAGAGTGGTGCCAGTTGCGCAGCCGATGTTGACGCCCCACCTTCCCAGCTGAGCTCTGACCGGGCCGATACTCAGCGCGGTCGACTGTAACAATCGATAAAAGACATTGAGGAGATAATCGTGATGCGTGAAAGACTTCGTTCCTTCGCCGTACCGTTCGCGCTGTGCGCGTCCCTGTTTGCAGGCTCGGCGGTTGCCGGCTGGTCCATGGACCCGGCGCGCTCGCACCTGGCCTTCATTTCTATCAAGGCAAAGGACCTGGCGGAGGTGCATACCTTTACCGAAATGACGGGCACTATCGCCGACGACGGCCAAGTTGAGGTGTCGATGATGCTGAACAGCGTCGAGACCCTGATCCCGATCCGCAATGAACGAATGCGGGAGTTTTTGTTCGATACCACCGACTACAAAGACGCGACGCTAACGGCGAAGGTGGACCCGGCCGTAATCTCCGCGATGAAGCCCGGCGATATCGTCGACATCGTCGCCGAGGGCAACCTGTCGCTGCACGGTGCCACGCAGCCGATGATGATCAGCATGAAGGCGGCTAAGGTGGCGGACGGAACGGTGATGGCAGCGAGCACCAAGCCGCTGGTCATCGATGCCGCCAAGTTCGGCATGAGCGACGGTGTCGAGAAGCTGCGCGAGATCGCCGGGCTCGACAGCATCAGCAATGCGGTACCCGTCACCTTCGTGATGACCTTCGTTGAGACGCCGCAGTAACCTGCGCTTGCCGTCGTAGACCAGGATGTCGAAATTGCCCAGCCGCGCTAGGGTGTCTTGGGTCGCTTCTCAGACGTCTTCGGCGCGGAGGTTACCGACCCGGTTGTTGCATACCGATTCGCGACCGAGAAAGCGACATCACTCGGCGGTGGTGAAGGCTGCCGTCTCGAAGGCCTCGTTGAATCCGTGGACATAGGGCATGACCTTTTTGCGGGGTGATGCGGTTACCCGCTGCTCCAATTCCTGTCGCAATTGGTCACTGGCCAGTCGGTGCAGGTCCATGACCGCCTCGTCGCGAAAGACGAGGCCCGACGGGGTGCGATCCACCTCATTGGGCTCGTCTGGAAAAATGCCCGAATTCGACGACTCAAAATCCATCGCGCGCCGGCACAAAGCGTCGAGTCAGATCAAACAGCCGCGCATCGACCGCCGCCGCCTGTCGCGCCTTTAGGGTCGTGGCCAATAGGGCGCGCTGTTCATCGACCGCGGCCAGCAGATCGGCGCGCATCTCGGCGCGAAAGCGCAACTCGTCGATCTCGATCACGGCCTTGTCCACCGCGAACCATGCGGCGGCACCGGCACCGATGCCGCAGACCAGTGCCCAGGGTCCGCTCGGCGCGCAGAGCGTGGCGCCGCCGAGGGCCGACAACAAGACTGAGCCGCCCTTTTTGGCCGCGACCTTGCCGACCACCGTCGCGGCGGTCTGGAAGCTCTTTTTTGCCGCCAGCTTGGCCGCAACGGCTGCCCCCGTCTTCTTTGCGAGCAGCTTGGCGGTGACGGCGCCAGCGGCGACTCCGGCGCCAGCAGCGGCCGATGCACCGATCGCATCGCGCTGAAGACCGGCGTTGGCCGCCGTCAGGACGCGCGGGTCGATGTCCTCGCTGAGAGCCTGGCTGAGGCAGGAATTGCTCGCGGAGATCTCGGCGACCTGCTGGTCCAGCGTCTCCGCGACGGCGCGCAGATGATCGGCACGGGCCGCGTCGAGCCCGGCGGTCAGCGCGGTGAGGCCATCGCTAAAGCCAGTCTCGTCGAACAGGTGGCGCTGTAATTGCTCCGTCATCAGCACGCCGAAGTTGCCGACGGTCAGTGCGGCCAGGCGCTCGTATTCGCCGATGAGGGTGAAATACCAGTCCAAATAGGCGTCGACGCCACGCTCAACCTCGGCGAACAGCGCATTGAGTCCGTCGTCGATGCGCGCCTCGGCATCGGCGACGGCCGCGTCCCTGGTCTGCTGGAGGCTGGTATCGAGCTGTTTGCCGAAGCTCTGGCTGGCCGGGTCCAGCCGGCAGGGGTTAAAGTTGTCGACCAACGCGCGCGCTGGCTGCGCGAGCGTCGACGGGTCAAACTCCCGCAGCTTCAGCGTCGCGTACAGATAGGGGACTGCGAGGACCAAGACAGTGTAGATGAAGGCGGTGGAGATGGTGCCGGCATGCCGGCCTTGGGCGCCGTCTCGCCGCTCGCTCAAGACGCCGACGCCGAGCAGCAGATTGGTGAACAGCCAGGCCAGCAGCCCGGCGCGGGCAAGCAGGATGATCCATGCAACCAGCTTCAACGCCTGGTCCGGCAGGCTCGGAATTAGCAAGGTCGAGCTGTGCCAGGTGAGCGCCTGTGCGGCGGCCATCGTGCCGGTGAGCCAGCCGGCGGCGGGACAGGCCGCGGACTGAGTCGAAAAGGCGGCTTCGGCCACCTGATGCCAGGCCAGACCGCGGGTGTCCGCGCCGCCAAGGGCAAACTCCACCACTGAAAAGCCGACCGCCAGCAGCATCAGATTCAGCGCCATCAAGGGCCAGCGGCGAGCGAGTGGGGCGGCCTGATCGGCGAGCACCTCGCCGGCCAGCCAGCGCCGCATCGGGCCGCTGACCAACGACAGCAACAGCACATCCAGCGCCAGCACGGCCCAGTGCGCGGCGTCCAGCAACCTGGTCAGCGCCAGCAGCAGCGCTGCCAGCACCAATGCTGAGAGGGTGCCGAGGGCCTGGGTCAGATGACCGGTCCAAAACCAGCGGCGCAAGCGACCCTGCGGCAACGCGACGCCGTCGATCAGCAGTCGGCGATGAAACAAGGCATTGCCGGTGCGATAGGCCCAAATCGGCCAAGCGGTGAGTGCGGCAAGCCCGAACAGGCCCCAGCAAGGGGCATGGGGCAGGGCCGCGGAAAACAGGTAAAGCAGGCCGGCAGTGAGCGCCATCCAAGCCAGTTGCGACAGCGGGTTAGACGCCATGATCAGGCTGCCGACCAGCGCAAGGGCCGAGCGCTACCAGGAAATCGGCTCTCCATGGCGGAAAAAACCGCCGCTCGGGCCGTCGTCGGGCAGCGTTGCGGCCCAGACGATGCCCTTGGCGCCCTCTTCGACGGACAGTTGCGCATTGGGTCCGCCCATGTCGGTGCGCACCCAGCCGGGACACACCGAGTTGATCTTGATGTTGGTGCCTTGGAGTTCGTCGGCGAGAATTCTGGTGACCGCGTTCAGCGCCACCTTCGACAGCCGATAGCCGGGACACCCGCCGTTCATCTCGCTGAGTTGACCCATACCCGAGGACAGGTTCACCACGCGCCCACTGCCCTGCATCAGCGGGATCAGCAGTTGGCACAGGTGAATGGTCGCCAGCGTATTGGTCTCCAGGGCGGCGCGGATGGTCTCCAGGTCCGACTCCATGATGCTCGACTCGGGCTTCTCCGGGCTCGGGTCCGGGAAGATGCCGGCATTGTTGACCAGCACATCGATACGACCGTACTTGGTGCGCAGGTGATCCCGCAGCGCCTGTACTGATGCCGGCGCGGTCACGTCCAGGCGCTGGAAGCGCACATCGCGCCCCTGTGCCGACAGGCGCTCGGCGGCGGCCCGGCCTTCGGCGTCGCGTCGGGCCGTCAGCACCACCCGATAACCGCGCTCTGCGAGTTGGCGGACGGTCTCAAGGCCGAGCCCGCGATAGGCACCGGTGACGACTGCGGTCTGGGTTTTGCTCATAAGGATGCTCCGGTTGGTTGATGCGTCTCGTCCGCGCCGTGCGCCTGTCGTATCGGCCGGTCGGCTCAATGTCGCGACAAATGGTCGCCTATTGGGTCGCCTAGTGCGTCGCCTAGTGCGTCGCCCGATGCGTCACTGGCTTCGCCCCAATCCGCGGCTTGGGCGTCCGGCCACTCGTCCGATTGCGCCCCCGACGGGTCCGGGATGCGATGGTTCTCATCGAGCCAGTCGCCGAGGTCGATCAGTCGGCAGCGCTCGCAGCAGAAGGGTCGCCAAGTGGATGCCGCTTCCCAGCGCACCGGGCGGCCGCAGGTCGGACAGTTGACGGTTGTAGTCATGGCGTTGGTCAGGGTTGAGGTGTCAGAACACGCAGCAAGTCAGGTTAAATTCCACGTCCTCGCGCATTTGCGCGGGACGGACCGCGCCGTTGGCATGCATAAAGCGGATGCTGAACCTGTTCTTGTGGCCGCTGATCTCTGGGAACAAGGACAGCTCGGGGACAATGCCGACGCGCAAGAGTTGGGCTGGTGCCTGCACGTCAAGCGCCTCTTGAAAAAATCCGCTTTCCGCGACCAGTGCCCGCGGATTGGCACTGGTGCGGGCCAAGGACAACAGCAAGCCGATGGCCTTGTTCACGGGTTGCATCGGCTCAAGCCAGTCGCGCAAGCGTGCGGCACGCACTTCCTCCGGCTGCGTGAGCAGGAAGTGGAAGTAAGGCAGATCGAAGCTGCACGCGCCACCGGGAATGGCGCTGCGCTGCGAGACGGCCTTGAGAAACTCGTTCTCGCGGGCATCCGCCCCGATGGGGCCGGAGAGATCATGGATGCCGGTCGCCGCGTCCTCCAGTTCCGACACGATGCCGTGCAGTGCCGAGGGATCGACGCCGGGCTGATTGCCGATCCGTACGAGCGTCGACAGATTGCGGTCAATCTCTTTCAGCAATTCGGTCTTGATGTCCGCGCGCGCGGTGATGGAGAGGATGTCGAGCAGGCCCTCTACGCCGGCCCGGGTGTTCCAAGCCTCGGGGCGCGGCGCGAAATACTCGACCTTCTCGAACAGGTGCTCAAGCCGCAGGAAAGTGCGAATGCGTTCGTTCAGCGGATGTTCGAAGATCATCTGGCTCGACAAGGGTAGGTCTCCTCCGGGCGTGGTCCGCGGCCCGATCAAGCGCCTGGCCGCGGGCGGCGGCGGTGCCCCGCGGTGTTGGGGCGAATCGGGATGGCGGTTAGCGCCGCGGATTCAGTTAGGGTTGCGTATCGCGTTTCGTCCAGCTGGGGGCTGCTCATGTCCAGCCGGGGGCTGAAGGTTGATATTGAGAATGGATATTGGGGTCTGCTCTTTGTCCCTTCCCCAGCGGGTTTTGAACAAACCGCCGAAGAACTCTCGTTGTTGTTGTCGTACCGATACTCGATGACGACAACGATGCCGGCTCGGCCAGGCTCGGCCAGGCTCGGCCAGGCTCGGCCAGGCTCGGCATTATTGATAACATTTATGAAACCATATGAACATTACCCTGAGCAGAGGCAAAGGACGAACGCTGCAAACCGGATTCTCCGGCATTCGCGGAACGCGGTAAAGCGAGCATCCTGTTACCGCCTCGCGCGCTCATGCACAAGAAGTGTCTGCGGCCCTGTTCGAAGGTCGGCGTCTGCATCACCGACTCACGCCGCCTCAATGTTAAACTGCGCTATCTGACGGGTGGCGGCAACCCTCCCGCGGCGCCCCGTGGCGAGATCGGCCGCACCGACATTGCGGCCAAGGCCCGGGCTCGACTCAGCACTCGATGGCGAGGAATTCATGGCTGGACACAGTAAATGGGCCAATATTAAGCACCGCAAGGCGGCCCAGGACAAGAAGCGCGGTAAGGTCTGGACCAAGCTTATTCGCGAGGTCACCATCGCCGCGCGCGAGGGCGGCGCCGATCCCGGCAGCAATCCAAGGTTGCGCCTGGCAATGGACAAGGCCTTCGGCGCCAACATGCCCAGAGACACCGTTGATCGCGCTGTCAAGCGCGGCGCTGGCGCCGACGATGGCGACAACTACGAGGAGATCCGCTACGAGGGCTATGGCCCCGGCGGCGTCGCCGTGATGGTCGACTGCATGACCGACAACCGCAACCGCACCGCCTCGGAAGTGCGCCATGCCTTCACCAAGCATGGGGGCAACCTCGGCACCGACGGCTCGGTGTCCTATTTATTCACGAAACAGGGCGTGGTCAGCTTTCAGCCCGGCACCGACGAGGACGCGGTCATGGAGGCGGCCCTGGAGGCCGGTGCCGAAGACGTGATCGTCAATGACGACGGTTCGCTGGATGTCATCACTACGCCGGAGGAATTCTCCGTGGTGCGCGACGGGTTGGACCAGGCAGGCTTCGACACCAGCGTCTCGGAGGTCAGCTACAACGCGGCCACGTCCGCCGAACTCGACCTTGAGACCGCGCAGAAGCTACAAAAGATGGTCGATGCACTCGAAGACCTTGACGACGTGCAGGATGTCTTCAACAACGCCGATATCTCAGACGAGATTCTTGAACAGCTGGAATAGGCAACAGCTTGAATAGCGCAACCCGGCAATCGCCGCACCCGCTGCGCCACCGCATCCTCGGCATTGATCCGGGTTCGCGCAACACCGGTTTCGGCGTCATCGATACCGACGGCCAGCGCAGCACCCGCATCACAAGCGGCTGCATTCGCGTCGGTCAGCATCCCTGGCCGCAGCGGCTCGGGATGATCTTTGATCAGATCGCCGCGCTGGTTGCCGAGCACGTCCCGCACGAGATGGCCGTCGAGCAACTCATCTTCGCGCGCGATCCGACCGCTGCGCTGAAGATCGGCCAGGCGCGCGGCGCCGTGCTCTGTGCCGGACTCAAAGGCGGTGTCACGGTGCACGAGTACAGTCCAAAATCCGTCAAACTCGCCGTGGTCGGCAGCGGTGGTGCAGAAAAGGAACAAGTTCAGCACATGGTCCGCATCCTACTCGCATTGGACAACCAGCCCGGTGAGGACGAGGCCGACGCGCTCGCCATCGCGCTGTGTCACGCCCACTCCATGGGCATCCCGCAGCGCAAGCGCGCGGCCGCCTCCTGGCGGGACTTTCGGCCATGATCGGCAGGCTCCGAGGCCAGATCGTCGCCAAACACCCGCCTCAGGTGCTGATCGACGTCGGCGGCGTCGGCTATGAGGTCGAGGCGCCCATGTCCACCTTCTACGACCTACCGCAGGTGGGTGAGCCGGTGACGCTGATCACGCATCTCGTCGTGCGCGAGGACGCCCATGTGCTCTACGGCTTTTTGCGCGAACAGGACCGCGCCCTGTTCCGCAACCTGCTGAGGGTCACCGGCGTCGGTGCCAAGATGGCGCTGGCCATCCTCTCCGGCATGGATGCCCAGCGCTTCGCCCAATGCGTCGAGCAAGAGGACCTCACCGCGTTGAGTCGCCTGCCCGGAATCGGCAAGAAGACCGCCCAGCGGCTGGTCATGGAGATGAAGGACCGCATCGCTGATCTCGGTGGCGGCGCGGTCTTTGGCACCTCCGCCGCCAGCGGCGGCGCTACGGCGCGCACATCGGCTGGAGACGACGCCCTGGGCGATGCCGTCAGCGCGCTGATCGCGCTTGGCTACAAACCGGCGGACGCCAACCGCATGGCCCGTGCCGCGGTGGATGGTGCGAAGGGGTCAGGGCAAGCCGCGGAGCTGGCGTCCGAGGAAATCATCCGCGCGGCGCTGCAGGCGGCAGGGCCGAACTAAGGCTCATGGCGCCGTCAGGCCAAGATCGCCTGACTAGGCGCTGGCCTAAGGGCGATGCATCGGCCTGACTGGGCTCGAGCCCGTCAGGCCTCCGCCTCGTCCGCGCAGCGGATGCAGAGCGTCGCGGCCGGATCGACCTGGAGCCTGCGCGGTGCGATCCCTTCATCGCAGCGCACGCAGAGCCCGTAGTCGCCGGAGTCGATGCGGGCCAACGCCGCGGCGATGCGGGTCAGCTCTAGCGCCCGGCGCCGGGCGGTCTCGGCAGCCATCGCCTGCTGCTGCATCGCATCCATGCGCGACAGCCTGCCTTGACGAGTCTGGTCCAACTCGACGACATCAGTTGCATCGCCTTCCTGCTGCGCCAGCAGCCTGTCGCGGCGCTGCAGTAGGGCTTGTCGGCAGGGTTCAGTGTGGAAGGTGTCTTGGCTCATGTTCGCAGCATAACGCGTTTAGGGTCGTACCTGCCGTTGTCCGTCAGAACCGCGGACCAGCCTTCGTCGTCTCGCGCACGCCTGCACTTTACTCAAACCTGACGCCGATCGGGCCGCCTCTTGAACCTAGAAAGAGCAGTTGACCGCTCTGTGCCATTTGCAAGTGATTGCGTTGCTTGAAATTCCTCCGCCGCGTTCAACGCACCCGCAGGGTGAAGGCCGTCCAACTGCTCTTTCTAGGTTGAAACCATCTGCTTGCGCCGGATCGCCGCGGTGCCTGGTGGAGAACCCGGCATCCCGGTCGCAGCAGCAACGATCAAACCCAGTGGGCCTGCTCCGGACTTGGCCAAAGCGAGCGGCCGAACTCGGTCTCGACAGAACCCGTCAAACCGTACATTGACTTCATGGACGGCCAAGGTTGCAATGGCGAACATGACGATACTGCACGCCTTCTGGCTTCCGGAGACAAGCCCCGACTTTATTCAGTCGGGCCAACTGCGCCTTTGGTGCGAGACCGGCCCGAGCAACTCGGCCAAACCGGAACAGTCAGCGCCCAGACACCCCTCGCAGTTGCCGCAATCGGACTGGTCGGCACTGCTCCAGGATCTGGGGCTCGCCAGCGCGGCGACGGCCCTCAATCCTAGTCCCTGCCGGGTGCGTTTGCCGAGCGCAGGCGCACGCCCGCTGCCCTGCCCCGAGGTCGCCAAGACGCTGCCGGAGCCAATGGACCTGTCCGGGCAGAGCCTGCAAGTCTGGGAGGTGGACACAATCGCCCTGGAGCGCCCGATCAAGCAACTCAGTGATCTGCACTATCTGGCCGCCTTTGGCGGCGACGATCTGGAGCCAGGCGGCGACTTCCTCTTCTGGTACTGGTTCACGCAGTCGCTGAAGCAACGGCTGCTGCGCGATCAATACCTGCCGGCGCCGCGCTATTGGCAGCCGCCGAAACCCAAAGGCAAACGCAAGCTGCCGGCGCCCGAGTTCTACGGCGCCTGGCAGTGGGCGGTCAGCGATGACGACCCGTTGATTGCACAAGCGGTTGGGCATATGCCCGCGGCCTGCGCCGCGGGCCTCAATGCCATCCCTGATGCTCGAGCAACGGCTGGAGGAGAAGGCTTGTTCGAGCCGACCGGCCTGCTGCGGCACTGCGCCGGGGTGCTGCTCGACCAGTTGGTACGACAGACCAAATGGCCCGCCACATTGCTCAAGCGCGTCGACAACACACTGCTCGCGCCCTGCCTCGCGCCCACACCCGCCGCTGCCTGCTGGGCGCCCGCCGCGGCGCCAGCGGTCGGACTGGCGCTGCGGCGCCAATGGCAGGCATGGCGTGAGCGCATCCTAGGCAGCGAGCAGAACGCGGCCTTCCGCTTGGGCTTTCGGCTCGCCGAGCCGCCGGCGGACGACGACAGCGACCAGAGCACTGAGCGCGCAGACGGCCATCAGGACAACTGGCGCCTGCACTTCGTCGCCACCGCCGCGGATGATCCCTCGCACCACCTGCCGCTGGCCGACTACTGGGCCGCGGTCGAATCAGAACGCGCCCAGCATCGCTCCCGCTTCGGCGCCGACTTCGAGCAATACCTGCTGCTCAACCTCGGCCTCGCCGCGCGCATGGTGCCGATGCTCTGGGGCGGACTCGACAGCGCCGAGCCGCAGTCGGTCGCATTGGATCTGGACGGCGCGTTCACCTTTTTAAAGGAATCCGCCTGGGTGCTGGAAGACGCCGGCTACAACGTCATCGTGCCGGCCTGGTGGACACCCAAGGGTCGCCAACGTGTCAAGCTGCGGCTGCGTCCGTCCGCCGGCAAGGCGGGCAAGAGTGCCGGCAGCAGCCCCGGTGCCGGGCATGTGAACCTGTCCAATCTGATCCAGTATCGCTACGATCTGGCCATCGGCGACCAGACCCTGACGCCCGAGGAATGGCAACAACTGGTCGAGGCAAAGACGCCGCTGGTGCGCTTCCGCGGCCAATGGGTCGAGCTGGACCGGGACAAGATGCAGGAGATGCTGGCCTTCTGGCGCGAGCACGGCGGCGAGACCCCGAGCATGAGCCTTACGGAGATCCTGCAACGCACCGCCGAGGACGACGCCTTCGAGGTCGACCCGGAGCATGCCCTGGCCGCGATGCTGGAGCGGCTGCGCGACCAGAGCCAAC
>JGI12109J20283_11074120_pt1 | contig 29245 bp, 20 predicted proteins | sample ElkSlonscriptome_12_FD_20283 | JGI IMG/M metagenome (IMG submission 20283)
CCGGATCATCTTCATTTTATCTGGACGTTACCACCCAATGATTCTGATTATTCTCAGCGTGTGTCTCGATTGAAGGTGTTATTTACGCGCTCTTTACAAAGGAAATCTGCATTTTCTGTCGAGATTTCGGCTTCTCGCCGTAAGCACCGAGAAAGTGATGTTTGGCAACGTCGGTTTTGGGAACATACGATTCGTGACGAGGATGATTTAAACAAGCATTTAGATTATATTCATTACAATCCGGTTAAGCATGGTTTGGTATCTTGTCCTCATTTGTGGACATATTCCAGTTTTGACAAATGGGTGAAAGCAGGTAGGTATCAATTAGATTGGGGATGTCGTTGTGGTGGGAATTTACCACAAGTTCCGGATTTTCGAGAGTTAGAAGATAAAGTAGGGGAGTAGGGTGGGCAAATGGATATAATTGCTGGTGAAATTGTTAAATTAACGTAATTTGCCCACCCGACAAGATTAGGCGATCGCACTACAGGTGATGTGATCGCGCTTCCCGTCCACACCAGTGTCATTGTGCATTGGTTCAGCCAGCACTGTCCAGTTCCCTTTCCTACGCGGGTAGCCAGTGTGTACCTACGGCTCAAAGCATTGATAGCTAATGGTTTCGGCTTTGTGCAGCAAGCCCTACCTAAAGGGCCTCCAGAATGCGGTCACGGTTATGCAATACGCGACACCCACCATCGCCAGGGCAAACTTTGTGATCGGGATTTGTGGCCAGTGCATCTGAGAATCGACTGTAATAGCTATCGCCTTGCTTGAAGTACTCCACGAGAACCGCCTCGCTGAGCGCGTCGCTATGCTGACCCAGATGCCGCCCGAATAATCGCTGGGCTTTCTCGATCACGGCAATTGCGGTCTCGACAGTCCCACGCTTCGTCAGCAGGAAATCCACAATCACATTGACCTGTACGTCCGAGATGGGCGAACCCGGTACGGTTAATTCACCACTTTGCACCAGTTCGAGCGCCGTCCGTACTTTGATATTCGCCGAGCCTACATCGTTCTCAAGAGTATTGAGCAGCTTAGCCTTAATGTCGAAGAACCGATCAACATCAATGAACAACTCCGGCAGAACGTCGATCACGGCATCTTGGGTGCTGTCGATTACTACGCGCACTCCACGACGAGTGTTGTACTCGTCCGCAATGGCTCCAGCAACTGCTAAGATTGGTACACCACGACTTCTGGCAACGGAACGAATGAGAGATTTGATGCTGGTCACGAATCTAAATGTCTTTACATCGTAGAAGGTCTTCGTGTCCGGATCACAGGGACAGATGATCTCCCTAACTTTCCCCTTAACTTTCAAGGGCGTGAAATCATCTTTTTCCCAGATAGAGGTCCGAAGCCAAATGAGTGCTGAACGATTCAGGCTTCGCCCTTCCTCTGTTGTGTTGGAACGCACGCACTGATCAATTGGCGCTGCCTGATACGTGTCGACCTGACTTTGCGCATGTGGTGGCATGACCAGATATAGTGAAGTTGCCCTGGCGGTTCGCAGATTGAGATTGTCGCTTTCAGCTCCATGACAATCTGTGAATCCAAGAATTTCCCATCTATGCGAGTGGGAAGATACTTCTCCCATGAATTTATCCCAGGCTGGAGTTGTAAGAAGCTCTCCTTGTATATCTGAACTATTTACTGTGAAATTGAAAATCATAAAACCGACGCCGCCGCTGGTGATGTCAGCGTGCTTCATTAGTTTTCTTGATCTGCCTATCTCTCCCGTGTCGCGATCCGGGCAGGCTGATTCTGGTTCGCAAGTTAGAAATCGCTGAATGTAGTCAAAGTCGTCTGTATTCTCCTGCTGCACTACATGAGTCAATTCATGAGCTATCAGCTTTTTGTCTCGTTCGTTTTCGTTATCACCTAACCAAATGTGATGTCCATAGGTGAAAGCTCTTGCGTGGATTTGCGAAGCAGTTCGATGAGCCTCTCGATCTTCATGCAGCCTGATATGAGACAAATTCTTTCCAAAACGTGGCTCCATGAACTGACGAGTTGCAGATGACAAGGGACGACCACCCTCTAGGTTTAACCTGATATTTGACTCGGCTTCTAAGCCAATACCACTAGCAATCGCTATTCGCGGGATATTGCTTCCTTGGGAGGGATGATCTCGCTCGGTCTGCACTGATGAATCTGTCCTCTGCGTGATTTGCTCTGCTACCCGATCTGCCTCCTGTTCGTACTTATCACCCGGTTTGCCAATCTTCAGTTTAGTTTGAATCCCCAAGTTTTCCTGACAACGCGGACACCCTCCACCACAGGCACATTTGCGTTGTAACAATGGCATACCCGTTGAAAGATGAGAAACAGAATGCGATCGCAGGTTCAACTGAGTTTTCTTCTTGAAGTATTTTTGCTTAGAGGAATCGTTGATTGGTTGTTTAATAGCAAGAGATTTCATCAGGTTTGCTCTATGATAATTTGGAATGAACATTGGGAATTCGGTAGGGTGCGTTAGGCGTTGGAGTTTGTTATGTACGCTAGAGAGTTAGAATACGCCGTAACGCACCGTGATTCAGGTGTTGAGGCGTTAATCACCTACAGATTGATGGGAATGGTGCTTTCCCATCAGAAAGTTTACTTTGAGCAGTCTCGGGTGACGCCGCCGTCGTTCCTCTTCCCCAGATCAAAGTGATGAGTATCCCCACTTTGGGCATAACCCAGATCTGCAATCCCCCACCTTAACCGTCCCTGATCCGTCATAGCTACCACGAACTCTTCTGTCATGTCGAGGAAGCCGCGGGCTGGATTACGGGTTATGCCTGGACGCGCTTCGGGGTCACCTTTAACCATAGGAATGCGTACGTGTTCGTAGTCGCGCAATATTCGGTAAAAGTATTCTTCTGCTTGTTCCAATATCTCCTCTCTCACACTGAGAAGATACAGGCTCTTCCCTCTCAGAGTTGCTCTACGAGAGACGAAATACTGGCGTATCTTCTCAATAGAAACACTCTTTTCCTTGCGTTCGTAGTCATGCAATATCTCGTCAACATCTGCTTTTTCTTTATCCAGTATCTCCTCCAGTATCTCCTCCAGTGTGTTCTTCTCATAGGTGTGAGAGAGGAGATATTTGCGTATCTTCTCAATAGCAACACTCATTTTTTCGTGTTCGTAGTCGGACAATATCGGCTGATCAAAATCTCCTTTTGCCTCCTCCAGTATCTCCTCCAAGGTGTTCGTCTCATAGGTGTGAGAGAGGAGATATTTGCGTATGTTTTCAATGGCAACACTTTCTTCTTCGCGTTCGGTAGTTGGGATGGCATCTAGCAGGTCTGCATTCGTAGCCCCTTCAATATTGGCAATCGGTGGTCGTTTAACTACAGTCGGGTTAGTATGAAAGACAAGACCTAAGTAGGTGCTTAAGTCATCGGAAACTCCGCGAAAGCGTCTGTATACAGAAGTTGTTTTCTCCTTCTTTGTTGTATCTGTAGTGGGTCTGCGGGAACTCACATCAGCTGTCTTGGAGCCGTGGACAAAATTAACCGCTCGGTCAAAAACTTCAACTGTTGCTTTTCGCTGGGGGGTCAAGTGCTTTCCCTCTTTTTCACCGCCGAGCAAGGTTTTTCCTTGTGTGCGTGTGCGGGTAACAATATATGGCTGGGTCTTATAGTTAACATCGACGGCAGAACCAGAACAATGATGACTTGTATTGCTAGATCGTTCACGCCATCCGCGAATGTTGGACACGCCAAGCCATTCGCGAAGCTCTTTATCGTTGGTCGGTGGCACCTTATGAATTTTTTCGTAACGACTCCGCAGGTGATTAGTTACGTCCGTAAGCCTAGATTGCATCTCTGCATTGATACCACCCCTTACATTAAGACCCATAAATTTGTAAGAGGTGACCTCCGCTGGTTTGCATTGTATGCCAAGATTTGTTCGGGTCAGACCCTGTATAGATGTTTGTATTAAAGTCCTGTTAACAGTATTCAAACTACGAGTAGACTGCCTTTTGAGTTGTCCCAAAGTTCCTACACATTCAGGACAGCTGCAACTGTATACCTTGTTTTGGACAATAGAATTATTACCTACACCTGTTTGCTGTACAACGTGAGCCAACTCATGCGCCGTCAACTCATTATTCCCCGGCTGCTTCCCTTCTCCAAAATAAACATCACTGCCATGAGTAAACGCCTGTGCGCCTAACTCCCGATTCATCTGCACCGCTTCACCACCCGTATGCACCCGCACTCCACTAAAATCAGCGCCAAAGCGCGGTTCCATAAACTCTCTCACGTCCTCAGATAACGGAGAACCCCCAGCTTGAGAAGGATTTAAACGGCTCTCTAAATCCCCAGAAGCTTGATTTCCAAGGGGTGGAACCTCTGATTTACCTTGGCTGACAGAAGAAATTGAACTGATGTTTGCTTTCCTTTGAACCATGTCCTCCTCTTCCTCTTCGTCCTCTTGAGGCTCAACTCGTCTCTGGATTAAGGGTGTAATTTGACTAGAGATCGGCTTTGCTTGTAGTGTTTCTTCTTCCTCTTCCTCTTCTTCAGGTTCAACCTGACGCTGAATAGATGGTTCTGGCATTCGCATTACCTCATCAGCAACGCGATCAGCTTCTTGCTCGTACTTATCCCCCGGTTCGCCAATCTTCAGTTTAGTTTGAATCCCCAAGTTTTCCTTACAACGCGGACACCCTCCACCACAGGCACATTTCCGTTGCAGCAAAGGCATCCCTGTGGAAAGGGGAGAAATAGAACGCGATCGCGAAGCGCTGCTGCAAGCAGATCGCACTCTACTCCCACCCTTATTCTGCTTGGCTGAATCATGAGTTGGTTGCTTCGTGGCAAGTGTTCTCATCGTTTTAGTTCCTTCTTTGATCCAAATTAAGACGATTGATCCGGTTCGGGTACAGTTGGTGAGGATTAAGTTGGTCGTTTAATGTCGCCAATGGGACTGATATCACCTCGATTCAGGACAACTTCAACCAAAGTGCGATCGCGCTTTTTAAGTTGCAGGGGTTGGGGTTGTTGGTAAAGCTGTTTACCTTTGCGAGTGCTGACAGCGATAGATAACCCTTCCTGTGCCAGATTTTCCAATTCCTGAAAGGATTCCTCATCAATTTCTAGAGCATAGTAGCCGGATGAATCAGTTTCAACCGTTTTCACAGAACTGATTACTGTCCCTGATGGATTTCTCAGAGAGACATTCATCCCAGCTATACCGCGATAGGATTCATCGACGATGCGACCATGAACTACCGTATTATTGCGATTGGGGTCTACTTGAGACTCTTGAATACTGTCAATTTCTAGCTCAACGTCCAAACAATTTACCGTTTTGAGATTGCGATTGAGACTCGCTTGCAATTGTTGGACACGCGGGTGGGATGTGCCGAGCTTTTTTTCCAGTCTCCTGACTTCATGCTGTAGGAAAGACCCGATAGTTACTTGTGTGTTTCGGGTTTGCTGCAAAGCATCGGTTTGTGCTGCTGCTGTTGCATCCAAGACCTCGCTAGTGTTTTGCCTGACTAGATTGGGGATAAAATCTGCGTCCATTATTGTAACTCCTCAAATATACTATATACTAGGTGAAATAAGCTGTTCAACTAAACGGCATTTTTCTGCTCTTAAAACCTGATTCCTTTCATCGATCAGGAATGTTGCCGATGCAGGATTGAAAGCAAAAATGCAATGGTCTCCCTGATTATTCGTGGTATTGTTCATTAAGGTACTTCGGGTGAGGAGCGAAACCTGAACAGAAGTTTGAGAAGATTGCCCTTCCTGAAAGCGATTGTAACTCGCTCGCAATGTTGCTCCCCACAGCCAGGTATTAATTGTAAACGTTGTTTGCTTTAACAGTTGCGGGCCGCGACCCATATCCTGCGATTGATTGCTATCAAAGCCGATATCGTCAGCAGAAACAATCAATTGAGAAATGAAACTGGTATTGGCAGATCCGAGGTAAGTTTGATTACTGTTGAATAAAGTATTTCCATTCGGCAAGCAGACTTCGGACATCGAATGGCGGGTAAAATGAGTGGCAGGTGATGTGGCAGACGGTACGTTTGTTGGCGTGTTAGACGTTGGGCTTACTCCCCGCTCCAATCCGCCAACATTTAGAACAAAAACCCCTCCCACCAACTTATCAAAGGATTGAGAACCTGACAACTCACTTTTGAAATGATTGTTATTAATTGAAATCGTCCCCATTGCTGTAAGATTTAAAGCCTGACCCACGGGTTGGTCTATCCGATTGCCAAAAATACGAGCAGCAGGTTTGCCCAACAAAACAGCCTGATTTTCTTCCGCTAGGGCGCTGAGAGTGGGTATAGAGGAGGCAAGGGCAATGATTCCACCTCGGTTTCCCGGTCTGAGATCGGTGCTGGTATTGGCTGAAATCGCACCGTTGTTGATAATCCAGTTCTGGACAATCTCAACGACTTCGCCATAGGAAATAAACATACCACAGGTGGGAATGATGTGACTGATTCCGTTGTTCTCAATGCGATTTTCTTGAATGACACTATTGGCAACTATTCCTAGAGAAATTCCACCAAACCCTCTATCCTTTGCTTCCGACTCTAGTTGAAAATTAAATTCCGTTTGCCAACATTGCTTAATCTGATTATTACAGATTTTTAGGTCGATGATAGGATTGCCAAAACGTTTTAAACTGCGGATCAAAAAACTAACTTGACGGAGTACGTCTTCATTCGTCGTGATTTTGGGAATTCCTATTCCGGACAATCCCATAGTTGAGATGTGATTGCCAGCAATTTCTATTTCATACAGGAAAGCAAGTAAATTGCCTGGGTCGATTTTTTGTTGAACAATGCTGATGGTATAAAAAATCCCTAACTCTGTATTGTTTTGTGATGTGATTTCTTCAATTTTATAGTTTAGATTGGTGATTGATACTTGGTATTCCCCAGGTTCAAGCGTTTTGATGATAAAACGGCTGCTCTCGTCCGTTGGACTTGAAATAAATCGACCATTTTTGCTCTCAAGGTGAACAAATATTCCCGGAATTACCTCGTTATTATAAACAACCTTACCCTGGAAGTCGCCACCATTATGCTGGATAAACTCTCCTTGACTCTCTGCGGGGTTTCTCGTAAAATTAGCCAAAAAATCATCCACAGAACTTCCTAAAGCAATGCCATTCCCCGCACCGCCATTAATCTCATTGTCCCGCACCTTTACCCGTTCAGAACCGCCAGCAATTTGAACACCACCCAGGGCGTTAAAGGGATTGATGGGGATGAAGAAGAAGAGGGCAAAAATCAAATCAACATAGGCAAGAAAAACAGGAACATTGGGATAAATAACTTCCAGATCGGCACAAGGATCAGTTGGATCAGGATTTCTCTCCCTATCCGGGCGATCAAGATCAGGAGGTGATGTTTTCTCAGCCGGAATCACACCAATTTCATTGCCTGTGATTAGGCTATCTTCTGCCATTAAGTAAATGGCAACACCAGCACCTACTTTATCCAGCATCCGAATTTTATTGTCATGAATCGTAATCTCAACACCTTGGTTAACATGGATCGCTTCTTGACAAGCGATAATCCGGTTATGTCCAATTTCGATGTCTTTGAGAGTCCCCACTTCACGTCCTGCTAAACTAATCGCAGTTCCCCCCAGTGTAACTAAATCCAGATTGAGTAGAGCGATACATTCTGAATCAATAATCTGGAAAATAGGGGATTCGCGTCCGCCTTTTCGGGGGATGACACGGGTTTGTTTCCCACACCCTTCAATTTTGATATTACGCTTCCCTTTAACGCGGACATTAGCTTCATGGAGTCCGGGTAACAAACAAATTTTTCCTCCCGAATTAGGTAAGTGGCGGAGTGCCTCTTCAATGGTGTCAAAATCACCATGACTGACTCGCCCATCGCCTACCGTAAACGTACAACAAACCGTCTGATTGATGAGAGGACGAAAGACATCGCGACAATCCTCAATTTGCTCTTCTTCAAAGGAAATTGCTAAATCTGTATTCCAGTTCAATTCGGCTAGAGGAACGCGATGATATTCAATTCCTTGGGGCGGTTGGTTATCAATGAGAATTTGATCATTAACGACTTCCCCCGCCCGCACCTTAAAGATCCAATAGTCCCCCGGTCGATAATTCATCACAGTTGGATCATCAAATTCCAAACGGATACCATCTCGGAGTAAATTAGGTTCTGTGGGGGCTACCGTTTTAGGGAAATCCGCGATCGCCTCGATTCCATTCCAGAGTCGGAAAAAGACGCGATTTGAAGGTAAATTTGCCTCAACGTAATGTTCCCGGATCACATTCAACTCATCCCCATCCAACGTGACTTCTGCACCATAGGTAACGCGCCAGAAACCCTGTCCTGTATCGAACTCCACGACTTCCAAATAAAACTCAGTCAACCCAGACATTTTAATCGCTTGGTCATTTGCCGTCAGCGAAATTTTCTGGTCTGCACCCCCCAAATCGCATTTCCCTCGTCCCACCAAACCGCCGTTAAATTGCGACCATTTAAACATCGGAACCGCGCCGTCAGTTTTGGCAATTTCAACGCGATAAAGCTGATGTTCAAATCCGGTATAGCCGCCACCGTCTACAACTGGACAATCACCCTCTGTTTCCGTGGTAGGTTGTAGGGAAACCTTAAGTTTGCCTTTTTGAGAAACCTGATCTTGTAGTTTATCAGTAATAGTATGGCAGTCCTCATCAGTCGCTAATCGCAGCAAGCGAAAGCGCATTGCCGTGATCACTCGTTCCGTCGTATCCGGACCTCCCAACGCCGGTTCGATTAAAGTTTCTGGCATTTGAAATCCATTCAATGCTTCCCGCCAAACTTCCAGTACCACGGCATCCCGAATCCCCTCGTTGATGTCTGAAACTGTGCCGGATGGGTCTTGAATCGGAGGTTCAAAATAAGTGGCTATGCGCGTTACCGTAGTGGTTGAGATACCCGGTAAATGTACAGCCAAACCATTTGCCCATCCTTGACCGGGGAAAATGTTTATCTTTACCCTATCCTCGCTGACTTCTGCATGAGTCACCTTAAAGGCATTAGGATGCTGAGAGGAAATCGCCGCAACATTTGCCCCAATAATCTGTCTCGCCGCGCCATCTTGCCAATCGACTGTTATTTGGGTTTGGTCATTCCAATCCCTATCCAGGAGCACCCGTCCCTGCTGATGCAAAACACCATTTATATTGGACGGATTACTTGTGTCCCACTGAGAAAAATCGCCTTTCATAATTTCCTTACAATGTCATGAATTATTGTTGACTTTACCCATGACCTAGGTCACGGGAATCAGTAAAGGTCGCACGCCTACAGGCATAAACTCCCGAAATCGAATCTGAATATTCCGCCATTTATGGGCTTCTAATAAAAATCCAAAGGCTCCCATGGCATCGTCATCGGGTCCCCGTTCCCGAATCCGAAAATCACAAGTGTGGGCGAGTTGTCCGTAGGCGGATTCACCAGCGACCTGACTAACAAATCGAAGTTGGGCGTTCTCTGCCGTTACACAGCCCAGATTTTGAGGCAAACGGTCTCCTTTTCCGGAAAAATAGCTATAACGAAGACACCCGGCTTGATTATTCAATACCTCTAACCGGTGAACCCAAATTCCACCTCGACCATTGATGCGTTCGACTCGCATCTGTCCGAAAACGGTAATGCCATTAATTTGCGTGGGGGGGGCGAAGTTATTAATCGGATCGGTGGCATTGGAAACGGCAAAACTTGTTTTCGGGTTGTCGTTAACGCCTTTCCCAGCATCAATAATAGAATGAGACAGAAAGAGACGATAGCCGCGATCGCACAACACCGATCCCACGATAGTCCGTTCTAGAATAATTTCAGGGGTTTGGTCAAATGTCTGTTCATCTGCCATTCCGAATCCGTAAGGTTGGCGCAATTCCAGGGAATGACGCAACGGTTGGCGCGTCCCATCGAGGCGTTTTTGTCCTCCTGGATCAAGGGTACAATCGACAATTTCCAGTCGGTTTAAAGCGGCTCTAGCGATTAGTGGCGCATCGGGGGGAAAGGATTCGTCCCGGGTTATATATAGTCCTGCAAGTCTTAGGGTTAAACCAGCGGCGGCGGAAACCTCTTTGGCACGAACGCGCAAGGGTTGGATAAGTTTAATAATGGGTCGCTGTCCGTCTGCGGCTTGAATAATGACCGGAGAATTGAGTTGTAAATTAAGTCCGCCATCTTCATCCAGAGTTCCGGCGATCGCGCTTAAATCTAAGCTGTGAACGTGGCTATCTCGAATCTCGATCACGACGGCAGATGTTTCATCTTGAATGTTATCAAGCGCTGCATTTAAAGTATTACCCTCAAACAAATTAACTGACTTAACCACAACGGTGTCGTTGTTCCAGGGTTGAGGTAACCTGCGGGAAATCGGATGGGCACCAACGGGTCCGACTGCACCATAGGTATAAGTAAGTAACAGGTGGTTTTCTAGTGCGGTTGCTTCCTCTGGAGAACTCACACCAATGAGGATTCTGCCAATCACCGGATCGATCGCGATTTCCCGATTCTTGAGTGGCGGTTGTATCCCAGTGTCCCAAGCGCAGAGGTTTTCGCCGCGAATCGTCCAGTCTGATAATTGGGTTCCGGTAAATTCAGGTTCGGGTAAATGGAGTTGCAAACCGACCTCGCCTAGATCCCGCGAGGCGATGTCGCTATCGTCGGGATCGTAGGTATTAATCGCCAGGTATTTTTCCGGTCTACCGGCGGCGGAATTGGTGGTTAACCGCGCGGTGGGAATGAGTCCTGGTGTTTCGTCAAGTTGGGTGATAACGGGTGGATCTTGATCGGGATCAAATTGATAAGTATTAAACAGTCGAACGGGTTCACCGAGGGGATGAACGTAGAGTCGAACAATATGGGTGGCTTCCGCCGCTTCTACTGTACCTGTGGCTTGGATTTCTCCAATTGGCTGGGTAAACTTGACTCGATAATCCTGCAACCGCCAGAGAAAAATTGCCAAATTAGGCAGGTTGTAGCGAATCCTCCCCCAGGTTGGCGGTTTCAAGTCGGCGATGTGAGCAAAGGGATCGAAAGGAGTATTCAGCAAACTCAGCATCGCCGGATCACGCAGGGTGACGGTTCCGCCGCGAATTGGCGTAAATCGAGTCACCGAAGCATAAGGGGGATTACCATTTCTATCGGGTCGCTGGTGGTTTAACGCCTGAGTCCAAACCAAGTTTTCTCGCAGTTCAACGGCGCGGATTCCCCACTGGGTCAGGTTAAAAGTGAGGCGTTCGATGCTTGCTAGGGTTCCCTTGCGACGGCGTAAGGCAATCGTATCAGCGACATCGGCTCGCCGCGTCCACGGATCGCCGTTGAGATGGCTGGTTCCTAACAAGTCACCGATGTAGGGAATTACCCAGTCGTCACAGGTTTCGATAAATAGGTCATTATAGAGGGATTCGATGTTGTCATGAATGGCATCAAAGATGGGTTCAACCAGAGCCAGATAGTGTTTCAGTTGACCCGGTGGGGTTTGCTCTTCGTCTTTGATCCGGTAAATTTCTGGTAATCGTTCGTATAGCATGGGTAATGAGTGATAGGTGATTGGGGGTTGAATAACCAGTTTGTGATCAAGGTGGAGAAATGGGGTTGAGTTGGAGGTGCGCGGGGTATAAACTGAGGATTTGTTCAGGGTGACAGGATAGTGTGGGATTCAATGCGATCGCGTTGGGTTGATTGAGTTCGATGGGATTATTCGCTTCACCCAGGGACATGAATCCCTTTACGTCTACCCAGAGAACACCTTCGACGTTTTGAATCATTCCAGTAATGCGGGTGGCATATTCTTTTTGCCCAAAGCGACGGTTTTTGAGCGCAAATAACCCCTTTTCTTCGTCTGTAACGCCTAAAGCGGCTTGAATGGCTTTTTTAACCAATTCTTGACGAAAGGTGGAATCAAACGCCACATTAGCGGCAATGGCGACGTATTTCCGCTTGCCTTCCCGAACATCAATAGGAAACCGTTGGGCACCCCGACAGCGGTTGTAGTCAGAGAGAATTTTTTGCACTTGCTCAAATTCCTGAGTGCGTCCGGTTTCCATGAGGACAGTTACCACTAGGCTGGGAATGTTCTCGACTAACTCCCAAGTCGCTAACGCCTTGGTAACACCAGGAATGGCGAGGGTTTCGCTCTCAAAGTCTTGTAGACTCACCAGGCGATCGAGGCTTTGAATTTTTCCAGGTGCGGCTTCTCTAGCATTCTCGCCGCTTTCGGGTGCATCACCCCCACTGACGATACCGGGGAGATGAATTTTATCGAGTTTATCCAGTCTGCCACTGGCTTGAACCTTGGTTTCCGGTTTAAGCTGTCCGTAAGCTCCAATTCCCGTGCGATATTTGGCGACCACATTTTTAATCCCCGATGGTAACTGCTTCCCAGTTTTGCCATCGCCAAACTGCACCCAACTGTCCCCATTGGCATCTTCACGGACAATATAAACCTCCTCGTCGGGTTGGCGGTTGAAAAAGCTAGGGACTCGTTTCCAGAGGCGATCGCTCACATAGAGGTGTAATTCGGGAATTTCTGCGGGGGTTTCGCCAGGGAGGTTGTAATAGGTTAAGGGGGATTTTGGCAGTTTAAAGGTTTGGAATTTCTGCCGACTGTCGCCATTTCCCAGAACGGCTTCGCGTTCGGTTTTGCCTTGGTTGGCTGGAATCAGGTTCCCGTAAACGGTTACTTTGGGTTCTGTGAGTAGAGGAAAATCGGTGAGGCTAAAGTTTTCCGAAAACTCAGGTAAGTAAAGCGGACGCAGTTTGAAGCTGTCATCGGCATCAATCTTTGTTTCATCAATGGTAACGGTAAGGGTTTCCTGAGTCCCGTCGGCTTTAACAAAAGCTAAGGCTCTTTGGTTGAGTTTTTGGTAGGGTTGAGACTGTCCAAAATAGACCAGTTGATTCAAGGTGTTACTATTTTGTTCTTGATAAGCACCTTGTAATATAAAGCGTTCGCCAATAACTTCCAAAAATTCTATACTGCGAATATCTGTGTAAAATATAATATCTTTGTAAAGTATATTTTGCGAATCAATTGGACTATTGAGTTCCAGCAGAGTGGTTCCTGCGGTAATGGCTCCCCATGTCAATGACGTTTGAGAAATTCGATTGATTTTCCGCTCAAAAAACAGTTTGGGTTGACTGAGGGATGGGTGATCGGGTGGAGTCGTTAGACTCAGTTGTAATTGAATCAGAAAAGTTGAGCCGACAGATAAATCTTCTACTTCCGTATCAAGCGGCATTGATGTAACCGGAAGTTTGGGGACAGGGGCGTATTCAGGTAATCCTATAAATGTGAAAATACGATCAAAAGGAACCTTTTTTGTGATCGTCCTTATGTTTTTCACGGTAACAATACTGTCAGGACTGTTATGACCAAAGTGTCTAAACGATCGCCCCAGCTTGTAAGCATAAACCGTTTGACCAACAGAGCCAGCTTGCCAACTCCCTTCGATATAAATTTCGGTGCGGTCAAATTGCTTTTTTATGGCTTTGATTACCACAATTTGACGTTGAGGATTAGCTTGAAAAGTATTGTCAACTAAAAACAGGCGATCGCCTTTATTTAACTCAATGTTATTTTCCTTTAAAGTTTCTGTCTTAATAGAAAACGCCTGAGTTCCATTCGTGATAGTCGGAATAGTAGCGGGGCGATACAAGTGAAACTGACTCAGTTCAGGATAAGCTATTCTTTCCTCAGTTGTCTCAAACTCAACGGGTTGCGCGATACCTTCCAATTGAGCCTTCAAGGGAAATCCCGCCGGAACAACCACAGATTTATCCCCTTTAAACGTAAACGCAAAAGTTGCCTTTCCCCCAACTCCCGGAGAAAGCTGATATCCCAAGAGTTTCACCAAGTCGGCAATACTTTCGCGCCATTTTGCCGTAGACAAAAAAGCTTCATTCGCATACAAATCTTGATAGAATGCCAGAATATCTGCCAGAACGGCGGCACCTTCGAGCAAGGCAATTCCCGGATCATCTGACTCTCGATGAGTCCAGTTTTTCAGCACCTCATTTTGATTTAACGCCCGAACCATTGCTTCCCGGAAATCAGCATAAGTGCCAATCCGATAATCAATAGATGAGAGTCCCGGTCGATTATAAAGTTTCTTAGGAAACTCGAACGGTTCAATACAGTCATTGCGGCATTCTGATGTCATTGTCGTCCTCCCCTAATTTCAAACTGAATCAAGCCACGTTCGAGATGATCTGGATCATTGTGAACCTGAATAATTTCGTTCCCCCGAACTTCAATCCCATCTTGGGTTCCTGGCGTAACTTCGTTCCAGCGTTTTAACCTCACGTCAATAACATGAGCCACCCCTTGAATCCCCTGCACAGCACCGATAATTTGACTAACTCTTAGGGCTTGTCCAAATGTCCAGCGATCGGCATGAAAGAACGCCATCCGCCCATCGGGAGTGTAACCGTCGGAAAATTCTTGTTCCAAAATAAAGCGAATATCCTCAATCCAATAGTGAGGATGAATGCACAAGGAAACGTTAATAAATAACGGCACAAATCGCGGTGGACGGATTTCTAAATCTTCCCCAATTAGGCGTACAGCTTCCAGGTGACGGGCAACTTTTTCTTGAACATATTCGGTTAGAGTTGATGAACCCACCGGATCAATCGCTACCTGAACTGTTCGCCAACTGCCTACCCAGCGATATTTGGCAACTGCCCGATTCACCTCTGGCAGTTCAGTGGCACGATTTTCGTAATCCTTGAGTGTAATTGCCCGCAATTGGCGGTAACGATAGGCTTGGGGAACGCGGCGGATAATTTCGGTAATCGGTTCCGGTTCGCGTCCATTCGTTACATCAAAAGGATTCCAACAGGCAAGACGATTAGGGAACGCATTCTGATCAAAGTTTATTAAGGTATCTGCCCCCACATTACCCGCCGATCCGAGACCAATTTGATAGGTACAATGCACGATCGCGCCGTCAGGTAGTTGCTTTCCATTCTTACCATTGCCGAAGCGGATTAAGCTACGCCCCAATTCATCAGTCTCCACGACAAAGCGATCGCCCCGTTCGTCACTATCGTCGCTATGAATCAAGTCAATTACCTCATCCCACCCGTCGCGATTACCATCACTTTCTACCTCAACTGTCAACGTTGATTTCGGTGGCACTTCACCCCCAAGCGGTGTGTCTTGGTAGGCAAGAAAAGCCTCCGGTAAGCGACAAATTGCTTCCTGTTTTTTAGTTCTTTCGTAAAATAGAGGCGGTTCTGGCAACAAGGGTAAGGAGTCGTCTTGTTCTCGGACTATAACTTCTACGGGATTTCCGTGATAGACTTGGACGAGATTTCCGTGAAATTGGGAAATATTTTGACGTTTTGCCTCACCACTATCCGTCGGACAATCAATGGTAAAACAATAATTACGTTGTAACTTGTCCCGTTCTTGCCAATGAACTCTGACAAACCACTCACCCGTTACCGGATCTGACATGGCTTCTGTTTTTTCAGAGAGTAATTCCAGCAATTGTCGTCGTGTGGGATCTCGCCCTCGCGTTTCCCCAGTTAAAGGGTTGAGATGTTCTTGAATCAGCAAATGGGTAACGGTTCCACTGCGAATCAAATTCTGCACCGTTTCTGCTGAAATCTGTCCAGGTTCAGAAAGCTGCAAATCTGCACTCGTACTCCCCGCTGCTAAGGCGGGAATCGTCTCACTCCAGGTGTACAATCCCATCTCATTCAATAAGGGATGAACGGCTTGTGCTTGCTGAGTCATAAACACAACGGAGGAAGCCTCTAAACTATCGTCTCCCGCCCAAACCACGAAACCCTTCTCTAGGGTATGCGGGTTACTAACTTGCACAGCCAACCACGTATTTGCCTGATTTCCCTGATGAATGTGATAATTCATCAAACGGGCGTGACGGGCAAGGGAAACGCGCTTACGGGCAGTTGCCAGATAGGCTTCATTCATCACCCGATCCTGGAAATCGCTTAATTCATCCGCTGCAACACTAAATAGGGACAATAACACTTGGTCGAGATCCGCTTCGCTGGTGGGTTGCCAACCCGGAACCCGATTGATCATCCAGGCGAATAGGGTATGGCGGAAGGACTCGTAGTCTCTGGCTAAGTAATCAATTGTGGGATTTTGTTTCGGTTGCGCTGGTGCATCCCATTCTGGCGCACAATTATTAAAACATCCCGGACGGAATTTGAAGCCAATCTCACTAAAAATTGGGTCAATGTTGGCGTAAACGACGCTTAAGGTGTAGGTGGAATAGTCGCCGATGGGTTGAACAGTTAGAGATAAAACAGTTTCATCTTCGGGATCTTTACTCACCGCCACAACTTGAACCTGATCCGTCAGCGACCCCCCCAAAACCCGATGCCCTCCCGTAATCGGAAAAATCTCTTTTGTTTGTGCTGAATTTGCCGCAATTTCGCTGACAATTCGGCTTAACTGGTTGCTGTTGTAGAAATAAACACTCAGAATTGCTTCGGTGGGATTGACAGCAGGAGATAATGAGACCAACACCAGGCGAATGCCGTTGAAGAGTCCTAAATTATTTGCCCGTTCATTGAGGGCTTCTTGATGCTTAATCGTCATCACACTTCACCATTGCGTTGGAATTTCATAATTCGACTGTCTTCCGTCCCAGCAATACGATACTGGATTTGAACGTTAATGGTTTCGTTGTCTACTGTTACCTGTAAATCTTCTAAAGTAACCCGGTGTCCCAACCAGCGAGAAATTGCCTGAGTCACTCTGGCTTTGGTCACACCTGCGGTAGTTTCACTGGCATTTTCAAACACCAACCGTCGCACCCCACTGCCAAATTCGGGTAAGAATGCCCGTTCTCCAGGATTCGTCAAAATTAGTTGAATTAACTCGTCCCGCACATGAGATTCGAGGGACGAGACTTGTGCTGTTCGTCCATCAGAACCGATACGGAAGGGAAAGGATAAATGTTTGTTCGTGATCATCACTTACTGTCCCGATGCTTTCATCTGGGTATTCACAACAATAGCGACTCCTTGAGGGGCGTTTTCGGCGTTGTAACAGGTGCCGATACTGTTCTTAAGCAGGGGGGCTGTGCTGTTGGTGGTGGTTTGGCTAGATCCAGCCGACCATTCAATGCGAATGCAGGGAGAAGGCTTTCCTGGGGGAATGGTAAAGGGACAGGCGACGACAGGATGAATATCGGACTCCAACAGTACAGGCGATTGTTGGGCAAAAACTTTGGTATTTTTAGTAAACAGGGTTGCTTGTCCGCCGTGGGGACAGATAATTGTGCTGGTTGTGGTTAGATAATTTGGCATTTGGATAAGTAATTGGTAATTAGTAATTGGAAAATTATTCTCCCTTGCTCCTCCACTCCCCCGCTTAACGGATCTGGAATGCTCCATTATTGATATTGACCCCGCTTGCTGAGAGGACAAGCTGAGTTGAACCGATTTTGAGTTTGATTTCACTGTCGGTTAGGGTAATTTCTGCACCCCCAGAATGGAGAAGTTGTACCTTGGATTCTTGGTCATCAAGAATTACCTGATGTCCGGCTGAAGTTGCCAGCACCCGGGTTTGGGTTCCAGCAGAATCGGGCATTTCCTCACTCGCCCACCAGCACCCTGTCCAAATGGGACGCGACGGATCACCGGCTTCAAACTCAATCCACACGCCATCGCCCACTTCCGGTAGCACGACAAAGCCGTGGTTTTTTCCAGCAAAGGGCACCGAAGGTAGCGCCCACGGAGAATCGTTCTCGCCATACACCTCTGGAACTTGCGCGATAATCCGACCCAGGTTTTCCTCGTCGTCTACATTTTCAACCAGTCCTCGGTATTTGCCGAAATAACGTCCTCGCTGAAATTCGGCAAGTTCGACCACCATTTGTTCAATATCTGAAGTCATCATTAGAATATAAAGTCTGCTAAATTGGCTAGTTCTCCACTTAAACCCGAAGATTGGGCATTACGCTGGAGGGCAAAGGTTTGAGAATAGTAAGATCGCGTCAGGGAATGGGTGACTTTGCGAATAAGATAATCACCACTGTCACTTGGGTTCGCGCCGCAGACACTGACGACGCGATAGGGGGAAAGAATGGCGGGGTAGGTGTCGTTGATCACGCTTCCCGTTGCTTGGGTAGAATAACTAGACTCCAATGCTGCTGCTGCAACCGCTTGGTCTAAGTCCACCGCATCGCCATACTGGGGAGAGAGGATTTGAGTGGCTGTATTTTCTTCATCGACAAAGGTTGGTTCCTCCCCCAGTAAGTCCAACCTGCCAAAATCGGAGATGTGTCGCGTAATTGTTTTATCCGTAATGCTGAGACTGTAACCCTTTACTTTGGCAGGACTTTGGGCGTTTTTGGTGGGGGTAAATTCTGACACGTTGCGCTGTTCACCCAATAAAATCAGGGGCGGTAAGCCGTCGGTTTGGGTGGGAAATGGCTTAAAACACATCATACTCTGACCCGGTTCTTCTCCAGGCAGGACATAGGCGTGCTTTCCCTGACGGCGGGCAAGCGATCGCAGTAGCTGCATGGCTGTTCCCCGTTGCACGACAGCAGGTTTTGAGGTGGCGGTTGGGGCTGGGGTATCTTCAATATCAGCACAGGGGATTTTGTCTATCTCATTGAATAACTGACAGACAATTTCATGATCCAGTAGATTTTCAAAGTGAAAAATACGATCATGCCGATTCAGATAAACGCTATCATCTTGGACAACGATTGTTTTCATACTTTGACCCGGTTCAGAACTTATGTGATCCTTCGACTCGACGATAGGTCCATCGATGAGGGGGACAAATGCCCCGTTTCTTAGTTGAATTTCTACCCGAACCTGAGTGAATTTAGTTAGGAACTCCTCATCTTCTGCCGACCAATTGCCGCGATCGTCGGTGGCAATGAGAATATTAATCTTGGCTTCCCACGCCATATCAATTTCCTGTTCCACAGTTATTTCATCGACCAGATCGAGTTGTTCGCGAGTGGCGATAATGTTGTTAAAAAATAGGCGGTAGAAAATAGTCATTTGTAATGGAGAATGGGGGATGAATAATTGGGAATTTGTGATTAGTAATGGGTTATTACTATTTTGGGACTTGAATAGTCCGTCCAACTTTTTGAACTAAGTCATTGGCTTCGAGTTCGGTATTAGCATCGGCAATGTGCCAGAACTTACTTGGCGTCTGATAGCGACGTTCTGCGATAATATCTAACCGATCATTTTCTTCAATAATAATAGGTTCTCCATTAAGTTTAGGCAGTCGTCGCCAAGATACTGCCCTGACAAATTCACCATTTCCAGTAAGTACGTCTACTTGCTTTTGTGAGAAATACCTTGAAGACTTTAAAAACATAAATTCACCTCAATAAACAGTTTATAGACTCGTTGAGTATTTTTTTAAATAATCACCTCCTAAAGTTATAAGATTTGTTTCATTGTTTTTAAAACTCTGTCTAAATAACTGTCCAACCTCCCCAATGAATAGTTAAAATGAAATTAAATCTATAGCCGATTCAGCCCTATTTACTAAACCCACAACCGCCTGATTTGCTAAATACACGATCGCCTGAGCTTCTTTAGCAACATTGGAATACTTCAACGCCCCTTTACCCACCTGATCATCCGGATTAGAGGCAACAGCTAGAGTTAATGCTACTTCCGCTTGAATCGGATTCAGAAAACTATCATATTGCTGCTCCGTAATACTGATCGATTCAATCAGCACAGGTAAAACCCGGCTGTGTCCCCAAATAAATATAATTCTGGGATACTTTTCTCTGGGAATAGGCTGTTTAGCACTATCATCATTACTGTCAACATCAACAGCATCGCCAATGGAATCAATCGCTTCTCCTAAGAACCTAGCAATAACGTTACTCGGATAAACCATCTTTTCTAACGCCGCTAGTTGGGGTCCGATTCCCAAAGTTTTAGCAATGACATTCCCGGCATCCAATTGATCAGCCGCACTAAAGTGAGCCGTAAAACTAATCTTTTCTACCGGAATTTCTCCGGCTTGGGACGTTTCCCGACTCCTTACACCCGTAGGACGCTGGGGAACTTCAATACTGCGGCTGAGAGTATCGGGATTGAACTGAAAAATGACAACATTGGGTAGGGGACCCAAGAAATCGCTGGCATATTCAATCAGTGCGCCTCTGAGTAAAACCATTACTTATTTCCTCCTGAGTCTAGCCACGATCTCATTCGTCAGAACACGAACTATTTCTCTTCTTAACTCCTTCGCCTCTCCTCCTCGCGGTAAAGAAATTGTTCCTAAATTCAAATCGCCCAACTGAATCCTCTGTCCGGGTTGAACTAAACCCCGTTGCGCTAAATTGGTGATTAATTCCTGTCCCAATCCGTCCACAGCACCACGGGCAATTTTGGGCGGTAATCCTTGGCTCCGAAGGGCAATTTGGTTAATTGAAATTTCGTTTTTATCCATTGTTTATCCTCTCTATAACCTTAGCATAATTTCCGAATTGTTCTAAACTGACAGAGCGATTTAGTTTATCATACTCCCGTTTTATGCAAATAACAATCTGCTCCATTGTTAATTGTGGACTTGATGATGAAGAAGGTTCAATTTCAACCTGTGGTATTGTCCCTTGATGTCGCCCATTTTGATCATTGAATGTTCCTGCCGTTTGCAAGCAGGCGTTAAACACAATTGAGCGAATATTCCCGCCAGCTAGGGGAAACTGCTTGGCGATAAACTCAAAATCTAGTTCAGATGCATCCACGTTTTGAGGAATCGCTTGCTGCCAAATTTGTTGGCGTTCGCGGATATCGGGAAGGGGAAAGTCAACGATGTAGCGCAACCGCCGCAAAAAGGCTTCATCTAAATCTTTCTTCCGATTGGTTGCTAAAATCGCCAGCCCTTTGAATCGTTCCATGCGCTCTAACAAGTAACTAATTTCTAAATTGGCATAACGGTCATGGGCATCTTTTACTTCCGTTCGACGACCAAAAAGAGCATCGGCTTCGTCAAAAAAGAGTACTGTATCCGACCGATCTGCGGCGTCGAAAAGTTGTTTCAGATTCTTCTCCGTTTCACCAATATACTTATTCACCACTTGGGAGAGGTCAATGCGATACATGGGCAGGTCTAATTTAGCCGCTAAAATTTCCGCTGCCATCGTTTTTCCGGTGCCGGGAAGTCCAGCAAACAGCACCGAAATACCACACTCATTCCAAGCTTTTCCCGTTCCCCATTCATAGTGAACGTCGGTTAGGGATTTCATCGCTCGATAGATATCCTCAAATAAGCCTTGCTGTTTAGGCGGAAGAATCAATTCGTGAGCTTCAAATCGAGGAGTAACGGCTTGAGCGAGTTCGCCAATATCCAAGTCTAATTCGGCTCGACAGGCAGCGATGAGATCGGCTGGAGAAATTTCAGCTTTGTGTCCTTGTAGTCCGGTACAGATAGTGTGAATGGTTCCTTTTTCATAGCGAAAACGGCGGGAACATTCAGCAATAGTGTGGTTTAACCCTGGATTTGCCGTTCCCAGTTCCTGCTGCCAAACCTGGATGCGATCGCGATAGGATAGTTGTGGCACTTCAATCCGAGGTAGGAGTAGATGGCTGGGAATAGGAGCGAGTTGTTTGCGATCGCGAATCCCCAGAAAAAGTGAGATCGGAATCGGTTGTAAGTCAAGCCAATAGCAGCTTTTTTCGCTGTCTTTTGCCTCACCCCCACCTCTGGGAATCCATAAATCCAATCCTTTTAACCAGCACAAGGTAACCAACGACTTGAGATAAACGCTGTTCTCAAATAGCGTTGGATTTCCCTTCAGTTCAACGACGTTTCGCCCTGCAATCTGGGAGATATCTCGAATAACCTGAGTGGGTATTGCACCCCTCGATGATTGAACGGGAACGATTTGTAGTCCCTCTACCTGGTTCCCCAGTCGGAATGCCACCAGACGATCTCGATCACTCACATCGGCGGGAGTCAATTGCGATTCACCGTCAGCTAACGGCAGCAAAACTTGGGGTAAACAGGAATTAGGAAACAGCAGGTGCTGGGCGATCAGGGGCGACACCACCAAGGGACTATGCCAATCGACGCCGATTAGAGAACGGGTTTCCGGAGTGGATTGCAACAAACCGTAACGCCACAGGGAATGTTCCGGATCAGCGATCGCCAAAACCGCTTCGGGTTGATGCCATAATTTCTGTGCCAGCGCTAAGGTGGGAGCCGTTGCTGCCCGATCATTCAGACAAGCCGCAATCACCTCACTAGCCGCATGATCGAAAGCAACAATCAGAGCCAGCGCCAGAATAAAGGTGGAAACTTTGTCTAAGCCTAGGATATCAACAACCCAACTCAACGAACCCTGCACCAACGGTTGATGCGGCGGCGGATCTTCTGCCAGTTTATCGGTCAAATAGTGAGCCGTCGGATCAGTTTGGTAGAACTGACATTTCTGCTGCCAGTAGCGACTCATGTCCAGTGCATCACTCAGGCGATCGCTAACCGGAGGCAGGATAGACGAGGACGTTGTTCCACTTGTCAAGTACCAGCGCCAACAAATTTCTCGCCGCAACCGAACGGTGACTTGCTGTAGCCAGTAATTTGCCAAAGCATCGTCTGTCTGCAAGCTGGGAGAAAAGGTGATAAATTCACGGGTTGTGTTCATGGAATCATCACCTCCGGGCTGTTTTGTGCCTGCTGACCATTTACTCGTAGAATGACTCGATAGGTTCCCGACGGCACAGCATCAAGAATTGGCACTTGTAATTGAGTTTGGTCTGGTGAAATTACCTCAAATTCATCGAACATCCTTACGGTTTCACCCGCTTGGTAAAGCACTACGAAAACATCATCGCGTTCTGTTCCCAGCAAGAAACCCTCTAATGTGAGAGTGCCAAAGATTTGGGCTGTTGGATCGACAGAGAACTCCACATCGGTGACAACAGGTAACAAATTCACGACCCATAAATTACTGGATCGCGTCTTATCATTGGCTATGTTTTGCACGACACAGATCGGGTGACTTCCCGCCGAAATAGCACTGCCATCGCGGATATTGTCATTTAACTCACACTTCAAGCTATCCGGCGACTGAGCGACGATCATCAGTTCCACCGAACCCAGACGAACACTCAGATTAGATAGGGCTAAATTACTTCCCTGAATCATCAGAATTGCCGTTTCTGAAGCAGGAGGTGGGGCAATTTTGCTGGGTGCGATCGCGTTAATTTTTGGTCCCGTCGATGGCAGAACTGGAATTTTAATACCCTGGTCTGCAATCACCCTATTAGTGGTATAATCAACTCCCACTAGGAGCGAATAAGAAGACAGCTCACCCGTGGCAATCATCACCGGACGCACTTCAAAGCCAATGGAACAGCGATATTGCTCATCGGGTCCTTGCATCAACTTAGAAATTAGTTCCGAAGACGTCTGATCGAACGTAATTTTTAACGCTTCCGGATTAGGATTGAGGGATTCTAACGCATCTGAGGCTAAACTACTTAAGGGTAAAAATGATAATTCTTGGAGAACGCGCATTCCTTCTCCCAAGAATTCGTGCGCCTGAGTGCTATCACTATCTCCTGTTTCATCAAAAGCAGTGAGCAAATACTTAAGGATGAGCCAAAGCGGAGTGGGTTGACCCGAATCAAGCGATCGATTTCTCAGATTCGGATCAAGCTGAATTTCGTAGAGAAACAGATTCAATCGGGGATTTGTTATACCTTCACCCGTTACTTCAGGTTTACCAATTCTCACATTCCCTACCGTCCCCGCCAAACGCGCCAGCAGGCGATCGCGAAGCAGTTGACTGACTGCTCCAATTGCTTTTCCAGTATCTGCAAGTGCCACGATTACCAATCTCCTACCTAAGTCGGATGTAATGTCGGTTGAGTCGAGATGTTGAACTAGCAGGTTGGATCTCCTGCTTAGATCTCATGGGAGGGGGTGTTGACTTTTGAATTTCTGGTTGCGGTGCTTCGACAGTTAAGCTAATTGTGCCAATGGAAAGGACAAAATCCTGACTGTTTTGGGAATGAGGATTGGGAATGGGTAATGGGGGATTGGGAATGGGTGATTGGGGATTGGCGATTGGTGATTGGCGATTGGTGATTGGCGATTGGCGATTGGGGATTGGCGATTGGGAAAATTCTCCCTTATCTTCTCCGCTCCTGGGCTCCTCCCCACCTTGGCTCCTTTGCTCCTGGGTTCCCAAATCTCCGGCTACCCATTCTCTAACCGTTTGTAAAGTCATCAGACGGGTTGATCGGGATTGAGATTCTTTGGGGATATCAGCCGATTGGCGATCGCGACGTGATTCGCTAGGAGTATCGCTTTCTTTGGATTGAACTGGATATTCTGGCAAGGAAATATCGGTAGCTGGCTGTATTTTTTGAACAATGTTTGTCGGATTTTCAACGATTTTTTCGGATTCGGCTTTTGGCGGCTGCGGCGGCTTGGGTACATTTAATCCCCCACTTGCCTCTGGGGAAAGTGGACTATTTTCCGATGAACGCTCTACTGGTTTTTTTTGAATTATGGGGTCTTGTTTTTCCCCAATCGGTAATGCAGCGTCCCGTTCAACTGCCAGAGGTAGGGAATAATCCTTGTTCCCAGAATCTTGATTCTGAAAAGGTGTGGATACAGAACTCTCCTGATTCTCAACGTTCTGTCTTAATTTAAACTCATCCTCGTCGAATTGTTTGATTGTCTCCCCAACCTTCTGGAGTTCCCCTAACTCTTCAAGAGGTGTGATACTGGTAGCATTCGGTAGATTCACACCAGCAGAGACTTCACCTACTGTCAAAGCCATTCCTGTTTGTTGAATTAATCGAGAAAAATAGCCACTCATCAATTTCCCTCCCGCTCGATTAGAGCCAAATAACGCAATCGTCGCCAAGGAGGAATCGCAAAAATCTCCGATTCACTCCAGTGATAATAAGAAGCCAGACGGTGAACTGTTGCCAGTAGGTGTTGTTGCACTCCATACAATTGCAGAATTGCCCAGGCACCGAGATCGAAATCCTGTAGATTTTCAGTTTCACAGTAGGGGCAATTCACTTGAAGACTAAAATTAACTAATGGATCACTCGCTTCCATCGCCCGATCAAACCTTTGTATCCAGTCTTCCTCTTGGCTACAAACCTGTTTAAATGCCGATTTTTGTTCATCAGGCAGTAAAGTTTGTACGATTGCCAACGTTGCCGAAGTTTCATCGGAAAACGGCTGCTCTAACCAGGCGAGTTGATCGTTTCCAGTCGGTTTGCGGATAGAGAAATGTTCCTTCCCGATCATCATCTCAGTGTTAGGAGTCTCAGATTGCTGCTGTAAGCGAGTCAGTTCTAAAAGAGGAATTACGACTTCCATTTGTTGCTGACAGGCTGAGTTTGAGCAGCGCAGGTTACTATTGATCTGGGAGCCATTCGGTAAAGTAGCTAGGGTTAATAGGTATTCCGTGCGCTTGCCGATTTCTAGAGTCCAGAAAAAACCGCGATCGGGTGTTTTTCCCTCTCGGTTATGCATACAACACGCCAAAATATGCGTTTCCAGTTCAGGACGACAGGCTTGCTCAAAGTTAACCTCTAAGTCTTCAACACACCATCCAAACGGACGCATAAATAATTCAGGTTTCTCGTCAGAAATTACCCAAGCTGATGTAGCATCGCTAGCTTTTTCTGATCTCAACATAGACTATCCCCCATCACCCATCACCCATCATCTATTCCGGCTCAGTAAACATCGGTTCCTGCGGCTCAGTAACATCGTAATCCCGCTCCCAGCCTTCATTTTGAAGTTGAATACTTTGAATCGCGATCGCGTTAGCACTCGCATCAAGTTCGGGCATCGCTGTAAATTCAGACACCCAGCAGCGATAAACTTTGTAGGAAATCGCCACCTGTCCCGCCTCATTCATCATTTCGATAATGATGTCCTTACGGAAGTCTTTTAGGGACACCTCGGCACCCAAACCAGAACCTGAGTTCCAAATTTTGTTTGCCCACTTTTCAAACTCAGGATCGTGAGTAACCCCCCGCTCCAGCATGATTGCTTCGTACTTACTTTGTCCCGGCGATCGCCGCACCGTACTCGGATCGCCTCCCGTGCGGTGTTCAACCACTTCTGTTGTTCGCTTGAGCGCCCCCACTTTACTAATTCCTGCCACGTAGCGACCATCCCATTTAACACGGAATTTATAATTTTTATAGGGATCAAATCGCTGGGCATTCACGCTAAATTGAGCCATTATTCTACTCCTTTTCGCGGTCTTACTTTGTTGCTAGGGTTATATATCAGAAGGTAGAAGGTAGAAGGTTTTTATATTTTCTCCCCATCAGCCCTTATCCATTACCCACTAAGCTGTTTGGCATTTAAACCTGAATATCAATAATGGGGAAATCCTTGTAATGCGTTAAGCGAAGCCATGCCGCAGGCTTTGCATCTTGCTCGCTACTAATACCCAATTTAAATGCATGACAGCTTACCCATTACCTAAGTCGCAATATTCCCAGCAATTTGCTGGAACTTAATGATCACAAACTCGGCAGGTTTAAGTGGGGCAAAGCCAACGATAATATTGACAATGCCGCGATCAATGTCGTTTTGTGTCGTTGTTTCTTTATCGCACTTAACGAAATAAGCTTCTCTGGGGGATTTACCCTGGAACGCCCCTTGACGGAACAAATTATTCATAAATGCGCCAATATTCAAGCGAATCTGCGCCCAAAGGGGTTCGTCATTTGGCTCAAACACCACCCACTGCGTTCCGCGATAGAGACTTTCTTCTAAAAACAGGGTTAATCGACGAACCGGGATATATTTCCACTCTGAGGCGAGGCGATCCGCCCCTTGGAGAGTACGTGAACCCCAAACCACTCGCCCCACACCAGGAAACGATCGCAGACAGTTAATTCCCAAAGGATTTAATTCACCATTCTCAGCATCCGTTAGATTAACACTCAAGGCGGGTACACCATTCAGCGTCGCTTCCAACCCAGCTGGCGCTTTCCAAACCCCCCGTTGAGCATCCGTTCGGGCAAAAATACCTGCCACCGCACCACAGGGAACAAAGTCTTCGATTTGATTGTCTCGCAAGGGATTGTATGCCATCACGCGGGGGTATGTAATACAGGCGTTTTTACTGGTTGTCCCTACGCCTGCATTGATACCGGCTTTAGCCGCCTCCTTATCAGTCCAGCTAGTGGGAGGATCAATTAATAGCATCGCTCGACGCTTCTCACAGTAAGTCGCGGCGGCTGTAATTAAAGTTGAATCAATATCTCCATTGATCACGTAAGGAGGAATGCACAGCAAATTGAACAAATCTGCCTTTTCTAGAGCATACAATCCGGTTTTCTTAGACTGGGAACCAGAAAGTTCTGTATTGGTAAGGGTGTCTCCATTCGTACCACTACCAGCTATTGCCGCGATCGGGGGAGTCTCTGTGGGAGTAACGTTGGGGCGTACCTCAGGGACTATCCAATCATCTTGAGGATCTTTGTCTACCCTGACTAAGGCAGAACTTTGCTCTAATACCTTTGGCAAATAACGGGGATTAGCGTTATCAATCGAGACATTGAGAAATTCCTCTGTTTCCCCGTTGCTATGGAAGATTGTCAGATTGAAGAGACTGTCGTCTTCCGTATCTTTGGTTTGGTGATCTACAGCAGCGCTGAGTTCATTACCCCATTCACCCACATTAGCCGCAGTTAGAGGTAGAAAATTGTTTGGCGGTGCGGCATCAGTGGGTAAATTAAGGGTAGCGGCATTACCATCCTTATCAAGGCGCACAATAATTGCCTGACTTCCTCCATTGAGGTAGAAATCGCGCACGGCGTAGCTCATGCTGCTTTCCACCCACAACCCACCGAAAATGCGCTCGTAATCTGCGTAGCTGTTAATCGTAATTGGTTCATTAACTGGACCACGCCAAGCCCGTCCAATGAAAGCTGTGATGGAAGTAGCAACTCCGGTAATGGTACGAACACCACTGGGAATTTCTTCAATGTAAACGCCAGGATAAGTGGGAGTTATAGGCATAATTCATTCCTTTTGTTGCCATGGGTTTAGAAGTGAACTGAAAGGCTGGAAATCTAAAGACGTATACCAATTCGTCAAATGATTGCCATAAATGATTCACGCAATAGAAGGTTCACAAACTTCTTGGGCAAAGTTATAGCGAAACGATATTAAGAGTCAGGATCAGGCACAGGATCAGGCACAGGATCAGGCACAGGATCAGGCACAGGATCAGGCACAGGATCAGGCACAGGATCAGGCACAGGATCAGGATCAGACACAGCATCACGCCCGACTAAAATCGCGATCGCGGCGTCCTCTCCAGAGTTATTAGTGAACTTGAGGATTTTCGGAGCTACCCCTAATGCAGAAATGGCTCCCTTTCCCCAGTAGAGATGAGGTTCGTCAAGATCAAGAGTTGCAGAATTATTTACATCTGTTTCATTTATTCCATTATTGGCGAAGTACTTTAGGTCGGAACTGTATACACTCGACTGAATTAGCAGAAAGCTAACATCGGCGGCATCTCCCGGTTGAACTTCAACAGATTTCGCCATTCCATCTGCTGCGATCGACACCTCAATTTTGTCGTAAGCTTGGACAGACTTAGATTTGGAGATAAGGACTTTCGGTCCACCGACAACCTGTACGTTCAGTGCTAAGTTGATCGTTGCCATACCAGTTCACCTTTTTGAAGATTTTTACAGTTCAGCCACGAAACCGAATCCGCTCCTATACAGAGATGAGATTTGTCCAGAATAAAAAATTAAAGGAGCATCATTAAGTTGTCACCTATTTCAACTGCGTATGAGTGGCGAGTTAGTTGGTCGCACTACAAAGATTTCGCAATAAATGACAATAGGGTTTAAATGCCGAATACCCTATTCCTTCGTCATTAATCACGTCAATTATACGATTTGGCAAAAGTAGTGATAGACATAAATATAATTGCCATTAAACCCTTATAGAGCATAGTTTTGGCAGTTAACGAAGAATATCAGTACTAAAGCAAAATAGTAGAACTATCTTTTGCTATCCTGCACCCTGACAATGCTATAAGCTGTTCGGCATTTAAACCTTAATGTCAATAATGACGAAATCCTTGTAGTGCGAGCATCTTGCTCGCTACTAATACCCAATTTAAATGCGTGACAGCTTAAACACACTCCATAGATAACATGCTTCAAGAATAATAGGTAAAAACAATACAAAACTTTATACAAGCTTTTTGAATGTGAAGTTGTCCTAGTGCATATATA
>JGI12109J20283_10389997_pt1 | contig 29199 bp, 24 predicted proteins | sample ElkSlonscriptome_12_FD_20283 | JGI IMG/M metagenome (IMG submission 20283)
GCACGATCCGGATTTTGTTGGCCCGGATCGACCTGGACCAGGGGCAACCCCAGGAGGCGCTGGCGTGCCTCGGCCAGGGACGGCCGCTTTCCCTGGCCGCCCGGGGGCCTGACCACGAGGAAATGCTCGCGTTCGACATCCTCGAAGCCGTGGCACTGGCCCGCCTGGGCGACACCGACACAGCCGAGGCGCGGATTGCCGGAGTCACCCCACGTCTGGTCGAACTCGAACCCAGGAAACGGGCGCTGCAGCAACTGGACCTGGGACGGGTTCACACCATGGTGGGGCGTTACGAGGAGGCCGAGCAGGCGCTGCTCGCATCCCATGAAACCTATGCGGACGCCTTCGGCGCAGGTTACTTCCTGACCAGGCAAACCGTTCGAGCGCTGGTCACGATGTATGAGGCCTGGGCCGAGGACGGTTCGCTACAGGCCGGGGAGGCTGCGGCGCGTTGGAGATCCCGGCAGGAGTGATGGGTCAGGCGACGATTTCGGGAGCCAGTGGACCAGCCCATCATGCCGGCGGCTCATGTCGACTTCGATCAGATCCTGAACGCCTCGACGCCGGTGCTCGAGATAAAGGACGGCTGCCCTGTGCTATTCTCTACATCCGGTGTCACCCTTCCTATTAGGGCATTCTGGCCACGAACACTTCAAACCCCGTCGTGACCAGCCGGGTGAAGACCACCCAGTTCCCACTGGGCGAGAACTTCGGACCGTATTCCGTGTCCGTCCCGTCGGTCAGCTTGCGGTGATTGGTACCGTCCTCGTCCATGATCCAGATGTGCAGACTCTTCTTGTAGGGGATCTGTCCGATTTTTCCCCAGGCCAGGGCGGTGTGCATGGTGCGGGTGTCCCGGAAGACAAGCTCCCCGACAGAACCCTGTTCCGCCCGGGTCTTCATGATGTCGTAGCCGGTGGACGGCAACGGTGTCAGGTAGCCCAGATAGGTGCCGTCGGGTGCCATGGCGTTGAATTAGATGGCCGTGCCGTCGGCGCTCCAGCTGGTGGTTGCCACCGGCTCGCCGTTGATGCGCAAATCCCCGTCGGTGCCGAAACTGCTGCCGTGGAGCAGAGCGATGGTCCCTTCTGTCACGGTGGCCGGATCGACCTCCGTGATCACGGGCCGGGGTCGCCGCCGGGGTCGGTGGGTTCGCTGCCGCCGCCACTGCTGCAACCGCCACCCAGGAAAACCAGAATGATCATGGCGAAAAGGACCCGATTTCCACCATTCCCCCTTGACCTACCCCCTCCCCGGCGATATTCTCCCCATGTCCTTTAATCGAAGACCGTGAGCTTCAGAAGGAAAACATCTTGAGATCGCCTGACGCCCATCCGAACGCCTGTCCCCGGCACCCATAGCGGTGTGTGGGGTCTTTTTTTGCCCTTCGGCGGCGGCACCTCTCTCGGGATCCTGAAGCTCTGAACTGCTGAAAACATTTCCTTTAACCGGCGTCCGCGAACGCCGCAAGGAGTGGATGATGAACCTGCACGGTGCCAGCTCCGGAGCCGACACTTCCGGCACGCCCAGCCTACAATCCGCCCGTTTCCAGTTCCCTGGCCGTCCGCTGCCCCTGGCCCGGCGCTTGGCCGTGCACAACCGCGTGGTCCACACCATCCGGCGTTTCATGGAAGAGAACCTCTTCAACGAGGTCCCCGTGCCCGCCCTCAATGCCGCCTCGCGCACCTGGCAGGCCACCGGCCGCAGCTATCTGGACAGCATGATCGTCAAGGGTTTCCCCGCCGTCTGGTGCGAGAGCGAATGCCTGCCCCCGGAATACGAGTCCATGAACCTGCGCCTGGCCAGCTTCAAGCGGGTGGAGATCGAAAAGCGGGACCTGGAACTGGACGAGCTCTGCGACTTCATGGAAAACCTGCTGAAGACCATCGCCGGCAACCTGACGGCCGACATGCTGGGAGGACGGCAGGTCACGCGCCTGCACCAGATGGTCAAGGCCAAGCATCCGCGCATCACCTACCGCCAGGCCGTGGAGATCCTCAACAAGCGCGGCTGGGAGTTGCAGTTCGGGGAGGATCTGAACTGGAAGGCCTGCTCCAGTCTGTGCCGCTTCTACGGCAATATCCCGGTGCTGATCACCCACTTCCCGGCAGAACTGCGCTTCTTCACCAGCCGGGTCAACGCCGAGGATCCCACCGTCACCGACACCGTCGACTACATCCTGCCCTACTGCGGGGAGGCCATGGACGGCGCCGTGCGCGAGACCGACCCCGCCCTCATGCGGCAGGCCCTCGGCAACGTGGGCGTGGGGTCGGGCACCTTCGAAACCTACCTGGGCATGTTCTACGGCCGCACGGTTCGGCGCGCGGGCTTCGGTCTGGGGGTCACGCCGGTGCTGCAGTACCTGATGGGTCTGGAGCGCATCAACGACGCGGTGATCCATCCGCTGGACCGGGCCAGTAGCCACGCCGAAGATTTTGCCAACGGGGAGGCTGTCTGATGGAAGCGCTCATTGCCCTCGAGAACGGATTGGTCCTGCCGGGGCGCCTCTTCGGCGCGCCCCTGCCTGCCGGCGGGGAAGTGGTCTTCCACACCGGCATGACCGGCTACCAGGAAATCCTCACCGACCCCAGCTACGCCGGGCAGATCGTGGTCTTCACAGCCAGCCACATCGGCAACTACGGCATCCACCGCACGGACAACGAGTCCCCCCGGATCCACCCCGCCGCGGTCATCGTGCGGGACTTCTGCCGGATGAATTTCCACCGCCGCAGCGAAATGAATCTGGACCAGGTGCTGCGCCAGGCCGGCGTGCCCGCCCTGGCGGACGTGGACACTCGCGCCTTGACCATCGCCCTGCGCGACGAGGGTGTGTGCCGCGGTTTCGTGGGTGTGGGCGAGGCCGAGGAGCTGGTGCGCAAGGCCCGCGAGCTGCCGCCCATCGCGCAGACCAACTGGGTGCGCCGCGTCAGCACCCGCCGCGTGGTGCCCTTCCAGCGGCAGCCCGAACAGGCCGAGCCCTTCGAGGTCGCGGTGCTGGATTGCGGGGTGAAGAAGAGCATCCTGGATCGGCTGGTGCAGGAAGGCTGCCGGGTGCGGGTCTTTCCCCACGACACCCCCGCCGCCGCGCTTCTGGAACGCCCCACCGAGGGCGTTTTCCTCAGCAACGGGCCGGGCGATCCCGCCTCCCAGGCCCGGCTGGTGGCCACCATCAAGGAACTGCTGGAGGCCGAGGTGCCCATCTTCGGCATCTGCCTGGGCCATCAGTTGCTGGCCCGGGCCCTCGGCGCCACCACGGTGAAGCTGCCTTTCGGCCATCACGGCGCCAACCACCCGGTGCAGAATCTGGCCAGCGGTCGCGTGGAGATCACCAGCCAGAACCACAACTACGCCGTGCCCGCCACGAGCCTGGACGACGGCGTCGCGCGCATCACCCACCGCAGCCTGAACGACGACAGCATCGAGGGGCTGGAGGTGCGCGGCAAACCCGCCTACTCGGTGCAGTACCACCCCGAGGCGGCCCCCGGCCCCAGCGACAGCCTCTACCTCTTCCACCGCTTCCGCGAAGAGATGGCCTCCCGCCGTCAGCACACCGAAAGAAAGATGAGCCAGCATGCCGCGTCGGGATGATCTGCGCACCATCATGATCCTCGGCTCCGGCCCCATCGTCATCGGCCAGGCCAGCGAGTTCGACTACAGCGGCACCCAGGCCGTCAAAGCCCTCCGGCAGGAGGGGTACCGCGTGGTGCTGGTCAACAGCAACCCCGCCACCATCATGACCGACCGGGACCTGGCCGATGCGACCTACATCGAGCCCCTGACCGCCGAGATCGTAGAGCGCATCATCGCGGTGGAAAAGCCCGACGCCGTGCTGCCCACCGTGGGTGGCCAGACGGGCCTGAACCTGGCGGTCGAGCTGGCGGAGAAGGGCATCCTGGAGAAGCACGGGGTGGAGCTGATCGGCGCCTCGGTGCGCTCGGTGCGCCTGGCCGAGGACCGCGAAAAGTTCAAGGTCGCCATGGAAGAGATCGGCCTGGAAACGCCCACCAGCCTACTGGTCACGGACATGGATCAGGCGGAGCAGGCCATGGAGCGCATCGGCTTTCCGATGATCCTGCGCGCCAGCTTCACCCTCGGCGGCGCCGGCAGCGGCATCGCCCGCGACCGCGACGAGTTCCTTTCCCTCCTGCACGCCGGCCTGACCCAGTCCCCGGTCAGCAGCGTGATGGTGGAAGAATCGGTGCTGGGCTGGAAGGAATACGAGCTCGAGGTAATACGCGATACCATGAACAACGGCATCATCGTCTGCAGTATCGAGAACTTCGACGCCATGGGCGTGCACACGGGTGACAGCATAACCATCGCCCCGGCGCAGACCCTGACCGACCGGGAGTACCAGCGGCTGCGCGATGACGCTCTCAAGGTACTGGACGCCGTGGGTGTGGTCACCGGCGGCAGCAACGTGCAGTTCGCGGTGGATCCGGAGACGGGACGCGTGATCGTGATCGAGATGAACCCACGGGTTTCGCGCAGCAGCGCGCTGGCCAGCAAGGCCACGGGGTATCCCATTGCGAAAGTCGCCGCGCTACTGGCTGTGGGTTACACCCTGCCCGAGCTGCCCAACGAGATCACCGGCACCAGCAGCGCCTGCTTCGAGCCCAGCATCGATTACACGGTGGTGAAGGTTCCGCGCTGGAGCTTCGAGAAGTTCCCCGGCACGCCCGACGTGCTGGGCACCACCATGCAGTCCGTGGGGGAGGTCATGAGCATGGGCCGCACCTTCCGCGAGGCTCTGCAGAAGGCCATGCGCAGCCTGGAGCTGGGTTTCGACGGCTGGGAGAGCGAGGCAACGGGCCGCTCCCTCAGGCAGCTCAAGGATGACCTGGCCGTGCCCAGCCCGCGCCGCCTGACGGACCTGCACGAGGCCTTCCGCCGCGGCCTGCGCCCCGAACAATTGCACCGGATCACCGGCATCGACCCCTGGTTCCTGGACAACCTGAACCGCCTGATGGAGATCGAAGGGCACCTGCGCAGCTTCGCCCTCGGCGAACTGCCCGGCGAGTTGCTGCGCGACGCCAAGCGCGAAGGTTTCAGCGACCGGCGTGTCGCCCGCCTGCTACAGTGGCCCGAGCACCCCGGTCTGGACCTGGACCAGCGCACCGAACTGGTGCTGGCCGCGCGCCGGGACCAGGGACTGCGCCCCGTCTTCCGCCGCGTGGACACCTGCGCCGGCGAGTTCGCCAGCGAGACCCCCTATCTCTACAGCACCTGGGAAGCCGGCCCCTGTGAGGCGCGCCCCACCGAGCGGCGCAAGGTCGTCGTGCTGGGCGGCGGGCCCAACCGCATCGGCCAGGGTATCGAGTTCGACACCTGCTGCTGCCACGCCGTGCAGGCCCTGCGCGCCGAAGGTTTGGAGGCCATCCTCGTCAACTGCAACCCCGAGACCGTCAGCACCGACTACGACCTGAGCGACCGCCTCTACTTCGAGCCCCTGCGCTTCGAGGAGGTCATGCACATCCTGGACGTGGAGCAGCCCGAGGGCGTGATCGTCACCCTGGGCGGGCAGACGCCCCTGAACCTGGCCGCCAGCCTGGACCGGGCCGGCGTGCCGCTGCTGGGCACGGGTCTGGAGGCCATCGACCGCGCCGAGGACCGTGACCGCTGCGGCGAGCTGCTCACCCGGCTGGGCGTGCGTTACCCCGAAGCCGGCAGCGCCCACTCCCTGGACGAGGCCCTGAACGTGGCCGAGCGCATTGGTTACCCCGTGATGGTGCGCCCGAGCTACGTGCTGGGCGGCCGGGCCATGGCCGTGGTCTACGATCGCGAAGGTCTGAACAACTTCTTCGCCGAGGCGGCCGTGGCCAGCGGGCCCCATCCGGTGCTCATCGACCAGTTCCTCGAGGACGCCGTGGAGTTCGATGTGGACGCGGTCTGCGACGGGCAGGAGGTGCTCATCGGCGGCATCCTGCAGCACATCGAGGAGGCCGGCATCCACAGCGGCGACAGCTTCGCCGTGCTGCCCCCCTACAAGACCACGCCCGACCAGATCGAGACCATGCGCGCCCACACCCGCGCCATCGCCCTGGAAATGGGTGTAGTGGGACTGGTGAACATCCAGTTCGCGGTCTTCGGAGACGAGGTCTTCGTCCTGGAGATCAACCCCCGCGCCTCGCGCACCGTGCCCTTCCTGGAGAAGGCCACCGGCGTGGACCTGGCCAAGGTGGCCACGCGCTGCATGCTGGGCCGGACGCTGGCGCAGCAGGGCGTCAAGGAGGTGCACGAGCTGGACAGGGTCTACGTCAAGGGCCCCGTCTTCCCCTTCCGCCGCTTCCCGCGCACGGACCACCTGCTGGGCCCGGAGATGAAGAGCACCGGCGAGGTCATGGGCATCGGCCAGGACTTCGGCGAGGCCTTTGCGCGCGCCCAGCTGGCCACCGGCCACGGACTGCCCACCCGCGGCACCGTCTTCGTCAGCGTAAACGATCACGACAAGGCCGGCCTGCTGCCCATCGCCGCGGACCTGCACGAGCTGGATTTTCGGCTCATCGCCACGCGCGGCACCACCCGCTACCTGGAGGCCGAGGGTGTGCCCTGCGGCGTGGTCGCCAAGGTAGGCGAAGGGGGTCCGCACATTGGCCAGATGATCCGCGACGGCGAGGTGCAGATGGTGATCAACACGCCATTGGGCAAGCGCAGCCGGTTTGATGAGAGTGCCATTCGGCGGGAAGCGCGGGCAATTGATATTCCCTGTATTACCACGCTTTCGGGGGCGCGGGCGGCGGTGGATGGGGTGCGGGCGTTGCGGAGGGGGTTGGATCGGGTGACGGTTTTGCAGAGGAAGGTTCGGACTGCTGTGGAATAGGGGCAAGTACGATGGTGCCGGCGCCAAGACGAGCACGAAGTAGAGGCCTCAAGGCCGTAAATGGCTGGATCAGTTGCCACGAGAATGGGGCTGGTCGGAACCCGGTTTCCAACCACCCCCGGCAGCGGGCGGCCCCAGCACGCGTCCCTCCACGGTGGCCAAATCGCGGGATTCCTACTCCACGTCCTGCAGTCGGGCGCTCTCGGCGAGGTCTTCCGATGTCCCCGTTCCTTCGTGCCCGCGTGGCGCGATATCCAATCCCACACGGGAGAAGGCCGGTGGATGAGCTTGCTGCACCACAGGCGGTTGCGCTCCGCCCTGAGCAGCGGGTGGCGCAGGCCGAACCAGCGGGCGGGAATGTTTCTCACCAGCCCGGCGTGGTCGAGACCGTGGTCGAGCAGGGACCTGGCCTCGGCACCCATCTGCCGCCGCCGGTCGCGGTCGAGCGTCTGAGCACGGCGCCACCAGGAGCCGAGTCGTGTGCGCAGAGGCACACGGCGACCGTCAGCCAGGCCGCCGGGAAGGAATCGTCGCAGGAAGCGTAAATCCATGATCCGGTATCCTAACGCCGTCCCCACCCCGGGTCAACCGTACCGGATCGCCTGCGGCCCCGCTTGCCCCTTGGCGTGAACGTGGTATCGTGGGACCTGTCGAACCCATCCGTTCAGAACCAACCGGAGGTCGTCCGCAATGTCCCCCCTGCTCCTGCACTGGCTCGTGCTGACCGTGGCCCTCGGCGTCACTTCCTTCCTGCTCCCCGGCATCGCGGTGGCCTCGCCGGCCGCCCTGCTTGTCGCCGCCCTGGTGCTGGGCTTTCTCAACGCCATCCTCAAGCCACTGCTGGTGCTGTTGACCCTGCCGCTGACCGTGATGACCCTGGGGATCTTCTACCTGGTGCTCAACGCGATCCTGCTCGCCCTGGCTTCGGTGCTGGTCCCGGGTTTCACGGTGGCGGGATTCGGGTCGGCATTCGTCGGCGCCATCGGTGTCAGCCTGCTCTCGACCTTTCTCGGAACACTCACGGGTGCGTCCACTCAGAAACGTTGATTCTCGCCGCTGCTTGGTCCTGACCTGGCGTAGGATGAGGTATTTTTGGCGCGGACTCCTCCCGGGTTTTGTCGGGCGTTCCCTGGGGCAGGTGGCCATGATATGGTGCCGGGGAAGGAGCCTGAATTGAAACAACTTTGCCCCTCGATCCTGTTCCTGCTTCTGGCCTTCATGGTTTCCCCGGAACCGGCCGCCGCCCAGACCGACCTTCCCCCCGGCGAGCCCACCTTTTTCGCGGGCAATCCGGCCACCCGGCAACTGGCTTTCCGTTACCGGCTGGGGCTGAAGGTTCTGGGCTGGTCAGCCAACCGGACCGGTGTCTACGGGATTTTTCGCCAGTCGTCATTCTGGCTGCTGGACAACGAGAACCGCGGCTACACCGTGGAAAGCAACTACGAGCCCGAAGTGCTGGCCCTGATCGACGGCCGCCGCGTGGCCCGGTCCACCCGCTGGTGGCCCCGCAATCTGGATCTCGGCTTTTCCTACTCCCACCACTCCAACGGCATCGACGGCGACCTGTCCCGCAGCTGGAACCATGCCAACCTGGGGTTCTACCTTGGTCGGCCGGACCGGGACACCGTCAGCGGGTCGATGATCGCCTGGGTGCCCTTCAATCAGGAGGCCGGCAACCGGGACATCACCCGGTTCGCCGGGCACGGCCGGCTGGCGGTCTCCCTGAATCCCGCCCGACCGGTCGGGAAGCTGGGCCGGGCGGAGCTCTACATGGCGTCCAACCTCAGCCTGGATGGCCATGTCTTCACCAACCTGGAGATGTCTCTCAGCTTCGCGCCGCCCTGGCTGGGGCGCCCCCCATTCCCCGGCCCCGAACCCCGGTTCGCGTTTTTCATCCAGTGGTTCCACGGTCCCGGGGAATCCCTCATCGAGTACGCGAAGTTCCAGGATTCCGTCCGGTTCGGCTTGCGGCTCTGGTGAGGGTTCCTGAACAAGGCATTGTCGTTTTTTGTGGTTTTCTGAGGATTTCCTGTATATTTGGGCCACCCGAAAGGCCCCACAGCTATCCGTCATCCCCCATCGGAGATTCCATGTCCCAGGACCAACCCGGGTTCAGTGATCTGAACCTGCCTCCCGATCTGCTGCTTGCCGTGCAGGAGATGGGATTCGAAACGCCCCTGCCCATCCAGGCCGCCTGCATCCAGCCCCTGCTCGAGGGCCGCGATCTGCTGGGCCTGGCCCAGACCGGCACCGGCAAGACCGCCGCCTTCGCCCTGCCCCTGCTGGCCGGGCTGGATCTGACGGCGCCCTTCCCCCAGGTCCTGGTGCTGACGCCCACGCGCGAGCTGGCCATCCAGGTGGCCGAGGCCTTCCAGGCCTTCGCCCGCCACCTTCACGGGTTCCACGTCTGCCCCATCTACGGGGGCCAGCGTTACAGTTTCCAGTTCAACCAGCTGCGCCGCGGTCCCCAGGTCATCGTGGGCACGCCCGGGCGCATCCTGGACCATCTGGATCGCGGCACCCTGGATCTGGACGGCCTGCGCACCCTGATCCTGGACGAAGCCGACGAGATGCTGCGCATGGGATTCGTGGAGGATGTGGAGGCCATCATGGCCAAGACACCCCTGGACCGGCAGCTGGGCCTCTTCTCGGCCACCATGCCGCCGCAGATCGACCGCATCAGCAAGCGCTACCTGAAGGACCCGGTGGAGGTCCGCATCAAGGCCAAGACGGTCACGGCGGACAACATCGAGCAGGTCTACGTGGTGGTGCCCCAGCACGCCAAGTTCGAGGCCCTGGCCCGCCTGCTGGAGACCGAGAGCTACGACGGCATTCTCGTCTTCACGCGCACCCGCCTGGCCACCACCGAGGTGACGGAGAAGCTGGCCGCCCGCGGTTTCGACGTGGCCGCTCTGAACGGGGACATGGACCAGCGCGCTCGCGAGCGCACGGTGAACCGGCTGAAGAAGGGCAAGGTGGACATCGTGGTGGCCACCGACGTGGCCGCCCGCGGCCTGGACGTGGACCGCATCTCCCTGGTCATCAACTACGATCTGCCCGGCGACTCGGATGCCTACGTGCACCGCATCGGGCGCACCGGACGCGCCGGCCGCACGGGCAAGGCCATCCTCTTTCTCAATCCGCGCGAGCGCCGCATCCTGCGCACCCTCGAGCGTGTCACCCGCCAGAGCCTGCGGCAGATGGAGATGCCCACCCACGACGAGATCACCACCCGCCGCGTCGAAAAGTTCATGGAAGAGCTGGCCCTGGTCATGACCGAGCAGCGCCAGGATTTCTTCGAGAACCTCAGCTTCGAACTGATGGAAGCCCTGAACATCGACTTGCTGCAGCTGACGGCCGGCGCCCTTTGCCTGGCCCAGCGTGACAAGCCCCTGCGGGCGGACAAGGAGCCCGCCCTGAACCAGGCCCGCTGGGAGGAGCCGCCTCCCCGGGATCGCGGCCGCGACCGCGGCCCCCGCCGTGACGGTCCCCACAACATGGCACTCTACCGCATCGCCGTCGGTTCGAATGACGGCGTGGAAGTGCGCAACATCGTCGGGGCCATCGCCAACGAGACGGGCATCAACAGCCGTCATATCGGCCAGATCCGCATCCATCCCGACCACTCCACCATCGAAATGCCGGACGACCTGCCCAAGGGCATCATCATCAAGCTCAAGACGGTGTACGTGGCCGGGCGGGCCATGAAGTTTGCGCGGGAGCGGGAAGAGGGCGCGCGGGGCGGTAAGCGGCCGCCGCGGCCGAAGAAGCCGTGGAAGAAGGGGAAGAAGAAGGGGAAGCCGAAGAAGTAGGCGGGTCCAGGTCAGGGCGAGACGATCCTTCCGGGTTTCCCGGATGGCAGAATTCCCGGCGCCAGCCGGAAGATGAGGGCTCCGTCCGGGGAATCGAGTCCGCCGGGTTCCTCGGTGAAACCGGCCACCCAGAGGCCCACCAGCTGATTCGTGCCGAAGTCGTAGAAAGACACGGTCTCCGGCGAGATGCGCAAACCCCAGCGCTCTCCGTGGTAAGTGTGCCCGGGCAGGTGCTCGGTGAACAGGGGGCTCCGCGCGGCGCCGGATCCCGCCTCCGCCAGAACGAATATGGGATAGTCGAGGGCCCTGATCTTCCAGATCCAGCCCCCCTTGTGTTTCCGGACCTGCGCCGTTGCCGACCCGGTTTCCAGGCTGGTGGCCGGGCCGGTCTGGCGCCATTCTCCGCCCGGCAGAATGCCGCAGCGTTTCTGGTCGGCCATCACACGGCCGAGAGCCATAGCGAGATCCTGGCCCCTATCCCCGCCACAGATCTGCGCGATGAGCCCGCGAATATCGAGATCCGAAAGCCGGGCCACCTTGCCCGCCGACCCCGCAACCCGGCGATTCAACTCCATCACACCGGGCAACCCGGCTTCCCGACGCACGGCCTCGCAAAGCGCCGTACCCAGCGGATAAGCCACATCCACCCCACCACCAAAACGGTTCCACGCTTCCTGCGTCAGCACATCCTCCAGCGAGCCCATCCCGAAATGGTCGTTCACCCAGCCCGTGTAGAGCACAACCTCCGGCGACCGCCCCCAGCGCCCACCCAGCAGGCAAGCGAGGCCCTCCTGCACCACGGGCAGGGTCTGTGCCGGCGTCTCGGCGAAGGTCATGTCCACCAGCAGGTGGGCCAGTTCATGGAAATGCGGGAAGTGGCTGCTGATCACGGCGCGGCCCCGCAGGTCGGCCATGCCCTTGGTGGGGTGGCCGGTCAGCTCCTGCACGGTGACATCGTCGCAGAGGTAATAATCCAGCTTGGCCGCTTCCAGCTCCGCGATGGTTGCGGCCGAATGGCCCACCTTCACGGCGGTCTCGGCGGTGAAGCGGTCCAGTTCGGTGCAGGCCACTTCCGCCGGGAGCAGGGCCGGCTGGTGGTGGATGCGGAAGAATCGGGTCTCGTGGATGGGCCAGTCCGCGCCGGCGCGGCGGATGGCCTCGGTCTGGCTGACGGCCTCATGCAGGAGAGCGGCATCGACTTGGCCAAAGACCGGGCCGGAACCGGCCAGGAGGGTGGTGAGGATCAGGAATGCCGCGCTCATGGTCTTCATGCTCGATTTCAATACCGGGAGGGCCGGATCGTTCCCGCCATTGCGGAGATACCCGCCGGCGGGTATTGTGCCGAGAACGATGGGAGACCCTGTGGCCGATAAGGAATCGAAACTCTTCAAGGATGAACTGGGAATATCCGCGGTGGAAAACCTGGCACAGGCCCTGCAAGCCGTCCGGCCCGATTTCCCTGCCCGGGAGTTTGTGGCCGCCAACCTCGATGGCCTGGGAGCGCTGGAGATGAAAGCCCGCATAACCCACATCAGCGGTGTTATGCAGCGGTTTATTCCGGCGTCTTATCCCGACGCCCTGGCCATGGTCCAGGCCGCCATCCTGCTGGATGATGACGACGGCAAACCCCGCCTGGGCGGCTTCGCGGCCTGGCCCCTCCTCGACTGGGTCGAGACCCAAGGCCTGGGTCATCCCGAGATCTCCCTGGCCGCCCTGCACCGCATGACCGGCCGCTTCACGGCCGAGTTCGCCATCCGTCCCTACCTGGAAAAGCACACGGAACTCTGTCTCGAGACCCTGCCCGTCTGGGCCACGGACCCGGACCCACACGTGCGCCGACTCGTCAGCGAGGGAACGCGGCCCCGTCTGCCCTGGGGCCGGCGCCTGGCCCTGTTCATGGCCGACCCCGCCCCCGTCCTCGAGCTGCTGGAGGTGCTCAAGGACGATCCCGAGGAATACGTGCGCCGCTCGGTGGCCAACAACCTCAACGACATCGCCAAGGACCATCCCGACCTGGCCGCCTCCGTCGCCGCCCATTGGATGAAAAACGCCACGCCGGATCGGCAGCGGCTGGTCAAGCACGGCCTGCGCACACTGGTGAAGCAGGGACACACCGGAGCGCTGGAGGCGCTGGGATATACGACGCGCCCCGAGGTGGAGGTGCGGTTCGCAACCGGTGCCAAAATGGTGCGGTTGGGCGAGGATCTGACGCTGGAGGCGACAATCACCTCCACGGGCAAGAAGGCGCAGAAGCTGGTGGTGGATTTTGTCGTGCACTACCGCAAGGCCAACGGGACGCTGGCCCCGAAGATATTCAAATGGAAGGTGCTGGATTTGCCCCCCGGGGGGCAGGCGGTGCTCAAGAAGCGGCAGCGCATGGTCTCGCGGTCGGTGCGGAATCTTTATCCCGGGAAGCATGCGGTGGGGGTTCTAGTGGCCGGCCGGGAAAGAGCCAGCCGGGAGTTCCGGCTCACGCGCGCGAAAGGCTGAACATTCTTGGGGTTTGAATCCTGGAGAACACCATGGTATTCAGTATATATTGCTACGATATCGATAGTTTCGTATCACCGGGGGAGAATGCATCGTGGACGCCGCCCTGAATCCGGACCGGGAAAAGACCCGCGTCCTGCTTGTTGATGATGACCGGGAGTTCGCCGCCGATCTGGGCGCGTTTCTCGAGAGCCGGTTCCAGGTTCAGGTTGTCGCGCAGGCGGACGAGGTCATCCCGGCCATCACCCGGACACCACCGGATGTCGTCCTGCTGGATATCGATCTGGGCAGCGACCAGAACGGCTTCGAGGTCCTCGAGGAGGTCCGCAGCCTGGAAAGCCCGCCCCTGGTGCTGATGTTGACCGGGGATCGGCATCCCAGGACCATCGTCGATGCCATCAAGTCCGGCGCCTACCACTACGTCTGCAAACCTCCCGTGCTGGGGGAACTGATCAACCTGATCGAACGCGCGGCCGAGCAGAGTTTCCGCGCCTCGCGGCTGGCTTTCCTGGAATCCAGGGTGCAACGGCTGGGCGGGAAGTTCGTGGTCGTGGATCCGGTCATGAAGCGGGTCATCCAGCAGGTGGAGAACGTGGCGCCCACCGACTTTTCGGTCCTGCTGATCGGGGAATCGGGCACGGGCAAGGAACTGGTGGCGGAACACATCCAGGGAATGAGCCGGCGCGCCGGGGGACCCTACGAGGCCATCAACTGCGCCGCCGTGCCCGAGACCATGGCCGAGGCCGAGTTCTTCGGCCACGCCCGACACGGTTTCACCGACGCCAAGGCCCGGCGCGACGGCATCTTCCAGCGGACCAACGGAGGGACTCTCTTCCTCGACGAGATCGGGGAGATGCCCCTCTCCCTGCAGACCACCCTGCTGCGGGTCCTGGATTCGGGAGAACTGCTGCGGGTCGGTGCCGAGGAGGTCGAGAAGGTGGACGTGCGGTTGATTGCCGCCTCCAGCACCGACCTGGAAGAGGCCGTGGCGCAGGGCCGTTTCAAGGAGGCCCTCTACTTCCGGCTGCGTCAGTACCAGATCCTGGTGCCTCCCCTGAGAAAGCGGCCTGCTGACATCATCCCCCTCGCTGAACACTTCCTGCGCCGGTACGGCAATGAACTGGGCCGGCCGGGACTGGATTTCAGCGATTCCGCCCGGGAGTACCTGCAGTCCTGCGACTGGCCCGGCAACGTGCGCGACCTCAAGCACACCGTGATGCGCGCGGTGGTCGACTGCCCCGACTGCCGCATCTCGGTCCGCTACCTGATGGGGGATTCCGCGGGCGGGAACGAGGGGCTGCCCCCCTACGACGAGGCCAAGGATCTCCACTTCAACAGCTGGCAGAACCGCTACCTGGTGACGCAACTGGACCGGGCTGAAGGGAACGTGACGGAGGCCGCCCGCCTGTCGGGGATCTCCCGCGAAAGTTTCTCGCGCATGATGCGGCGGCACGGTCTCAAGGCCCGGCCCGAATAACCGTAATTCCCGACATGCCCGCCGGCGGGTTTTTCACAACCAGATGCCCTGCTCCCGCATCTGCTTTTCGGCCGCCGGAGCCCAGCCGCGGTTGGCTGCCGGGCTGGCCGGGCTGGGGTGTAGCACCGTCCCGATATTTTCCGGCCGGTGGCCCGCGCACTGCGGCACCTTCTTCCCGTACAGCGCCTCCAATTTCTTGCGCGCGAATCCGCCCACACCGACGACCCACACGGGCTGGTACAGATCCACCAGTCGGCGCAGCCGCGCGTCGCAGGCCGCAAAAAGAGGCTCGGTCTCGGCCACCGGCAGCTTGTCCGGCGTGCGGTTGCGGGCGCTCTCCTCCATGAATACCAGCGGGCAGTAGTTCAAAACGAAGTGCTCCGCGAAGAACCCCTCCGCGCCTCCGAAGCGCTCCCCGAAGTAACCCCAGAGGCGCCGACCGCTGACCTCGCTGCGGGTGGTCTCCAGTCCCAGGACGGGCCGCTTGGGATGCTCCGGATCCGGCCGCTCGACCCGGCCGCTGAGGCCCATGAAGTCCCGCACCATGGAGATCTCGCCGAAGGGCACACCGGTCTGGGCCATACCCCAGGGTCCCGGATTCATGCCCAGCATGAGCACCCGCTTGCGGGTATTGCCATAGCGGCGCACGTACTTCTCGTGCAGCTTCCAGGCGTAGCGCAGCGGGTTGTAGACGAAGGCGACGGGCTCGGCAAAAACCAGGTCATCGACCTGGTCGCGCAGCTCGGCGGTGGCGGCCAGGACCTGGGTGGCGAGGGATGGGGACACGATTCGGCCTTTCATCGGAACGGGGAACTGGCTAGGATGCAGGGAAGTCTAACGTCATTCTTCCCATCCGTCCCGCCAAGAAGGTTTTTCATGCGCACGTCCCTGGTTCTACCCGCCTTCGCCCTGGCCGGTCTCATGGCCGGCTGCCAGCCCGGCACCCGGCCGGCCGCCACCCTGATCCTGCACGGCGGCCACGTGATCACCCCGGACGGGGAAGCCACGGCCGTGGCCGTGGACGGGGACCGCATCCTGGCAGTGGGATCCGACGCAGAAATCCTCGCGCGGAAGGGCCCCGACACCGAGATGCGGGACCTGAAGGGCGCCACCGTCGTGCCCGGCTTCAACGACAGCCACTGCCACCTTTATGGCCTGGGCAAGGCCCTCTCGGAGATCGACCTGATGGGAACCACCAGCCCCGCGGAGGTGGCCGGCCGCGTGGCCGAGGCGCACCGGACCCGGCCCGGCACCGGCTGGCTGCAGGGCCGTGGCTGGGATCAGAACGATTGGGCCGTGCAGGAGTACCCCACCCGCGAGGTGCTGGATGCGGTGGTGGGCGACCGCCCCGTGCTCATCCGGCGCGTGGACGGGCATGCCGCCCTGGCCAGCAGCGCCGCCCTCGACCGGGCCCACATCACCGCAGAGACTCCCGACCCGGACGGCGGCCAGATCCTGCGCGATGCCCAAGGCCGGCCCACCGGCCTGCTCATCGACAACGCCGTGGACCTGGTGCGCGCCGTCATCCCCGCGCCCGGTGCCGAGGAAATGGCCCGGCGGGTGCGGCTGGCCATCGACCACTGCCACCGGTACGGCATCACCGGGGTGCACGAGGCGGGGGTGTCCTGGGAACGGGCCGGCTTCTACCGGGAACTAGCCGCCGGCGGGGAGCTGGATCTACGCATCTACGCCCTGCTGGACGACGTGCCCGCCACCCTGGACGCCGCCTTTGCCCACGGGCCCATCTTCACCGAAGGGGACATCTTCACGGCCCGGGCGGTGAAGCTCTACGCCGACGGCGCCCTGGGTAGTCGCGGCGCGCGCCTGCTGGAGGATTATTGCGACCACGCCGGTCATCGTGGGCTCTTCGTCACGGACCTTGATCATCTGCACAAGGCCAGCCGCCGCGCCACCGGGGCGGGTTTCCAGGTGGGGGCTCACGCCATCGGGGACGAGGCCAACCGGGTCATGCTGGGGATTTTCACGGAGCTGAACAAGGAGCTGGACAGGGGCGCGGATCCGCGCTGGCGCATCGAACACAGCCAGATCCTGCACCCGGATGATATCCCGCTCTTCGCCCGCGAGGGGGTCATCTCCGCCATGCAGCCGGTGCACTGCACCAGCGACATGGACTGGGTTTCCGAGAGGCTGTGCGAGGATCGCCTGGACGGAGCCTATGCCTGGAAGAGCCTGCTGGAGAGCGGAGCGCACCTCTGTTTCGGCACCGATTTTCCCGTCGAGCGGGTGGATCCCCTGGCGGGCCTGTACGCCGCGCGCACCCGCATGCACCCGGACGGAACCCCGCCGGGGGGCTGGCAGCCCCAGGAAAAGCTGGATGGGGCCACCGCCTTGCGGCTTTATACCGCCGGGTCTGCTTATGCCGCCTTCATGGAAGATCGACTCGGGATTATCCAGCCGGGTTATTACGCAGATCTGGCAGTATTGAGTGATAACCCCGTCACCTGCGAGCCGGCCGATCTGCTGAAAATGGCCGTCCAGGCCACCATCGTGGCCGGCAAAGTGGTCTTTGCAGCGCAATAACGTCTGGAACCCGGTGGCCGTTTCCCCGTATTTTCCTAGCTCATAGGTAGGGGAAAGACCTCCCCACCCACACACAAGGAGCTTCCATGAACCGCAAATACCTCAGCTTCCTGACCGGCCTGCTGGCCCTCACCGCCCTGCTGGCAGGAGCCGCCCTGGCCGAAGAACCGGCCTCCCTGGCCGAGGCCCTGGCCCAGGCCAAGGCCGAGAACAAGATGGTCGTCATCGATTTCTATACCGACTGGTGACCCTCCTGCAAGGTGTTCGCCCGTGCGGTGGACAGCAACCCGACCATCCAGGACGTCCTGGATGAGGTCATCCTCTTCAGCAACAACTGCGAGAAGGGCGAGGGCATCGAGAACGCCAAGAAGTACGGCGTGAACGGCTACCCCACCTTCATCATGGTCAACCCCGAGGGCGAGGTCAGCAGCGCCTGGATCGGCTACCCCGGCCCCGAGAAGTGGGCCGACCTGGCGCGGGCCGGCGACCGGGACCGCCGCACCATCGCCGAGAAGAAGACAGCCTACGAAAAGCAGGCCACCAAGGAGCTGGCCTGCAGCCTGGCCAACCACGCCTCCAGCAAGTACGCCTTCACCGACGCGGTGAAGTACTTCCGCGCAGCGCGGGAAATGGACCCGGCCGGCGCCCGTGAGTACACGGGAGAAATCCTGACCAACATGTACTACGGCGCGCGGAACGAGGCCTTCACCCTGGACGAGGTCAAGACCGAGGCCGACCACGTCATGGCCAGCGGCCAGTCCACAGCCGAGGACAAGATGAACGTGGCCATGATGGTGCGCGGCATGGCCGCCGGCATGGACCAGGCCCCCATGGCCGTGCCCTATATCAAGCAGGCGATGGCCGCCAGCGAGGGCGTGCCCGAACTGGCCGAAGCCCGCGCCGACCTGGCCGTGGACCACGCCCTGCTGGTGCTGAAGGACAAGGACAAGGCCCTGGACCTGAAACGGCAGTCCATGCCCGAGGGCTGGCAGGAGGATCCCGGCCAACTGAACAACTTCGCCTGGTGGTGCTTCGAGAATCGTATCAACCTGAAAGAGGCCAAGAAGCTGGCCCTGAAGGGCGCCGACCTGGCCGACGCGGACGGCGACAAGGCCAACATCCTGGATACGGCCGCCGAACTGACCGCGGCCCTGGGCGATACCGAGGGCGCCGTCGCGCTGATCAAGCGCTGCGTGGAGCTGAGTCCCGAACGCGACTACTACAAGGAGCAGCTGGCGCGCTTCGCAGGAGAACAGGACTAGTTGATGTAGCCGAGGGACCGCAGTTGCTTGCGGATCTCCTCGTTCACGCTCTCGTCCACCTCCACATCCGGACCGGCGGCCGGGCGCAGGGGCATGTACGACGGCACACGGTGTTCTTCCATGCGCTCCATGTGCTTCTGCCCCTCGGCCGTCAGGTTCAGATCGAGGATCTTGCCGGGCATGTCCGCCGCCGGTGGCATTCCCAGAAGGGCCAGCATGGTCGGGCAGATATCCAGCAGCTCGATCTGGCTGAACTGCGCGCCCGCCTCGTACAGGGGGCTACGGACCAGGAAGATACCCCACTCGCTGTGCTCGGCCGTGCCCTTCGTGCCGGGACCCCGGGGTCCGTAGAAACCGTGGTCGCTCAATACAACGGTCTGGCGGTCGGAAGGGAACCAGCCCAGGACCTCGGCCATGACCTCATCCGACCACTCGTAGTATTTCTCCACCACACCACCAAAGATGGCCAGGGCCTCATCGCTGGGCTTCTTCTCCAGATCATCGGGCTTCAGGTAGCGGTAGAAGTAGTGGCTGATCATGTCGGGCCCGCGCTGGTAGAAGTAGAACAGATCGAAACGATCCCCCCTGGCCAGCTCGCGGTTGATGTTGATGTAGGTCATGTCCGCGGCCAGAACGCTGGCGATCTGCTTCAGCTTGGGCGCGTATTTCTCCTTCGCCAGCTCCATGTGCTCGGCCGGGATGAACTTCAAAAGCTGCTCGTCGGTGATGTCCTCGGCGTGGACCCGCTGTTCCATGACCATCGGCGCCAGGGAATCGGGATAACAGAGGCCGCGCTGGGTCTTGTCGGCGCTGCGGCCGTAATAGACCACGTAGTCGCTGACCATCACGCCATTGATGGGGCGGGCGGGGAAGGTGTTCCACATGCCCACCAGACTGGTGCTGCGGTTCGCCGCACCCAGGATATCCCACAGGGCCGGCGCGTACCAGGAACTGCTGGTGACGGGCTTGGCGTTGTCCTCGTTGACGAAGCTCTGGATGCCGTGCACCGAGGGTTTCACACCCGTGCTGATGCTGGCCCACAACACCGGCGATTTTTCCAGCGGGAAGAACGTGTGCATGCGTCCGTGCGACGATTCTTCCATGAAGCTGGCCAGGTGCGGCAGGCGGCCTTCCTCGACCATGGGCCGCAGCAGGCGCCAGTCGGCCGAATCGATGCCGATGACCAGCAACTTCTCCGTCGACGCTTCGGGGGCCTTATCCCCACCGCAGCCGGCCAGGAAAAGCACCAGAAGGATGGTCGGAAGCAGGAATTTCATCTTCATCACAGAAGCATCTTTCGTAATACGGGCCGCGGAGCGATATCCGGGCCGGTGTCAGAAGGAAACGCGCAGAGGCCCCTTCAGCAACAGCCCCCCCACCAGCGAGAAGACCATGAACGCCAGCAACCAGTGCAGTTCCACTCCCAGGTAACTGGTGTGCCGCTCGGGCCACTGGACGGAAACGGCCGCCAGGCCGTCGGCATCCTGCACCTCCAGGCTACCCGGGAAAAGCAGGAGGTTCCAGACCGAGGTTTCGGTGCGGTCATGCAGCAGGTCCAGGCCCTCGCCCACCGGCAGCGTGTAGGTGCCGATGGGCCGGCCCTCGCGCGTGAACTGCAGGCGCTGGGGGCCTTCGGCCGTCGTGGCCAGACGCCAGGAAACCGTGCCGGTGCGTTGGTTGCGGACCGGGCCGGCAGCCACACGCACACCGGCCGGCGGCTCCAGGGCCACGGAGGTGGCTTCGGATTGATGGCCATCCTGCAGGGTGACGGTCAGGACCGTCTCCTCGCCCACGTGCAGGGGCCGCAGGCCGAAACGGCCGTCCAGCTGGCCCAGGGTCAGGATCATGGGCAGCATCAGCGCCAGCAGCGCCGGCAGGGTCAGGGAAAGGTAGCGCAGGTTGGCCAGGGCCAGGCGTCCCTGGATCCGGGCCAGCACACCCAGGTGATCCTGGTACAGGCCCATCTCGTAGATGTGGCCGAAGAGGCGATCGCGCGTTGTGTCCAGCCGCTTCTGGGGCGTGGTCCACTTGAAGAGCAGCAGGGCCCAGGCCGCCGTGATCACGCTCAGCAGGACCATGGCCAGCCAGGGCAGCGAGGCAAACGGCGACACCAGCAGGTCGAAGACCCGGCTGACGATGTCGGTGATGCCGCGCACCAGTGCGCTCACGAGATATAACCCAGCCCCTGCATGCGTTTCTTGATCTCTTCCTCGCTGTCGCCGCCCTCTTCGAACTTGGCGATCTCACGCTCGAGGACGTGCTGCACGAATTCTTCGGCCGAGGAGTAGCCGGCGATGCCCGCGTACTTCTTGATCTTCTCGTGCAGATCCTTGTCCAGCTTGATCTTGTTGCCGCCGAACATCAGCGGTCTCCTTCCATTCCGGTCATTCCTCGAACAGGCTGCCGCCCACCATCTCGGCCGGCACCTCCAGCCCGAACATCTGCAGGATCGTGGGCGCCACGTCCACCAGCGCCGGGTCGCGCCGCAGGATCGGCCGGTTGGCCGCGATGATCCCGGGCACCTCGTCGGCGGCGATGCAGTGGTCGCCGCTCCACTTCAGCTTGTTGTCGGTGACGACCTCCGCCGGGATCTTGCCCAGCGCCGATTCGTTGCTGCCGCGCCAGCCCCGGTAATACCCGACCACGATATCGGGCCCCGCGTTGCGCAGCGGGCCGTGGTAGACGTCATCGGCCAGGTCGGCCACCTTGATGGCCGGCTGCCCCAGCTCGGGATCCACCACCGCTTCCAGCTTTGTCTTCAGTTCAAGCAGCAGGGCCTCCCTCTCGGAAGCCTTGACGATGCCGTGTTTCTCGCGCCCCTCCAGATTCAGGTACAGCCCGTTGATGCCCAGAGCGTAGGCCCGCGTGCGGGACCAGTCCACCCCCAGCAGCATGTCCACCGCGTCTTGATCGGTCCCCTCCTTCAGCACCAGGTAGCCGTTCTCCAGCAGCCAGGTGTTCACGTGGAAGGCGCGGTTCCAGGCGGCGAAGCCGTGGTCGCTCATGAGGATGAAGGTGGTCTCGTCGTCCACATGTTCCAGGGCGCGCCCCAGGGCCTCATCCAGATTTTCGTAGATGCGGGCGATGTGATCGGCATGGTCCGGGTCGGCGTCCGCGTGGGTGGGGCTGCTGGTATCCATGTTGCGCCAGATCATGTGGCAGGTCTGGTCCGGCTCGTTGAAGTAGAAGAAGAGAAAGCCCTCATCCAGGGCGCTGAACCGCTCCAGCTCCGCCTCCAGCTGCTCGCGCCGCTCGGCCAGGACCAGGCCGCTCTGCTGCACGAAATCGTCGTCGCTGAGGAAGCCGTTCTCCAGACCGCTGGTATCGTCGGGTAGACCCTGGGTGTAGAAGTAGCCCGTCTTGTCGACGATCTGCCGGCTGTATTCCTCCGGTGTGGAAATGGGCATGACCGGATCCGCCGGGTTGATCTGCACCGGCGTGGCGTAGAGCCGGAACGCGGGCCCCGTCTCCATCAGGTAGAAACGCACGGTGCCGCTGACGGACTGCACATAGGGCACCAGCTCGAAATACACGGTGACCCAGGGGCTCCACTCGCCCTGGTTCAGGACCAGCTCCGTATCGCCCACCTTCAGCCAGGCGCTGTCCGTCTCCCGGTCCACGCGCCCGTCGATGAGCACCCGGCTGACGGGATCGCCCTCGCGGAAGGTATTGTTGGGCCCCTCCAGGTCCGCCTGGAAGATGCCGTCATCCAGCCATACGCTGACCACCCGGCCGCCGCCCAGGTCGCGGTTCAGGGGCGGGTCGTCCGTGATCAGGGTGCTGATGCCGTAGTTGCCCGTGATATCCGGCGTGCCCATGCCCGACAGGCTGCGCGCCTCGCAGTCCACGGGCGGGAAGTTGGCCGGCACGCGGAAGATGGTCGCGTCGATGCCCTGCTCGCTGAGGATTTCCCAGAAGGCCGTGCCCTGCCGCAGGTTGTGGATGTTGGCCGACTCGCGCGGGATCTTCCAGGACCCGAACTGCCAGAAGCGCTCGGCGGCCTTGGCCTCGCTGGTGCTGCTCAGCGGCAGCATGGTCTCGGGATCCCGGTGGATGAAGTCGAAGATGCCGTGCCCGCCCGCATCGCGCCCGGTGATGAAGTTGCTCCAGGCCACCGGCGACTGGGGCGGGATGGCCGTGGCGAAACTCTCAAGCTGGCCGCCCTGCTCCAGGAAGCGGTCCAGGTTGGGCATGCGCCCCTCGGCCCGGAACCTGGCCGTCAGGATGGGGTCCATGCCGTCCAGCCCCATGACCAGCACCTTCGTGCCGGCCAGGGTTGTTGCGGGGGCAACAAAAACAAAAATCAAGACCCACAACACACCAAACCGCCGCACCATCAGATCCCCTCCCGCGCCGTATAAACACTGCGCCCGGTCATGTGCGCCGGCGCGTCCAGTCCCAGCAGATCCAGCACCGAGGGCGCCATGTCCACCAGCTTCGGCTTCGTGACCGCCATCGGCCGGCTGGAGAAGATGATGCCCGGCACCGCCCGCGGGTCCATGCAGTGATCGCCGCTCCAGCTGCGTGTATTGTCGCTGATGGCCTGTGCGCCAACCGCGCCCACGGCCGCGTCCCAGTCCGCCCGGTAGCCCGGCTTGTAGCCCACGACGGCGTCGGGCCCGTTATGCCGGTACGGCCCGCTGTAGACCTCGTTGCTGTCCCACGATTCGGTGATGGCCGTCTCGCCGCGCTCGGTATCGGGCAGGCCGCGCAGCTTATCGTTGATCTCGGCGATGAGCGCGGCCGCCGCGTCGGGCTCCACGCAACCGTCCTTCTCGCGCCCCTTGATGTTCAGGAAGTAACCTGCCAGCCCGCTGGTGTAGGCGCGGGTGCGCGGCCAGTCGATATCCGAAACCTCGTACCGTATTCCTTCGGGAATGGCCGGCAGAGGCCCGTCGGCGGGATCGTCCTTCAGGAAGAGGTACCCGTTGTCCCGGAACCAGGTGTTCAGGTTCACGCCGCGCTGGAACTGCTTGAAGCCGTGGTCGCTGATGACCAGCAGCGTGTCGTTCTTGTCCAGCCTTGCGAGGGTCTCACCCACCAGGCCGTCGGCCATGCGGTACAGATCGTCGATGACGTGCTTGTGCTTCTCGGTGTCCTTGCCCCGATTGGCCGGGTGATCCGGGTCCAGGTAGCGGAAGAACATGTGCTGGATGCGGTCGGTCGCATCGAAAACCACGGACACCACACCATCAGGCTGCCGGTCCAGGGCGTGGAAGAACTGCGTCTTGCGCTCCTGGTGGATGGCCATGGCCTGGTCCAGGAAAGCCTGCTCGTCGATGACCCGCTCATTCAGCGCCCACGTATCCTCGGCCAGACCGAGGGTGGCGTAGGGACCGTGCAGCCGCGAGAGCGCGATGGCCAGGTGCGGCGGGTTGCTGATGGGCATGGCCGGATGCCTCGGGTCGATGTTCACGGGCGTGACATAAAAACTGAACCCCGGCTCGTAGCTTGTCACCCGCACCTTGCAGATGCCGTGCGCCGTGCCCCCGGGCCCCTTGAAGGCCACGGCGATCCAGTCGGAATACTCGTTCTCGCCGATGGTGAAGGTTTCGCCGGCGATGGTGAAGGTGGCCCGCCGCCGCGCTTTGTCCACCTCGGCGCGCACCGGGATGGTCATGCTGCCGCCGCCCGGCAGATCGGGCCCCGTCAGCACGCTGGTGTAGACGCCGGATTCCTGCTCGGCCAATTCCAGCCGCACCCCGCCGGTGGTGCGGCCCTCGATTTCTTCGCCGCGCGCCGCGGCCGTCGTGTAGTGGGAGAAGGTGCCCTGGGTGCCGCGCAGATCGGGTACGCACATGGCCGACAGCAGCCGGCCGCCGAACTTGTCGGGCGGGAAGGTGATGGGCACGCGCAGGATGCTGCTGGCCAGGCCGGCCTCGGCGCAGGTTTTCCAGAAGGGTTTGCTGCGCCGCAGCAACTCGAAACGCGGGCCGCCGCCGGGCAGCGGGATGGGCCCCAGCTTGCGCGGTGGCCGGTGATGCAGACGCGTGGACGACAGAACCGGCAGATGCGTGACCAGATCGCGGCTCAAGAAGTCAAAGATGTTGTGCCCCGAGGGATCCACGCCCGTGGCGAAGGTGCTCCAGCCCACCGGCGACATGGCCGGGTACGTGGTGATCAGGGGCCGAAAGGTGCCCTCATCGCGCAGCTTCGCGAAGTTGGGCAGCTCGCCCGCCTCCAGCATCTTCTTGCAGATGACCGGGTCCAACCCGTCCAGGCCCAGCACCACAACCCGCCGCGCCGCGCCCTTGCGCCGCTTGCCTCGGCCTCGCAGGTTGCGCACCAGAACGCGAACCGGCCAGGCCAGGACCGCCACCACCGCCAGCAGGATGCCCGCCAGGGCGAAGAGGAAGCTGCCGCCGAGGGCGAACCCCGCGCCGGGGCCGATGTAGGCCGGAAGGGGGAGGATGAAAGCAAGCAGGGACATGAGGCGGTTTGGTCCGGTTTCCGGTTTGGATTGAAGGAGATACGTGACCCTTGTAGGCGAGGTGAACGCCGCTTTTAATGATACATCAATTCAGGTTTTGAGGCCATGCAATTCCCCACTTCCCGCGCCGCCTCCGGGTGCCGAAAATACCCGCCGGCGGGTACTATCAACTCTCCCGCCGGTACACATCCACCCACTCATCGCTGTACTCCACCCGAAAACTCCGCACCAGCCCATACCGCGCCTGGAATTCCGGCGTGGCGACCATGGCGATATCCGGCACCCGCAGGTACCCGCCCTCGGCATTCCGCACCAGCACCACGAACTCGGGCTCCCGCTGCAACACATGGGCGGGATCGCTCTTGAAGTGCTGCCGCCCTTCCGCCCTGGCGATATGCGGATCGATCAGCCCGAACATATCGACAACCGTTCGCCGGCTCGCATACCCGATCATGCCGATGTCGCTGACGGCCACGAGAGCCTCGGGCGCCGAATTTTCCCGGAGCCACTCCCCGGTTTCGCGGTAGGCGTCCACCAGATGATGGCCGGCCAGCACGTGGGGCATGACCCGCCGAACCGTTTCCTTCTCTTCCTTGTAGACGTTCAGCAGGGCCATCAGGGCCCCCGCGCCCAGCACCCCGGCCACCAGCAAAGGTTGATGCAGGCTGCCGACCAATGCGCCGTGCAGTCGCCCCGCCCCCGCCGCCGCGCCGGCCACCAGCAGCGGATAGACAGGCACGTAGAAGCGATAGAAATGCATCCAGTCCCCGCCGGCGGCCAGCACCACCAGGATCATCAAGCCGATCCCCACGGCCAGCAGCGAGAACAGCCGGCGGCTGCCCCGAAACAGCAGCAAGGCCAGGAAGAAAAGCGCCAGCACGCCGCCGCCGCTGTCGCGCAGGAAGTCCACGGTGTAGAGCACACCCTCGAAGAAGCCGCGTCCTGAACCGGTGACCTTGGCGTGGAAGGTATTGGCTACCCAGTCCCCGTAGTAGATCAGGCGCGCGACCAAGACCGTCGCTGCCGTCGTGCCCGCGGTGATGACCGCCAGCACCGCGCCCCGATCCTGCAGCCCATGGCTCCACCAGCGCCACAGGGCCAGCAGCAGGGCCAGGGCCATGCCCTCGGGCCGCGTCGTCACCAGTACCACCAGGCCGATCAGGCCCCACACCAGCCGCCCCCCACGCGCGCTGCGGCCCAGACCGAAGATGGCCGCCAGCAACCCGGCGGTGAAGAGGGACGTTTCCAGCCCCGCGACGCTGTGCCGCGGCAGCATCGGCGTGAGCGCCAGGGTCAAGGGCGCCAGCGCCGTGACCGCCGAGGGCTTTTCCATGAGGTCAGCCGCCAGCCGCCAGGCCAGCCACAGGACCACCAGACCGCAGAGCATGCCCACCACCTGCATCGTGGCCAGCGGATCCCGCCCCAGGGCGAAGGCCACTGTGCCCACGGCCACCCAGGAGGGGTTCGAAAAACCCTCCACCTTCTCGCCGGGGTTGAAGACCAGGCCCTGCCCTTCCACCAGGTTGCGGGCGTATTGCAGGGAGATGAAGGCGTCGTCCTCCACCCAGGGACGGTAGGACTGGGCATGGGCCAGGAAGATACCCGCCGCCAGGACAAAGAGAATCCAGGCCGGGATACTGGGCCGGAAAGGCGCGGGCGGCGTTGTGGTGGGGGAGAACATGGGAAGTGCCGCTATCCCTCTGTTTGAGTAGTTTATTGCCCATTCTCTTCAGTCACCCCAACCCCAGGAGATCCCCATGGTGTCCCCCTTCGAGCTCTGGCTGCCCATCCTGCTTTCGGCGGTTGGCGTGTTTCTCGTCAGCTCCATTATCCACATGGTGCTGCCGTACCACAAGAACGACTACAAGAAGTTGCCCGACGAGGACCGCTTCCTGGACGCCCTGCAGGGCCTGGACGTGCCCCCCGGGGAGTACAGCTTCCCCAGGCCGGACAGCATGAAGGAGTACGGCTCGCCCGAATTCGCGGCGAAGTGCGAGCGCGGCCCCACCGGTTTCGTGACCTTCCTGCCCAACAAGGTGGCGGGCATGGGCGGGCCGCTGGCCATGTGGTTCGTCTACAGCATCGTGGTGAGCATCTTCGCGGGGTATGTTGCGCGGTTGACCCTGCCGGCCGGGTCGGAATACCTTATCGTCTCGCGCGTCACCGGCGTGGTCGCCTTCTGCGGCTACAGCCTGGGTCTGATGCAAGGCAGTATCTGGTACAAGAAAAGCTGGTCCACCACCCTGAAGAGCATGTTCGACGGCCTGATCTACGGATTGCTGACCGGCGGCTTTTTCGGGTGGCTGTGGCCCGGAGTGTAGTTTGCCATGCAGAATTCCGTCATCGTCATCAACCGTCACGGCATGGGCCAGGCCGATGAGACCCTGTCCCACAAGCTGGTCCAGAGTTTCCTGAACATGCTGGATCTGGGCGAGAACCTTCCAACCGCCATCTGCTTCTACGCCGAGGGTGTGAAGCTGGCCGTCACCGGCTCCCACGTGCTGGAAGAACTGCGGTCGCTGGCCGACAAGGGTGTCCGGCTCATCGTCTGCACCACCTGCCTCAACCATTACGAGCTGCTGGACGCGTTGCAGGTGGGCGACGCCGGCGGCATGAAGGATATCGTCGACGCCCAGGCGGCGGCGGAGAAAGTCATCACCATTTGAACCGCTTGATCAGTGAACCCGTTCCCGGACTCGTCCGGGAACTGGCCATCCCCGCCTCGGTGGGCATGTTCCTGAACACCATGTACAACGTGGTGGATACCTGGTACGCCGGGCGCTACGACACGGACGCCCTGGCCGCCCTGAGCCTCACCTTCCCCATCTTCTTCATCCTGCTGGCCACGGGCATCGGCATGAGCAGCGGCTCCACCGCCCTGATCGGCAACGCCCTGGGCCGCGGCGCGAGGCGCGAGGCGGCCCTGATCGCCAGCCAGGGTGTGGTGATGGGCTGGATGATCGTGGGGCTGATGGTGGCGGCCGGCTACGTGTGGGGGCCCGCTGCCTACCGTTTCCTGGGCGCCGAGGGCGAATACCTGCAGATGTGCGTGGACTACCTGAACATCATCCTGCCCGGTTCGGTGTTCGTCTTCACGTTCTACATGTTCAACGCGCCGCTGAATGCCATGGGCGATACGCGCGCCTTCCGCGACTTCCTGCTGGGCGCGACCCTCGCCAACATCATCCTGGACCCGATGCTGATGTACGGCTGGCTGGGCCTGCCGGAGATGGGCATCAAGGGCATCGCCCTGGCCACGGTCATCGCGCAGTGCGGCGGCATGATCTTCCTGGGTCTGCGGGCGCGGCGCACCGGCCTGCTGTGGCGCAGCGAGGGCGCGCGCTGGGCGCCGGACTGGAAGGTGCTGAAGGCCATCGCGGAGCAAGGCGTGCCCAGCAGCCTGAACATGATGGCCGTGGCGGTGGGTGTCTTCGTCATCACCTACTTCCTGTCGGATTTCGGCAAGAACGCGGTGGCGGCCTACGGGGCGGCCACACGCATCGAGCAGATCGTGCTGCTGCCCGCCCTGGGCCTGAACGTGGCGGCGCTGAGCCTGACAGCGCAGAACTTCGGGGCGCTCAAGTTCGGGCGGATCCGCGAGGTGGCCCAGACAGCCGTCAAGTACGGCGCCTTCCTGATGATGATCGGCACCGTATTGCTCTTCTTCGGGTCCGGTTTCCTCATGAGGCTGTTCACCCCGGACCCGGAGGTGGTGGCGATCGGTTCCTACTACCTGCGCATCGCCGCCTTCCTGGAGTTCAGCTACGTGGTGCTCTTCGTGAACACCAGCGTCCTGCAGGGCCTCAAGAAACCCAACTTCGGGTTCTTCATCGGCGCCTACCGCCAGCTGGTCATGCCCATCCTCCTGTTCACGCTCTTCACCCGGGTCCTTGATCTGGGGCTGCCCAGCATCTGGTGGGGCATCTTCGGCATCAACTGGTCCGCGGCGGTCATCGCCTTCTGGTGGGCGAGGCGGCAGCTGGGCAAGCTGGAGGATCATCCCGACCCCCTGGAGGAGGTCACCGAATGAACCGCCGGCAGCTGTGGCTGGGCGGCATCGTCCTGGCCCTGACCTTCGGCATCGCCATCGCCCCGGGCGCCACGTCCACCGCCCGCCTCTGGCCCCCGGTGGCGGCCCTGCTGATCATCTTCCTGACCCGCAACGCCCTGGTCGGCCTGCTCGGCGGCGCCGCGGCNGGGGCCCTGATCCTGGCCGGCGGCAACCCCCTGAATGCCGGCGCCGAGCTTTTGACCCGCGACCTTCTGCCCCACTTCAGCAGCAGCTGGAAGATGGGCGCCGTGGCCTTCACCCTGCTGCTGGGTGGTTTCGCCGGCGTCCTGGAAGCAGGAGGCGGCTTCACCCGCCT